>Ga0214545_1011398_pt1 | contig 12280 bp, 10 predicted proteins | sample CNSS4metaG_FD_160064 | JGI IMG/M metagenome (GOLD analysis project Ga0214545, IMG submission 160064) | Root nodule microbial communities from cowpea collected in UCLA plant growth center, Los Angeles, California, USA - CNSS4 | ecosystem: Host-associated > Plants > Roots > Nodule | place: USA... | reverse complement strand
GTCCGAATAAGCGAGGAATCTGCGGTCGGTCGCCAGCGCCTTCTGATTGTAGAGCAGGACGTCGTTGTACTGCCCGCACAGCACGTCGAGATGCGTCGGCATGTGGATCAGATGGCCGCTATCGGGGGCGATCCCGCGCAGCCGGTCCCCAGCCCGCATCGCCTTTTGCGGGAAGGGCGACATCTCCATGAGGTGGACGTAGAGATGGAGCAGCCCCGGATGATTCCACGCAGCCGGCCATCGATCGAAAGCTTGTTCGAGCACGGCCCTGCATTCCTCGGTGCCAGCGCCCTTGGTGGGTTCTCCAGACTTAAGGTCCCACATCAGCCACGGCGTCTCGTTCATGATCGATTCGGCAAAGATGGCTCGGACCTCGAGATCGTCGGGATACGTGGCGAAGACCTTTCGCATCTCTCGCGTGAAGGCCTTGTCCCACGGCGCCATATCCTCGATCGCTTCACGCTGCGGATAGCGCACCGACAAGGCGCGGATCAGCGCTTGCTCGACCGGGCTCGCCCTATCCGCCTGCGCGAGCGCGTCCTGCGTCGCATCGTATGATCCCGCCAGCGCCAATTGACGGCCTTGTGCGTCATAGCGGACCCAGGGCAGGTTGTAGTTGGGACCCGCGGCGTAGCCGATGCCCCAGTGGGCCATGGCGCAGCTGTTATCGAACTCGAGCGCCTTGCGAAAGCATTTGATCGCCTCGCCGTGGTTGAATCCGAACACCCAGTTGAGCCCTCGGTCAAACCAGAGCTGCGCATCGGGCGAAGTCGTGCTGATTTTGCGGCTGTAGGGTCCGAGATCAAAATAGGTCATTGCCTCTGCCCCCCTTTGATCGCTTCCGTCGTTTTGCCGATTGCTCTCGGGCCGCCGCCGGCTGATCCGCCGGACCGAGCCTGCACATTATCAAGAGCGCCGGCCCCGCGCTATCGAGCTATGCGCGAACCGCCATGAGGGTCGCCCGGCCGAGGCTCAAGACAGAGTTGTGGCCAGCAGGTATAACCGCCGCTCCTGTCAGGGAGAGAGCAAGAATGATCTACGAAATGCGCGTCTATCGTTGCGTGCCCGGCCGCCTACCGGCATTGCTCAAGCGGTTCGAGACCGCCACGCTCAAGATTTGGGAGAAGCATGGCATCAAGCAGGCCGGGTTCTTCACCACCCTGATCGGCGAATCCAACCAGGAGCTGACCTATTTCCTCGCCTGGGACTCGCTTGCCGAGCGCGAGAAGAAGTGGGGCGCGTTCATGACCGATCCGGACTGGATGAAGGCGCGCGCCGAGAGCGAAGCCGACGGCCAGATCGTCGCCAACATCGTCAGCCAGATCCTGGCGCCGACCGCCTTCTCGGCGGTGAAGTAGCAGGCGGCGGGCAGGGAACCCTGGCGCAACCCTGATATTCGGACCGTCCGGGCGGAAGAGGGTTGATCCAACCCTCATGCCGGCTATGGTCGCGCCGAAACGAGGGATGTGCCTTGAGCTCTTCGAATTCAGCGGCGCCGGTTATCACCATCGGCAGGGTCAAATTCGGCAATGATCTGCCGATCGCGGTCATTGCTGGGCCCTGCCAGCTCGAGAGCCGCCAGCATGCGCTGGAGGTCGCCTCCGCGCTGAAGGAGATCGCGGGGCGGCTGAACATCGGCCTCATCTACAAGACCTCGTTCGACAAGGCCAATCGCACCAGCGCGGCGGCGGCGCGCGGGCTGGGTCTTGCGCCGTCGCTGCCGATCTTCGCGGAAATCCGATCCTCGCTCGGCTTGCCTGTTCTGACCGACGTGCACGAAGCCACGCAATGCACCGAGGTGGCGCAGGCCGTGGACATCCTGCAGATTCCAGCCTTTCTGTGCCGGCAGACCGATCTGCTGCTAGCGGCGGCCGCGACCGGCAAGGTCGTCAACGTCAAGAAAGGTCAGTTCCTGGCACCCTGGGACATGGCCAATGTCGTGACCAAGATCACGAGCGCTGGCAATCCCAACGTGCTCGTCACCGAGCGTGGCGCCTCGTTCGGCTACAACACGCTCGTCTCCGACATGCGCGCGCTGCCGATCCTGGCGCGCACCACCGGCGCGCCCGTGATCTTCGACGCCACCCATTCGGTGCAGCAGCCGGGCGGGAAGGGGACGTCCTCGGGCGGCGAGCGCGAATTCGTCCCGGTGCTGGCGCGTGCAGCTGTCGCGGTCGGCGTTGCCGGCGTCTTCATCGAGACCCATCCCGATCCCGATCGCGCGCCGTCCGACGGTCCCAACATGGTACCGCTGCGCGAGTTCGAAGGGCTCATCGCCCGGCTGATGGCGTTCGACGCACTGGCAAAGAATCCGCGCTGATGCAGCAGAGCGAGGCGGGGCCGCAAGATCACGGCTTGCCGGCGGCGCTCTACGTCATCTCAGGCGCAAGCTTTGCCGCCGCCTTGTCGGCGCGCGCGCTCGATCCGGTGCTGCCGCACGTCGCCGACGATTTTGGCGTCAGCATCGCGACCGCCGCGGGCTTTGCCGCGGTGTTCGCCTTCACCTTCTCGATCATCCAGCCGATCATCGGGGCCGCCGCCGACCTGTTCGGCAAGACGCGGCTGATGATCGGCTGCCTCGCGCTGCTCGGCCTCGCCAACATCCTGGGCGCATTCTCGACGTCGTTCTCGGTTCTGTTTGCGACCCGCATCCTCGCGGGCATCGGCTCCGGCGGCGTATTTCCGGTGGCGCTCAGCCTGACCAGCGATCTCGTCGGTCCCGAGAAACGTCAGGTTGCGATCAGCCGCACGCTCGCCGGCGCCATGACGGGCAATCTGCTCGGCGCCTCGGCCTCAGGCCTGATCGGTGATTTCCTCGGCTGGCGCGGCGTGCTGGCGGTGCTCGGTGTCCTCGTGATCATCGCATCGATCGCGGTCGCGGCCGGCTTTCGCGGCGCCAAGGTCAAGCATCCGCCGAAGACGAGCCTCTCGGCGCTGAAGGCCGGCTATCGCACCATCTTCACCAACCCGAATGCCTATGTCTGCTATTCGGCTGTGTTCATCGAAGGCTGCTGCGTGCTCGGGCTGTTTCCCTACATCGCTTCGTTCCTGTTCGAGCTCGGCCAGACCTCGCTGTCGATCGCCGGCATCGTCATCGCCGGCTTTGCGGTCGGCGGCCTGTTCTACACGCTGACGGTGTCGCGCCTGCTGCCTTGGCTCGGCGTGAAGGGCATGATGATCGCAGGGATGACGCTGGTGGCGTCACAGCTCATCGCCGTCGCCTTCGGTCCACGCTGGGAAGTGCAGGCGCTGAATCTCGTCGTGATGGGCTGGGGCTTCTACATCGCCCATGGCTGTCTCCAGGTCTTCGCCAGCGAGCTCTCGGTCGAGGCGCGCGCCACCGCAATGTCGCTGCATTCGTTCTTCTTCTTCATGGGGCAGACGGTGGGGCCGCTCGCCTACGGCTTCGGGCTCCAGCATGCCGGCAAGATGGCGACCCTGTCGGCGAGCGCCGCGATCATGGTGCTGCTCGGCCTCGTCTGCGCGCGGCTGCTCAAGCAGCGGGCGCCGTCAGATGCGCGCGTCTGAGGGCGCGTCCGGACGAAGCGCCCTCTCAAAAAGCTTCGCAAGCAGTCCTTGTGGCGCTCAGGCGCTCGCGTAGGCCTCCTGCCAGAGGTCAAGCACCTCGTGACGCGTAATGCCACGGGTGATGAACACGATGCGCGAACGGCGGTCGGCAGCATGGGGCCATTTTGCAAGCGCCACCGGCGGATGGAAGACGTGGTGGACGCCATGAACCGCGACCGGCGTCTCTTCATCGCGAAGATTCAAGATGCCCTTGACCCGCAAGAGGTCCTCGCCCCGGGTGGCGCGCAGATGCGCGAGCCAGCGCGATACGGCCATCCAGTCAAGGGGATCGTCGAATGCGATCATGAAGTTAAGGATCGAGGCATCGTGGCTATGATGCTCGTGATGGGCATGACCGTCATCATGATGGTGGCCGCTCTCATGTGCAGCCTTGGCGACGTCGGCGAACGCCTGCTCGTTGAGCCAGCGCTCGATATCGGCTGTCTTCTTTTCGGGGTCAATGAGGGCGGCGCCGAACAGTTGAGCCGGATCGACCTCGCCATGCGCCACGTTCTCGATCCTGGCGCTGGGATTGAGCCGACGAAGCCGCAAGTCCAGTGCGTCAGTATCGTTGACCAAATCGCGCTTGGTGATCAGCAGCCGGTCAGCGAGCGCGACCTGCTTCACCGCCTCGTATTGGCGGTCGAGCTGCCGCGCTGCATTGACCGCGTCGACGGTGGTCACCACGGTGTCTAGCCGAAGGAAATGCGAGACCAAAGGGTTGTTCAGCAGCAGCTGAGCGATGGGGGCGGGGTCAGCCAACCCCGTTGTCTCAACCAGAATCCTGCGGAACGGCGGGACCTCGCCACGATCGCGGCGCACCAGCAGCGCGCGCAGGGTCTCTTCCAGATCGCTGCGAATAGTGCAGCAAATACAACCACTCGCAAGCACGGCGACTTCGCCGTCCACGCGTTCCACGAGGAGGTGGTCGAGGCTGACCTCGCCATATTCGTTGATGATGACGGCGCTGTCCTTCATCGCGTCGTGGCGCAGCAGGCGGTTGAGCAGTGTGGTCTTGCCGCTGCCAAGAAAGCCGGTGATCAGTGACACCGGAGTCCGCTCGGCGGATTTGTCGCTCTCGAAAAGGCTCATCGGCGTCCTCAACCCTGGTCTTATTTTTGTCGCTGGACAACAGCCTAATGGAGGACGAGCATTCCGAAAACAGGATCTTAAGCCCGAGCTCAGCGGGCACAACCCGGGAGGAAACGATGGACGATGCCAAAGGCGATGAAGAGAAGGGCGGTGCCGCGACCGATCGGCGGACCTTGCTGCGCACGGCAGGCCTTGCTGGTGCGGCTGGGGCGGCATTCGCAGGTGCGATGCACGGCAAGTTCTCACTCGCACCGATCACCGCGGCCCAAGCCCAAACGCCGGCGATGCCAAAGGGCGTGGACAAGCCTTGGTGGCCCTCGAAATGGGGCAAGGACGACGAGGCTGGCGCGTCGAACCACATCACGCCGGCGAAGGTTCTCGATGCCGTGAAGTGGATCAAGGATGGCAAGATCTACAAGATCGGCCGCGTTTACGAGCAAGGCATGCCGTTGTTCGGCGCCCGCGCATTTTCGTTGCGCATTCCCGGCGGGCCGACTGGCGGCCCGTTCGGCGACAACAAGCTCGTCTATCACGACGAGTTTCTCGCCACCGAAATCGGCCAGACCGGCACACAATTCGACGGGCTCGGCCATATCGGTATCCAGTTGGGCAAGGACGGCGACAAGAGCGAGATGCGCTTCTACAACGGCTTCACTGCCGCTGAGATCGGCGACGCCTACGGCCTGAAGAAGCTTGGCACCGAGAAGCTCAAGCCGCTGTTCACACGCGCCCACCTGATCGATATGGTCGCGCTGAAGGGCGGCATGATGGATGCGGGCCAAGAGATCACCTCGGCCGATATCAAGGCGGCGCTGGCGAAGCAAAGCATCGCGGAGAGCGACATCAAGCCAGGCGATGCGATCATGTTCCACACCGGCTGGGGCTCCCTGTGGATGAAGAACAATGATCGCTACAATAGCGGCGAGCCTGGGATCGGCCTCGATGCCGCGAAGTGGATCATCGAGAAGGATCTCGCGCTGACTGCGGCCGACACCTGGGCGGTCGAAGTGGTGCCCAATCCCGACAAGTCGCTCGCTTTCGCGGTTCATTCCGAATTGCAGACCAAGCACGGCATTCTCAACCACGAGAACCTGATCTTCGACGAGTTGATTGCCGACAAGAAGTACCAGTTCGTCTACTGCTTCACGCCATCGCCGATCAAAGGCGCGACCGGCAGCAATGGCTGCCCGATCGCGATCACCTGAGGCGGATGAAAAAGCGTGTGGGCGGGACGTCCCCGCCCACCGCGCGAGCTGCGGAGCGGCGTGCGGCTCGCCTCGCATGGTCCCGGCATGGAATTCGGCGAGATGGCGATCCTGGAGCACAGCCGCAGCGCCGACGTCTTCGCCGACACGCCCGTCACCTGCCTCGAACTGCCGCTCGACAGCATTGCCGATTACCGCCGGCTGCACCCGGAAACGTCGTTGAAGATCATGCGCAATCTTGCCGCCATCCTGGCGCGGCGGCTGGTGCTGGCGAATGCCAAGGTGGATTTGCTGAGCGCCTACTGACTATACCGAGACATTGTTTTTCGTTCCCCTGATGCGACGCAGCGCGCCGCACTTGCGGCGTGGTGCGTTGCTGATCCGGGGTCCGGAATTCGTGGCGCTCGGTCCCGGCTGTGCGGGGCGCAGCGTTTCGCGCTGCACCTTGCGCGGAACGCGGGTGGGGGCTGTCTCACTTCGTCCACGTCACACTGGGCGGAGGAGGCTAGCTCGCGCAGCTCTTGCGATACTCAGCCGGCGTGACGTTCATGTGTCTGCGGAAAATCCGATTGAGATGGCTTTGATCGGAAAATCCGCTCAAGAGCGCAATTTCCTTCAGGGCGAGCCGATCCTTGCGCAGATGTTGGCGGGCGCGCTCCACCTTGCGGCTCAGGACATAGGCATGCGGCCGCATGCCATAGTGCACCTGGAACTTGCGCGCGAACTGCACCGGCGAGCAGTTGCAGATGTTGGCTAGCTCCTCGAGCGTGATGTTCCTGGAGATGTTCTGTTCGACATAGTCCTCGATCAGCCTTGCATGCGCTGGCCTGAAGCGCCCCTGCGGACAGGGCAGCTTGAATTCCACCGAGGCGTATTTTCGCAAGATGTGCACGCTCGCCTGAAGTGCCAGCGCATCGTAGCAGAGCCGGCCGCCCGGGCCGCCTTCGGACACTTCCTGCACCATCCGGTCACCGATCCAGGTCAGCACCGGATCTTCGATCCTGAGCAGATCGTGGAGTTCGACGCCGTCTGACTCGCGGTCGAATGCCTCGCTCGCGGTCTTCGTCATCAGGCTCGGCGAGATGTAGAAATGGCTGACTTCGAGGTCATTGCTCCAGCGCCAGTTCGAAGGCTCCGCACGTGTCAGCAGGGTTGTGACACCGCGTCCGACGTGATCCTGCTTCCACGCGCCGGTCACACGGCGGTTCATTGACGTGGTGCCTTCGCGATAGACGACGATCAGGAAATTCTCGGACGGCGGCACCCAGATGTCGGACGGCGCATAGCGGAAGACGCGCAACCGAAAGTCAGCCTTGCCCACGGCGGAACTGTCCAGCATCAATTGGCCGGGAGCGTAGCGGGGGAGCTCCTCAACCGTGATTAATTGGCCCATCGCGCGCGACTCCTTCCCTGATTCTAAGGCGCGGTTGACCGCTTCTGCTTCTCATTGGCCGAACGGCGGAGACGAGCATAAGCCGGTTTTGCCATTTGCCAAGCGAGCCGCGTTGCCGAACTGCAGAACCGGCAACGGACGTCCGGCTTCGTTCAAAGAATTGTCCGATTTGTTCAAGCTCCAGCCGCCGGAATACTCATAGCTTCCCCCGTCCCGCACAGATGGGATCAACAATGACGCGCTGCACCACCATCCGATCGTATGACGGATGGGGAAGGTCGTGCGCACTCAAAAATCACCGAGGAGGAAGAAATGGCGGAAGCCCTGACCAAATCCAATGGAAGCAACGGTTCGCATGGACCAGCGAGGTTCGATGCCGTGGTTGTCGGAGCCGGCGTCGCCGGGCTCTATCAACTCTATCGTCTGCGCGAGCAGGGATTGAGCGTCAGGGGGATCGACGCCGCGTCAGGCGTAGGCGGCACGTGGTATTGGAATCGATATCCCGGCGCGCGCTTCGACTCCGAGGCCTACATCTATCAGTATCTTTTCTCCGAGGAGCTCTACAAGGATTGGAGCTGGAGCGAGAAGTTTCCGGGCCAGCCCGAAATCGAGCGCTGGATGAACTACGTCGCCGACCGTCTCGATCTGCGCAAGGACATCCAGTTCAGTACGACGGTCAAGAGCGCGCACTTCAACGAGGCCACGCAGCGCTGGCTGGTCACGACCGACCGGGGCGACGTGATCGACACCCAGTTTCTGGTCACCTGCTGCGGCATGCTGTCGGCTCCCTACGTATCCTTTCCGGGGCAGGAGACTTTCAAGGGACGGTTGTTCCATACGGCGCGCTGGCCGGAGCAGCCTGTCGATCTCGCAGGCAAGCGCGTCGGAGTCATCGGCAACGGTGCGACCGGCATCCAGGTCATCCAGACGATCGCCGGCGATGTCGGCCATCTCAAGGTGTTCATCCGCACGCCGCAATACATCATCCCGATGAAGAATCCGAAATTTGGGGCCGCGGAGGTCGAGGACTACAAGTCGAGATTCAAGTCGCTCACCGAACGCCTGCCGCGCACATTCACCGGCTTTGAATGCGATTTCGAGCACGCCTGGGCAGACCTCACGCCGGAGCGCCGCCGCGCGGTGATCGAGGATTGCTGGAATGACGGTTCCCTGAAGCTATGGATATCCTCGTTCGCCGAGCTGTTCTTCGACCCGGAGGTCAATGCCGAGATCTCCGAATTCGTGCGCGGGAAGATGCGCGAGCGGCTCGGGGATCCGAAACTGTGCGATGCGTTGATTCCTGCCGATTATGGCTTTGGAACGCACCGTGTGCCGCTCGAGCAGAACTTCCTCGAGGCCTTCCATCGCCCCAACGTCGAGATCGTCAGCGTCAAGAGCAATCCGATCGATCGCGTCACGCCCACTGGTATTCAGACCGCTGACGGTACGGTCCATGAGCTGGATGTCATTATCCTAGCAACCGGCTTCGACGCCGGCACCGGTGCCTTGACGCGCATCGATATCAGGGGCCGCGACGGCCGATCGCTGAGGGAGGACTGGGGCAGGGACATCCGCACCACGATGGGCCTGCAGGTTCACGGCTATCCCAACCTGTTCACGACCGCCGTTCCGCTCGCTCCGTCCGCCGCGCTGTGCAACATGACCACGTGCCTGCAGCAGCAGGTCGAATGGATCGATGACTGCATCAAGTACATGCGCAGCAAGGATCTGAAGGTGGTCGAGCCGACAAAGGACGCCCAGGACGGCTGGGTGGCCCATCACGATGAGATCGCAAACGCGACGCTGATCGCGAAAACCAATTCCTGGTACCTGGGCTCGAACGTCGAAGGCAAGCCGCGCCGTGTCCTGTCGTACTGCGGCGGCGTCGGCGCGTATCGACAGAAGTGCGACGAGGTCGCGGTGAACGGTTACGAGGGCTTCGCGATGCAATGAGCGCTCGCGACGCGAGCGTCGACCACATCAAACAATCCAGCACGGGAGGACGATCATGATCATGAATTTTGGCGCGACGGCAGATGCCGTTCTCGACGGCGTCGTCACATCCACGCCGCGCGTGCCCGGCGTTGTCGCGATGGTGACGGACCGCCGGCGCAACATCTATGAAGGCGCAGCCGGCAAACGCCGTCTCGATCGGCCGGCGGACATGACCACCGACAGCGTCTTTGCCCTTTTCTCCACCACCAAGGCGATTACCGGCACGGCCGTTCTGCAACTCGTCGAGGAGGGCAAGCTCGATCTCGATGCGCCCGCGAAGCGTTACGCGAACGAGATCGGAAAGCTGCAGGTGATCGAGGGCTTCGATGCAGCGGGCGAGCCGATCCTGCGTGCACCCAAGCGCGATATTACCACGCGCATGCTGATGACCCACACGGCGGGCCTGAGCTACGATTTCATCAACCACACCTACAACCGGCTGGCGCAGGAGAAGGGGCAGCCCAGCGTGATCACCGCGACCAAGGCCTCCCTGATGACCCCGCTGCTGTTCGATCCCGGCGAGCGCTGGGACTATGGGACGAATCTCGACTGGTGCGGCCAGATCGTCGAGGCCATCACGGGCAAGCGACTCGGTGAAGTCTTCAAGACGCGCATCTTCGAACCGCTCGGGATCAAGAACATGACCTTCGAGCTGACCGACGCGATGCGCCAGAAACTGGCCGGCATCCACGCGCGGAATGCCGACGGGTCGCTGACGCCGATGGATTTCGAGCTTCCGGCAAAGCCCGAAGTCCATATGGGCGGGCACGGCCTGTACGGCACGGTCGGCGACTACATGCGTTTCATCCGCATGTGGCTGAATGACGGGGTTGGCGAACACGGCCGCGTGCTGAAAGCCGAAACCGTTCGGATGGCGGAAAGGAACCACCTGGGCGACAGGAAGGTAACGCCGATCACGGGTGTCATCCCGTCACTGTGCAATGATGCGGAATTCTTTCCGGGCCAATCCAAATCCTGGGCGTTGAGCTTCATGGTCAACGACGAGGAAGCCCCGACAGGACGCCCCGCCGGCGCGCTGGGCTGGGCCGGGCTTGCCAACCTGTTCTACTGGATCGATCGGCAGAACAACGTCGGCGGGTTCTGGGCCACCCAGATTCTGCCCTTCGGTGATCCGACATCATTCATCGGCTATATGAACTTCGAGACGGCGCTCTACCAGAGCCTGAGGCAGCGCTTGGCAAGCTAGGACCGTGCTGCGAGAGCGGCCTCGTCGCTGTCGACCGAGGCCGTTTTCTCTTGATGGTCACACGTGACCGAGCATGCTCTAGCCCCGCCCGCGATAGGGCGCCACGCCTTGCTCCGGCACCCACAGGCCCTTCGGCACGCGGCCGGTCTGCCAGAACACGTCGATCGGGATGCCGCCGCGCGGATACCAATAGCCGCCGATGCGCAGGAATTTCGGCTTGATCTCGCTGGCGATGCGCTTGCCGATCATGACGGTGCAGTCCTCGTGGAATGCGCCGTGATTGCGGAAGCTCGCGATGTAGAGCTTGAGCGATTTCGATTCCAGCAGCCACGCCCCCGGCGCGTAGTCGATCATCAGATGCGCGAAATCCGGCTGGCCCGTAACCGGGCAGAGCGAGGTGAATTCCGGCACGGTGAAGCGCACCAGATAATCCGTGCCTTTCTGCGGATTGGGCACGCGGTCGAGTTGGGCCTCTTCCGGCGTGTGCGGCCATTCGACCGCGCGGCCGAGCTGGAGGGACTTTTTCGCCATCGTCGTCAACATCCTGTGGAGCATGATCCGGAAAAGTGGGCACCGGTTTTCCGAAAGATCATGCTCAATTAAGCAATAGGAGCGCGATAAGATCGCGCTCCAGAGGATGCCGGGATGGACGCAAACGGGCTCGTCGTCAACCGGCGGCGATTGTCTGGATCATGACGATGCGGTCGTTGCCGGACTCGCAGCCCCAAAGCTCGCCCGGCCGCCCGTCGAGCTGGCGGACATTGGCGTTGGCCTTGTCGCTGGCGAAGACGTTGAACTTCTCGGTGGCGGGATCGAAGCGCACGATGGCGTTGGCGGAGAAATCGGTCAGCCAGACCTTGTCCTTGTCGTCGACATAAACGGCATAGGCGCGGGGACGTTCGCCTGGCAGCTTCCAGGTCTTCCACGAGCCGTCCGCGGGATCATGCACCGAGACGTGGCCGCTGTTCCACTCGCTGACCCAGATCCGGCCCCTCGAATCCGACCAGACGCGCCGCGACCCCTGGTTCGGGGTCGGCGGCTCGACCACGGTCGCATTGCCGCCCGCGCGGTCGATCTTCGCGATATGGCTGCCGCCGAGGGAGGCGTACCAGATATCGCCCTTGGGCGTGACCGTGATGCCGTAGGGGCCGACCCCCTTCGGTGCCTTGAACACGTTCATCTCGCCGGTCTTCGGAGACAGCCGGCCGTAATAGCCGGACTGGCCGGTGAACCAGTAGGTGCCATCCCTGTCGAACACGCCGGTGTTGAGATTGGCGGAGGCTAACTTTTCCGGCAGGCGGAACAGCGTCACCTTGAGATCGGCAGGGTCGACCCGCGCAATCGCGTTCTGGCCGCCTTCGGTGATCCAGGGCGCACCGTCGGGCCCGACGGTTACGCCGTGTGGGGCTGCGCCCTGGCCTAGGCTGACCGTCTTGAAACGGCCATCGCGTGGATCGAGACTGCCGAGCAGACCCTTGCCCTGCGCCGTGAACCAGATGGTGCCGTCAGGGGCGGGCGTGAGATCGTGCAGGCCGATACCCGGACTGGTCGGGTAGTATCTCGTCCGGAACGGGCCTTCCTGCGCAAAACCTGGACGGGCGGCGAGCAGCGCGGCGCTCGAAGCAAGAAATTGGCGGCGATTCATGGCGTTACCCCGACTGTTTGAGATTGAGGTTGGGCACGCGGACCAGACGTGGTCGAGCATATTCTGAGGCGCCTTTCGCGTCAGTCGGAGCCGTGCGTCCAAGCGTTCACATTTGCTTGCGGCCCGTGTAAGACCCGCGGCACCGATCAGCCCCAACGAACGGAAGTGGACATCAT
>Ga0214545_1011393_pt1 | contig 12283 bp, 10 predicted proteins | sample CNSS4metaG_FD_160064 | JGI IMG/M metagenome (GOLD analysis project Ga0214545, IMG submission 160064) | Root nodule microbial communities from cowpea collected in UCLA plant growth center, Los Angeles, California, USA - CNSS4 | ecosystem: Host-associated > Plants > Roots > Nodule | place: USA... | reverse complement strand
CAAAAGAGCTAACTATGGTGTGTGCAAGGCTAATTTCGTTCTAGCACAAAAGGAGACAAAGAATGTGTCTCATATGTCTCTAAAAAGTGGCCAAAGTGTGCTAAAAACAAAGGAGACCAAAGGTACACATGTACACTTGCTTCATGCCTTTTACTTTATGCTTTATGCCTTTGCTTTACTCTCTCCTCCACATCATTTATGCTCCCCAATCACCATACGCCACCTAGCATTGCTTTCTTACTCCTAATTAACCTACAAAGCAAATAAACATAGATTAGCATGTTGGCTTAAGTCAAGTCAACTATAGTCAACAAGTCAAACCTAGTCAAAGGTCAACAAGTCAACTAAAGTTGATTCAACTAAGTCAACTTAGGGAATCAAAAATAACAAACACAAATGAAAGGGATGAAGGATTAATGATCTTCCTTTCTAAACATGCTTAGTCTTCTTAAGCATGTGCCTTCATCCTTGGTTGGGGTCAATCCTTCATCACCTCCAAAATTATTGGACAAGATCCGTCACGGATTATTATCAACTATAATTAATAATCATTATTACTATCAACTATAAATATTAAAATCATTATTATTATTTATAATTATTTCTATTATTATAGTACTAATATTATTATTATATTATTATTATTATATTATTATTATTATTAAGAACTATAATTATTATAATAGTTATTATTATTATTATTATTATTTTTATTATTATTGTTAGATACAAATTTTTAGGGATGTCAACAGGACGGGTAGGGTACGGGTAGTAGTTTCCACATACTGGATAAATATTCGTCCCGTACTTGTACCCATATCCGTCGGGTACCCGCCTATTTTTTTTATATCCGTAGGTATCCACAGGTACCCGCGGATATTTACAAAATTATTTAAGAAACAAATATTTAATCATAAATTCAAATAAAATAAAATACATCACTATCATAAATTTTAAATAAAGTTCAAATAAACTCAAGTTCATACAAGTCCAAATAATTATAAAAATAAATATGAAGTGACCTTCAACACAATGAAAATTCTTTAATTAGTGCTTTGATCAATAAACTCACTTTCTCCGATTGATTTTTGAAAAATAAACAAAATAAAAAAATAATAAAACTCAACTATCACGTGTTAAGTATTCTTATTTTGATTCCATCATTTGACAACAAACATACCATAAACGTCACTGTCTATATAAGGTTTGATGTATATGCCCAATTTCAAAGAAAGGAAAGAGAATAATGTCAAGGGGTGTACCTAGAAGAAGACAATGTACCAATACTTGAAGTTGGAAGAATGAAGACGGAAGAGGAGACAAGATGTGTAACTTAGAAAAAATTAGGTCAGAATGTTTAATATATATATATATATATATATATATATATATATATATATATATATGTATATATATATATATGGGTATTTTTATGAATTAAAGTTTAGTGGGTACGGGTATCCACAGGTACGGACACTATGATACCTATACCCGCCCTGTTAACATGTAATTTGTACCCATGGGTATCCATTTTTAATATTCGTTTCCTACCGTTGCGGATACCTGCGGGTACATATTTTTTTGACATCCCTACACATTTTACTTTTACTTACTATGTAGGAATCATGTTTCAATTACTTATCATTTTTATTTGTTTTGTTGTTCATTTATCTTTTCATTTGAACAATTATTTCAATTCATACAAATAGTTACTAAAATTAGTAAAATAATAAAACTGAAAAATAATTTTTTTATTATAAATAATTATTTAAATTTAAAATATAATAATTAAGAGGATAAAATTTATAAAATAAAAAGGACACCAAAGATATTTATCTCTTTATATATGTAGTTGTATTAATATTAATATTAATATTATTATTATTAGTAGTATTAATATGTTTTTTATCACTACACGATATTATTATAGTGATATTATTATTATGATTATTATTATTATTATTATTATTATTATTATTATAGTTAGACACATATTTTACTTTTATTTACTATGGGATCATATTACAATTACTTGCTCTTTGTATTTATTTTGTTATTCATTTTATCTCTATGTCTTGGTATTTTTTGAATTGAAAAAAAAAATAGTTACTAAAATTTGTAGAATAATAAAACTCACAAATAATTTTTTATTATGAATAATTATTTAAATTTAATAAATAATAATTAAGAGGATAAAAATGTAAAAACAAAAAAAGGACATAAAAAATGTATATCTCTTTACATATTTAGTTAGTGTATTGTTATTATTATTATTACTACTATTATTATTATTATCACTACGGGATATTATTATAATGGTATTATTATTATTATTATTGTCACTAAATGATATTATTATTATAATGGTATTATTATTATTATTATTATAGTTAGACACACATCTTAATTTTATTTACTACGAGATCATATCTCAATTAGTTGTCCTTCTTAATTATTTTGTTGTTGTTGTTGTATATATCTTTATATGTAATTATAGATTATTAGTATGTTAACATTAGCCTTGGTATTTGCATTGACATCAATATTTATAAGATAAACATTATTATTATTATTATTATTATCATTTGTTTGTTATTATTAGTATCATTATTATGTTTATTATTCATATTATTAGTATTCATAGTGATGTTATTAGTATAAGTCCTTTTTGTAATTATAAAATTTTTTATTATACTAAATACTTTTGCTAAATAGATTTTTAATCTTTTAAAATTTTATAATTTATAATTTATATTAATATTATTATTATTTTAATGGTTAAATAAATATAATAACAATTATATTATTATTCTAAACGTATTTGAAATAAATAAAAAAATGTGCATACACGCACAGGTCATATACTATTATAATTATTTTGTAAAATCAATTAACTACACCATATTGTGATATTAATTTTATTTATTATATTTAAAACTGAATTTACAAATTCATTTCATTGATAATAACATTTACAACAATATAACCCAATTTTTATGATATTTATTATTTTATTTTTATATTATTGTTATTATTATCAATTATAACTCTAATTATAGTTATTATTATTATTATTATCAGCTTTAATTATAATAATAATAATAATAATAATAATAATAATTATTATTATTATTATTATTATTATTATTATTATTATTATTAACTATAATTATTATGATTAGTATTACTACCAACTATTATAATTATTATTATTATTATTATTATTATTATTATTATTATTATTATTATTAACTACAATTATTTCTATTATTATATTACTATTATTATTATTACTAACGTACACACAGGTGCTATCGCGCCTGTGTGTACGCATTTTTAAAATATACGTGATATTATAGTAAGTGATGATAATGTAATGTTATTAAGTTATAATATATAAAATAAAATTATATTTATTAAAAATAAAGTGAAATATATCATAAAAGATAAGAGAATAACTGTTGATAAACAGAGAAAAAGAGAAAAGCACGGATAGACGATTTTATAAAAAAGTTTGTAAAAGTAACAGTCAATTTTCAAAAATTTTATAAATAATTATATTTTAAAGGGTAAATTTGGTATTTGAAATGTGGACACAAAAGAGAGAATCTCTTTATATATTGCTATAGATTATTATTATTATTATTAATTAGAACTATAATTATTATAATAGTTATTATTATTATTATTATTATTATTGTTTTTATTATTATGTTTACATACACATTTTAGTTTTACTTACTATCTATGAATCATCTTGTAGTTACTTGACCCTTTTATTTGTTTTGTTGTTTATTTATTTATCTCTTTATATATGTAGTTGTATTATTATTTGTTGGTAGGGGGAGTTAATTCACCTGTGAATAAAGCATGGTTTTGATGATGTCTGCTGTATTAGAGTAGAACATAGACTCGGTCTAGTTAGGTCGTGTATTAGGCTAGCAGTTTATCCTTATCAATTGTATGTTAGGCCTACTTTGGACCTTTACACTCTTGCTGGTGCAAACATGAATGGCTAGCTCTTTAACTAATGGATTAGTTGAGTATGGTACTAAGAAAGTGAAAATATACTCATGATAATCGATTAGGTAAATTGCTAATCAATTAGTGACAACAAAAATCTCTGTATAAAAGCTGGTTTTAGAATCTGTTTTGGGTCTGGAAAATTGATAGATCACGCAGTTTTCCATCTGAGAGAGAGCCTTTTGAGAGTCACAACGTTTCTGAACATTCTGGAAGATCACTTAAGTGAAGATCCAAGAAGATTGATAGTTGATTCTACCATGATGGGTCTTGCTTGAATCAAGGAGCATATTCTCAAATCTGCACAACATAGGTGTATTCGTTTCTTGATTCTGTTTATTGTATTTCTGATTACAGTGCTTTAGTGTGTGAAGTGTAGGCCTAGGTGCAATTGCATGGATGCATTGCTCCTAGGGGGAGTTCTTGATTGGTAAATCAAGTTCTTGGGTTTTAGGGTCTAGAATGATATAGGTGTGCTTGTAATTCTTAGATCCTATCTGTGTTAGTGGAATCCTCTTAAGTGAGTTACTTAGGAGAAAACTGGATGTAGATTCATCTTGAATCGAACCAGTATAAATTGTTGTGTATTGTTTCTTTCTCTTCTCTCATAATCTTTCTTGATTGAGTTAAAATAGTCCATTAACCCAGAATTGTGAAATTGATTAATTGAGCTTTAAAACCTAAAGATTTATTCAAGATTCATCTTAAACCAGACAAAAGCCTATTAATCAATTCAGATCCCTTTGTGGTTAAGATAATTAGACAGATATGTTTTTAACAATTGGCACCAGAGCTGGTTAATCGCATGCTAATCGATTAGAAAGATCTTGTTATGTCTAATACATCTCAAACCTTTGCTGAAGGGGCATCCATTAACAGGCCCCCTCTGTTTGCTGGGGAAAACTATCCCTTTTGGAAAATTCGAATGAAAATCTTTCTTGAATCAGTAGACAAAGAGGTATGGGATGCAGTGGTAAATGGACCTTTTAAACCAATTAAAATAGTGGATGGAGAGACTTTTCCCAAAGAATTCTCACAATGGACCCCTGATGAGAATATGAGGGCACATTATGATGTTAGAGCCAAGAATATTATATCTTCTGTACTAACATTGGATGAATTTTATAGGGTCTTTGTGTGTGAATCAGCCAAAGAGATGTGGGACGTTTTGGAAGTCACCCATGAGGGCACAAATGAGGTTAAAAGAGCTAGGAAAAATACTCTTATTCAAGAATATGAAATGTTCAGAATGAAGACTGGGGAAAGCATATGTGATGTACAAAAGAGATTTACACATATAGTAAATCAACTCCTAGCTCTTGGCAAAATCTTTGATAAGGAAGAGCTCAACATCAAGTTCTTGAAGAGTTTAAACATGACATGGCAACCCAAAGTCACTGCTATTCCAGAATCCAATGACCTCACTAGCATGAACATAGCCACACTCTTTGGAAAGCTGAGAGAACACGAACTAGAACTTGGGAGACTCAAGGCAGAAGAGGATGGAGAAAAAAGGCACACAATAGCCTTGAAGAGTGCAGCAAAATCTGCAGCAAAACAGAAGAAAATAGATTCTGCAGATGACTCCAATGATGGAAACTCTGATAGTGAAGCCTTGAGCTTAATGGTGAAAAAGTTCTCAAATTTTCTGAAGTATAAGAATAAAACTAATAACAGTCATGCAGGAAACAAGAAGCAGTCCAGATCTGGAGCTCAAACCTGCTATGAGTGTGGCAAGACAGGACACATCAAAGCAGATTGCCTTGTGCTGAAGATGAAGCAGAAACTGGAAGAGAAAAATGAGGCAGAGAAGCACCTGAAGAAAAAGAAAGCCTACATTGCCTGGGAAGAAAATGATTCCAGCACATCTAGTGAATTTGATGACAACACTGAAGAGGAAAATGATTTGTGTCTAATGGCTAAAGCAGAATCATCCATTAAAGCAGAACCATCCAAAAATAGTGTGAGTAGTTTCACATCTGAACATGAGGAAAATGACTACTATGAATTGCTTGATGCCTTAAATGAACTGTATAAGGAAGCTACAAAACTACAAAAGTCAAATAACAAACGTAAAGGGAGATTAAGTGGCTGGAGGGTAGGATAAAACAATTAGAAGAGAAAAATGAGAATCTAACAACTTGCTTGGAAAAATTAGAATAATCTGAAAAACACTCCAGGTCTAGATGTACGTACTTTCCAGGACAGCTAGAGAAGATAGAGTACTTAATGAAAACCTTATCAAAATTCACTCTAGGAAGATCCAACCTAGATGCTGTTTTAGGATCCCAAAGGAGTGTGCCGAATAAAGAGGAAATTGGTTATAGTGGCAACCCTAATCGATTATCGTGCAGGAATTTTCTTAACATCAGTAAACCATCCTCCATTATCTGCACCTATTGTTCTGAACCTGGTCACTTTTCTACTTCCTATTACTTTAAAAATAGTGGGGTTCCTAGAGGAAAATTCAAATGGGTGCCCAAAAGAACTGCAACACAGTCTAACACAAGAGGACCCAAGTTTGTTTGGGTACCTACTTCATCAAAATAATCTGTTTTGCAGGAAAATGCTGAAGCTAAGGAGTCAATGTGGTATCTGGACAGTGACTGCTCTAGACACATGATAGGTGATAGCTCGAAATTCAGCAAAATTTCACACAAAGTAAGTGGACATGTCACATATGGTGACAACAACAGAGGTAAAATTCTTGGATCTAGTAAGGTAAGGTCATCATCAGCTGTGGAAATTGAGGATGTTTTGTTAATGGATGGACTCAAGCATAATTTACTTAGCATTAGCCAACTGTGTGATAAGAATCTGAAAGTAACCTTTGAAGCACATCATTGTTTAATCTGTCATGCATCCACAAATGAACTAGTATTTGTGGGAAAAAGGATTCAGAACATATACATGGTGGACTTTGAAAACATTTCTTTTGATTCAATTGCTTGCCTATTTGCTAAAAATGATGAACCTTGGATCTGGCATAAAAGACTTGCACACATACATATGGGTCACCTAAATAAGCTTGTGTCAAAGCAGTTAGTCACTGGTTTGCCTAATATAAAGTTTAAGTCAGATAAGTTGTGTGACACATGCCAAAAAGGTAAACAAGTAAAGACATCCTTTAAGTTAAAACAACATATCTCCACCTCTAATCCATTAGAACTGATACATATGGACATGTTTGGACCTTCTAGAACCAGAAGCTTAGGAGGAAATTATTATGCCCTTGTTCTTGTGGATGACTATTCTCATCTTACTTGGACCTTCTTTATCTCATATAAGAGTGACACCTTCTTAGTTTTTAGGAAATTTGCCAAAATTGTTGAAAATGAGAAAGATTTGAAAATCAAATCCATTCGAAGTGATCATGGGGGTGAGTTTCAAAATGAATCTTTTGAAAAGTTTTGTGAACATCACGGTATCTCACATAATTTCTCAGCCCCTAGAATGCCACAACAAAATGGTGTGGTTGAGAGAAAAAATCGATCTTTGAAAGAGTTGGCAAGAACAATGCTCAATGACAACTCTTTACCAAAATACTTTTAGGCAGATGCTGTAAATACAGCTCGCCACGTGTTGAACAGAGTTTTAATCAGGCCTGTTTTGAAACTTACACCATACGAGATCTTCAAAGGTAGAAAACCTAATATATCTTATTTCAAAGCCTTTGGTTGCAAGTGTTTCATACTAAATAATGGTAAATCCAATCTTGGCAAGTTTGATCCTAAGGCTGATGAAGGCATCTTCTTAGGTTACTCCTCCACTAGTAAAGCCTATCGAGTCTATAACAAACGAACATTAACTATAGAGGAATCCATTCATGTTGCATTTGATGAGAATATTGATAATCATGCTGCTAATTCCTCTGGTCCAAGAAATAGTGCAGAATTAAATGACACAGGTGCATATTTAACACAACCTGAGCCTGTAGCAGCAGCAGATTCATCACCTGGAGTAGCTGAGACTTCGACCTCTGCAGCAGATTTACCCGCTGACTGGATAGTGCCTAAAAATATGTCTCTTGACAATATCATAGGGGATATCTCTAAAGGTGTTTCCACCCGCAGGCAGCTAGGCCAATTTTGTCTAAATGTAGCCTTTGTCTCTCAACTTGAGCCAAAATCAGTGAGTGATGCTCTCAAGGATGAACATTGGTTTCTAGCAATGTAGGACGAATTGGATCAATTCAAGAGAAATGATGTATGGGATCTTGTTCCAAGAACTCAATCTCAGCAAATCATAGGCACGAAGTGGGTTTTTCGCAACAAGCTGGATGATTCTGGTGTGATTATCTAGAATAAAGCTAGATGGGTAGCCAAAGGGTACTGTCAAGAAGAAGGGATTGATTATGATGAGACCTATGCTCCTGTAGCACGACTTGAGGCCTTCTGAATCCTCCTTGCCATTTCATCCTTACTACAATTCAAGCTCTTCCAAATGGATGTGAAAAGTTCTTTCCTAAATGGCTTTATTAAGGAAGAAGTCTATGTGGCACAGCCCCCTGGATTCATAGATTATGAGTTTCCAGATCATGTGTATAAGCTAAAAAAGGCACTCTATGGACTTAAGCAAGCTCCTCGCTCATGGTATGAAAGGCTAAGTGAATTCTTGATTCAAAACGGATTTTGAAGAGGGCAGGTGGACTCTACACTCTTCATTAAGAAAGCTAAAAATGATCTACTATTTGTTCAAATCTACGTGGATGACATCATTTTTGGTTCAACAAATACTCTTCTATGCAAAGAATTCTCCAAAAACATGCAAGATGAGTTTGAAATGTCCATGATAGGGGAGCTGCACTTCTTTTTAGGGCTCCAAATTAAACAAGGACAGCGTGGACTCTTTATCCATCAATCTAAATACTGCACTGAGCTACTGAAAAAATTTCACATGGAAGCTTGCAAGGAATCATCAACTTCTATGGCTACAAATTGCTATCTAGACATTGATGAAACATGGTCTGCAGTGGATCAGACTAAATATCGTGGCATGATAGAATCACTTCTCTATCTCACAGCTAGCCGTCCAGATATTATGCACAGTGTGTGTGTGTGTATGTGCCAGATTCCAGTCTTGCCCCAAAGAATCTCACCTAAGTACTGTTAAACGCATCTTTAAATACCTTAAAGGCATTAGAAACCTAGGTTTGTGGTATCCTCATGGCTCTAATATCTCCTTGGTAGGATACAATGATTCAGATTTTGGTGGTTGCAAGATTGACAGGAAGAGCACCAGTGGAACCTTCCACCTTTTAGGTTGTTCTCTAATCTTATGGCACTCAAAAAAACAGGCATGTGTTGCTCTATCCACTACTGAAGCAGAGTATATCGCTGCTGGCAGCTGCTGTGCCCAATCTATCTGGATTAAGAATCAACTTGAGGATTATGGTATCCACCTTGATAACATTCCTTTAAAATGTGACAACACCAGTGCAATTAATCTTACTAAAAATCCAGTTCTGCACTCTAAGACCAAGCATATTGAAATTCGACACCATTTTATCCAGGATCATGTGTCCAAGGGAGAGTGCAAGGTTGAGTACATTGACACACAACATCAACTGGCAGACATCTTTACTAAACCTCTGGCCAGAGAGAGATTTTACACTCTGAGAAATGAATTGGGTATTTTGGACATCACTTGCTCTCATTAACTATGCTTACTTCACTGCTATTTTGTGTGTGTGTGCAATTTCATGTTCTGCTGCATGTGTATTACATGCATACTGCGTATATGCTTAGCATAATTTTTTTTCATACCTGGCTCGTTCTGGTTTCTGCATCTGCTTGTGTGCATATTGTGTCCAGACTGTGTAGCTGCTTGCCTACCCTTGGCCTTAATCCATTATCGTGCTTTGTTTGAGCCCATTCTGTGTTCAGTCTTGCCTCACATAGTTACTTTCTAATTTCTCAAAGGAGCCCGCTAATCCATTAAGTAAGTAATTCCCTGCTCTTAATAGCAGTCTTAACTTCTGAACCTAGGATCCACATACTCCCTAATCTCTCAAACCCTAGGTTTTCCCCTTTCCCTTTCCACCACTGATCAGCTCGTCACCCTGCCCCCTCAACCCCTCCGTCATGGCATCCTCCTCCTCCTCTCGCAAGCGCATCAAGCGAATGACAACCAAGCAACGAGATCCAAACATTGATGGCTGGATCAGTGACCCCGAAGCTCAAGAAAATTTTAATGGTTCCTTTCGAAGTCGCAAAATCATCAACCACAAGCACTTTGAACTGCCCTTCTTCCGCAATCATGGCTTTGCATTCCTAAAGCTTCTCTCCTCCCAACACCTGGCAACGTTCGTCCAACTCACGGGAGATATCTACCCAGATTTGGTTAGGGTTTTCTATGCCAATCTCGTGTGTGAAGAGGATCTTCTCACTTTGCGCGTCAAAGGGGTAAACATTGTCTTAACCCTAGATGTTTGGACCTCCATTATTGTTTTCCGCATAGCGGGCATTCCGGCCCATCGAGGGTTTCCTGGGGCAAACCGCCTGGACATCTACCAAGGTTGCTTGCGGGATCCCACAACCAAACGGGATTACAGTATCTTCCGCGCCGGTGGGATGAAGAAGGACGAACGGGTGCTCGCATTCCTAACTGCTTGGATTCTGGTTCCCTGCAACGGAAATCACGCCCAACTCACAACAGAGGATGTTTTCCTTCTCCACGCTTTCAAATCCAATGTTCTTGTGGACTGGTCTGAAGTGGTCTCTAATACAATGCAAAAGGCTATCAAGCTACCCAACTATCCTATGCCCTATGCTGTATTTGTGTGCAAAGTCCTTGAGCACTACAAAGTGAATTTCTCTGGTGAAGCCTCCTACACTTCAAATCACACAAGCTTGATTGGTGCAAATGCCCTTCACCACATGGGAATGTCTTTTCAAGGCACCACCTGGAGGTTCAAAGATGAACCTGATGAGGACCCTGTGGATGCTGCTAACGCCTCCTCTTCCGCCACCAGAACTCACTATGAGCAGGAAATGTTGCGAATGGTCACTGCTCTGTTTGACCAACATCAAACCTAGACGACAAAACTGGATTCCATTGAGCTCTAACTCACATCTGTCCAAGAACAACTGGCTCTACTCAACACTGGTCGTGCCCCTCCTAATCCTGAAGCCGCTGTGGACATTGCAGAAGGTAGTGAGAGTGAGCAATTTGAAGATGCCACTGACGAAGAATAGCCTAGCCTCCTACCCACACACACCCGCTTTTCGATTACCAACCCTTTACATCCTCAGCTTGTATCCCTTGACCTTAGGATCCCAAGTAGTCCTAGAGGTGTGTGTGTGTTTCCTTTTTGTGGTTATCCTAGTATAGCTCCCTTAGCCTAGGATTATTTTGTTTGGGACTGTAATGTGTTATATACTCTGATTATCCTGTTTGTTATGCAAAATTGTTAACTGCACTTTGCGTGTATTATCTTCTGCTGCATCTCTTACATTACTACCCTGTTTAGGTACATTTTTCCTGTTGTCCTGTATTGCATACTAAATCTGTCTGGTTTTTGCCAATGTCCAAAAAGGGGGAAATTTGGTATATTGATAGTTTGTTGGTAGGGGGAGTATGTAATGAAAATGATATTTGTTATGTGCCTATGCTGTTGTATGCTTTATATGCCTATGCTGTTGTTGTTTGCCTAATGTGTTGTAGGCAGGCCTATCACAGTCCAAGTTTTGGACATCATAAAAAATGGGGAGATTGTTGGTAGGGGAGTTAATTCACCTGTGAATAAAGCATGGTTTTGATGATGTCTGTTGTATTAGAGTAGAACATAGACTTGGTCTAGTTAAGTCATGTATTAGGCTAGCAGTTTATCCTTATCAGTTGTATGTTAGGCCTGCTTTGGACCTTTACACTCTTGCTGGTGCAAACATGAATGGCTAGCTCTTTAACTAATGGATTAGCTGTGAGTATGGTACTAAGAAAGTGAAAATATACTCACGATAATCGATTAGGTAAATTGCTAATCAATTAGTGACAGCAGAAATCTCTGTATAAAAGCTGGTTTTAGAATCTATTTTGGGTCTGGAAAATTGATAGATCACACAGTTTTCCATCTGAGAGAGAGAGCCTTCTGAGAGTCACAGCATTTCTGAACATTCTGGAAGATCACTCATATGCAGATCCAAGAAGATTGATAATTGATTCTACCATGATGGGTCTTGCTTGAATCAAGGAGCATATTGTCAAATCTGCACAACATAGGTGTATTCGTTTCTTGATTCTGTTTATTGTATTTCTGATT
>Ga0214545_1011388_pt1 | contig 12292 bp, 7 predicted proteins | sample CNSS4metaG_FD_160064 | JGI IMG/M metagenome (GOLD analysis project Ga0214545, IMG submission 160064) | Root nodule microbial communities from cowpea collected in UCLA plant growth center, Los Angeles, California, USA - CNSS4 | ecosystem: Host-associated > Plants > Roots > Nodule | place: USA... | reverse complement strand
ATATATTAAAAAAACTCCTAAATAAATCTTTCATTGTTTCTTTCTTTTTACAAAAACTACAAGGATTTGTTTACTTGTATTAATACTAGAATTGTGGCTATTTCACCTATGTTAAATTTCAATATATTCAAAATTCTTAAATTCAAAATATAATTTTATTTTAAAAATATGATGTTTGTACATACGTAATTTTTATATTATAAATAAATTTTTATATTAACAACTTCTTTTAAATTTACTTATATGTTAATGCTAGAATTGTGGCTAACTCACCTATGGACGAATACTTCCATTATTAAAAATTCTTAAACTTTTATGGACGAATACTTAAATTATTTAAACTAATGCAAATATAAGTAATGAAGATACTTAGTTTATCACTTATAATGCATCATTTGGTACAATTTCGATGATGTTAACATAATATCAAAATAATAACACTTATTTGTATAAAAAGTCATGCATGTGAAAGAGCCAAACCATGCAATCCCTATCACACTTTTGATCCCTTATATTTAAAAACTCTCTTACTTTTCTTCGGACTCAAAAATGTTAACGTTATTGGCCAATTTAATAATCGAACCTTATATATATAGAAAAATAAATTGCGCATATAGTAAAAGAAGTGGTTCATTCTTCTCCCAGAATCATAGTGATAGATTTAGAGGAATATTATAAACTGAGAAGTGCAAACAAAAAATATTAAAGCATAGAAAAGTAAAGAATTTTATTTTTCAGCTAACTTATGATCCCATCATTGTCATTAGTACTTCATTTTGTTTAACATATCTTCTCACATTTGAAGACAGATTAGAACATTCTACACTTTAAATGCACCTTTTTTTAGTGAAAATGTTCGTGCACTATCTTTCTTCTAATTAGGTTAGTTAACTAAAATTTATATGAAAATCAGGGGTCTAAAGAACCTTTTGAATTTGTTTTAGGGGTTAAATATGTTTTTGGTTCCTTAACTTTCAGCGAATTTTGGAATTAGTCCATTTCAAAACTTTGGACAAATTTAGTCGTTCATCTTTCGAAATACGTGGATATAGTCTTGTTAATAAAATTTTGGTAGGTTTATTTGATGTTTCGTACGCATTTCAGGATTCTATTTGAGTTGTTTATACTGTTTGACATATTTTTGATTTAATATTAAATCAAATACTATTATGAAACGCACTTGAAATGTCAAATAAACTTAACAAAATTTGATTAAAAGGACTAAATTCATGTGTTTCGAAAGATGAATGACTAAATTAGTCTAAATTTTCAAAATGGACTAATTCCAAAATTAATTTAAAGTTAAGGGACAAAAACATATTTAACTCTTATTTTAGATTAAAGAAAATTGACAATGTTGGGAATTTGTTCAATAATTAATGAGAAATTTTATTTATTATTCTTCTATGGATTTACTCATTAGTTTACAACAGAGAAAAAATAAGAAGAAAAAAAGGGGAAAAAATAGTTATAATGAGAAAGCATACAAAAAGATTAAAAATAAGACCCTACTTCTGTGGGTTTTAAAAATGTTAACCATATGCGTAGACATATAAGTCAAGGAAATATCATAATGCAAACAAAAAAGAAAAACTTAAAAAAATGCTTGAATATAAATTTCATTAAAGAAAGAAAAAAATGTTTTTAACACGCCAATAACTTTTAAGATTATTAACCGTTTTCATATATTACAAACTTTTTTAATTACATGTTCAAAACTATTATAAGAAATATAAATCATTTAACTATTCTACAAATTAAAAAAAAAATTAATTTTAGACTTCATTTTAAAAGTTTAATTTTATATGGAAAAAGATTAGAGAATGAAAAAAAAAAAACGTATTCCACTCATTTCTCTCATCTTATAAATTAAAATATATAACATAGGGTATAGGTAAAAAAAATCTATAGTTTAGCAATTCTTGTGGAGTTTAAATTCTAAATATAAAACTATATTAATATTTGGAAAATAAAAATATTACTTACGTTAATCACTAGTGTCTTGTAAATATTACTTCTATCTATACAAAATAAATAATTAAATAAAAATACATATTTAAAAACCTAGATTTTCAACTTATCACTCTCTAAATGAAATATTCCTTGTATACTTATTTTGTAATTAATATTTATGGTATATTCTCTCAACCATGTTAAAACACTGTCATTCTATATTTATTCTTTTATGTGATTCTTTTTAAACTATTATCATCTCTTTATTTTTGTCTCTATATTGAGTTTTAATTCCTTAAAAGAAATTGTAAAATAGCTAACATGAGAATTGTAATATAATTTATACATTTAATACTTAACTTTATAAATTTAATTACCCAAACGAAGATTATCTTCCACAATTTACGACGACAAAGTAAATAAAAAAATACTATAACATTTAAAAGAAATACTCTTATGTCGAGCATGCCTGTGATAAAGATTAGAAGTTCTACGATATCTCAATGGATGAATAATATTTATCGTTCTGTTACAAATAAGACAACGTTTTTGTCAAAAAATAAAAAAAATAAAAATAAAACAAACATGACAAAATTTCGTTAGAATATGATGTTACATGGAAATTTATTTAGGTATATTGTTAAACGTGCCTATTATAATAAAATAGATTGAGGATAGAGCATCTTTTATGAGTTTGGTCAAATATATAATAAGAATATAGTATAAAACATATGAATTATTTTAAAATTATGAGAACGATGAATATATATATATATATATATATATATATATATATATATATATATATATATATATATATTAAATTACTAAAGTATTATTAATTTAGTAGAAAAGTAAAAATTTTAATTTCACAATTATTTTATTCTTTGTTTAAAGAGTCCGTATTTTATTACATGTTTTTATTTTGTTTTAAGTGTTTAACTTATTCTATATTTAGCAACTTTATTCCAATTTTTAAATTATTTTTCTACTCATCATAACTTTAATTAAACATTAATTTTCTTTGTATGATTTTGTTTAAATAATAACATTTCAAGAAAGATGTGCTTTAATTTTATCAAATTAAATTATAATATTTTATTTATTTAACATGAGACTATCTAACTATAAATTTTAGTGTTCACTTATATTATACTTAGTGTATTAGATTGTATGAAAAAAAACTATATTTTTTAATTGGTTATTTAATTTATTTAATTTAAAAAATTCTTAATTTTTATAATAACTGAATTCATCTCTATCGTCATTTCTTAGGACTTTATTATTGAGCCACCTTATAACTCCTTAATAATAATAAGATATCTTATCAATAATTTTATGTGAATATATAATCTTATCAATAATTTCATGTAAATGCCGATAATAATAATAATAATTATTATTATTATTATTATTATTATTATTATTATTTTATGTTAATGTTATATATATACATGACCAAAAAACCGATTATATTACTAATTTACTATTAGTATTTTTTTTAGAAAAAAAAATATTAAAGTGGGTTGAACACAACCTAAAAAGATGAAACTAGTTAGAGTAATAAATTATCAACCTAACTTGGATAAATCAAAGTGTATTGAATAGAAATTTTTTCTTTTTCTTTATATCCTCACAATCCTTTTTTTATTTTGTTAATTATATCCTACGAAATGTTTTCTAGAATTTTCTATTATAGGCCTACCTAAATATTTAAAGGGAATATGTATCGTACCAATATGTACTCTCTTCAATCGGTTGTATGGTATCTTACCATACCATATAATAAATAGTTAAGTTACTGTTGTTTTTATAAGAAACATCAATATAATATTGTCATAAATTGATAAATAGAGAAAATTTTGAAAAATAATATATATTTAATGCATGGTGAGTGAAATGAGACGTTGCCATCACAACTCCCATGTTCATGAAATGCGCATTATAAGATATTAAAACGATAAGTTTGGTTGGAAGATAAATTAATTTAAATCGTTGAGTTCTAATCATTTCTTTAGTGAAAATATTGAAAGCATTACTTTGGTTCGTGATTCCACAACATCAATGTCACTCCTTCGTTGTTTTTGGAGAAGCTTTATGCACTTCATAGAACTAATTTCGATCCTTTTTACTAATTGCTTTTAAAATAAAAATTAACCTTAATCTATGTTGGGTTATGTTTCATTATGAGTTATGGTTATTGAAAGATTATGGTTCCATATGATTATATGACATTGGTCTTACACATATAAGACATTTGACACCACTTTTACCCCCAAAATCTTAGCCTTGTGTTTGGATGGAACATTTCAACAGTGCTTAGAAATTGAAATGATTTGTATTTGAATTGCTTGCAATTAAATTCCCTTCATTTTTTAAATAACTTGTTTGGATAAAGAAATTAAAATACCTCATATTTCAATTTCTTGTTTGGAAAAAACAATTGAATTTCTTGTGAGATAAATTTAATTTTTACAATATTTATTTTAGGCTTAATTATGTTTTGAGTTCATGATGAATTTGAAAACGGGCTTGACGATCCTAATGGACTAGGCTGACCCAACTACCCAACCGAATTGGTCTGACCCGACGACCCAAATGAGTCGGGCCGACCAGAAAACCCAGACAGTTTGGGTCGACCTGATGATCCAAACAAGCCTAACGGTCCATACCTGCCGGGCGTGCTTGTCAAGTTTGTCAACCTGGCTCGACTCGACCCAGCCCAACTCGGCTCATCTAGGTCATTAGCCCAGCTTGGCCCCACTAAGTCGTCAAGCCCACTCGACCCATCTTGGTCGTCGGGCCCACTAGATGGTGTGGGTTGTCGGGCTTGACTGACCTGTTTGAGTTGTCAAACTCGTCCGACCTGTATGTGTCATCAGGTCACCCGGTCCGTCTGGGTCATTGGGTCCGCCCGACCCGACTGGGTTGTTGGGCCTGCTCGACCCGTTCGATTTGTCCCAGTCTGTCATGGTTGTCAAGTTTGCCGGGTTCGTTTGGGATTGAGTCCAAAGTGTGAGGTTGAGTGAGAAGAATTTCAAATTCCACCTTTTTAGGGCATTTGAATTTCTTCTAATTTAGCTAATTGAAATAATTCAAAAAAATGCATGCAAGTTAAATGCTTTTTAATTTCACCTTTTTTATTCTTATATACGCAATGGTATTATAGGTCTTTATTCTTATACAATGTTTCACTTTATCTATTCTATCAAATGTGGGACTTTGACTCACACTTATTCCCAACAATCTCCCCTCAAGGGTGAGTCCCTTGTTTTTTGTTTTTTTTATATGATATATTTCCCTTCAAGTGTATGAGTGGCCCCTTTTTGATTATGGTTATGCGGTCAGTCACTTTCGTGACCCTTTTTTGTTATGGTTAAGAGATTAAATTAAAGATAAATAGTATAGTATGTAAAGAAAAAAATTATTGTTTTAGTATAATAATTTTAATATATTTAATTACTTTGGTATTTAATAATTTTTATGAATATTTATTAAAAAAATTTAGAGTTAATATGTAATTAAATTTGAACAAAGCATTAAAGATTTTAAATTTACAAAGCCAACAAAAGAGCATATGACTCATTTCATATCAACGTTAATTTTACTCCTAATAAACACATAAAAGAGTATCTCTTTATATATTGTTATATATGTGTGGTAAATTATCTCAATCATTAATAAAGTTCAAATAAAATTAAAATATTAAAGTTTTTATATTAAAATTATATATTTATTTTATTTTACTAAAAATAAAATATTTTAATACTTATTACACTGAATCGATTATTTATTTTTAAATTAATTTATTATGATTTATAATGGAAGTTATCTTATATAAAAATTTAGAGTTAGGGTTTGTAAACAAATTTCTTACTAGCAAACATTCTTTGAAGGAAAAAAAATAGAAGATATGATAAATTAAAATTAATTTATACATGTTAAAAATCATACTAAAAAAACAAAACAAAACAGAAGACAGAATTGTCAAACAAATTGTGTAACTAGTCAAATCTTAAAATTTTTAATAATTTTAACTAATAAATAGGATTATGGTAAAAATATTACATTAGATACTGCGTTCCTAATATTTCAATTAAAACACTAGCGTAAGAAATTTGATATAAATTAATTATGAATGTCAATTTTTTTTAAACAATTTAATTCATTTTTTTTTTATTTTTTCAATTATCAAGAAGCTCATAACTATACATTCATCGTTGTCATGTATACAACACTACTCAAAAATAACTTTCTTTAAAAAAAAAACTAATTGAATGTTATGAATGCATAAAGATAAGACAATCTTGTCATTACAATATGGATGAGAAAAGACAAATAAATATCAACCAATTATAAATTTTATTAATGATCACAATATTTGATCCCTTATTCAAAAAAGCCTCGAACATGCTTCAACATGTACTACATAATCATTTCCTAAGCTACCACACCAAGAACCTCTTTTTACGAATTTTGGGTGAAACAATCTTGAATAGGACAGATCAAATTTCCACTTTAACTTTCAAGAATGTAAACTAAAAATTTAATTTGTTTCATGATTAATTTCATAAAATTATGAAAAATTTGAGTAGTTGATAACATGGTTATGATTATTTTTTATGTTAAACTAAAGTTAATGAACAATAATATATTTAAGTGTAGTAAAAATTGGAGAGTTTAAGACTACGGTTAATGAATCGTATATATCTGATGTACGGTTCATAAAAAAATTGTATCTTATATATAAATTATGGTTATTAAAGGAATCGTAACCTACAATCATGAATAGACTATAAGTTTTTCATTTAACTGTAGTCTATTATGAATTAAAAAAAAATATTTTCATTTTAGAAACTCTTACATTTTACTAAACAACGCGAAAAACTAAATCAAGATTTAACAACACTAGATATCATTTTTGAAACAAAAACAAACAATATACAAATTTAGTTTTCACCACTAGTAATGATTTTGAAAATTTCACAAAAAAAATAGATAGAAATTGATTCTTTAGTTAAATTTTTGTATATTTGTTTGTAGAGTGTATACATTGCACATATTTGTCACAAGTTTTTCATGTTTTTACATTTTACATTTGTCATACTTTCATGTATACAACATTTAAGGTTTATGACTCATCATCCTCTAAAATTATCACGATACATACAACAAAAAATAAATCAAGTATATCATCATATAAAATTTAGGGTTTAGGGTGAAGAGAGGAATGCAAACATGGGAATGTAGTACTTGAATGAGAAATGAGTCCAACAACAATGGTCACTGTGCAAAAACACTTAAACAATGTGGTCACACAACAAATGGTGAACGAAGACCACGAACAAAGAGCTCTTTAAAAATCTGTAATGTAAGGAGAACAAGAAAGATCTGTAAATGGAGGAAGAAAACGAGTAATAAAATGAGAGAAAACAATGGAGAAAATGAAAGAGCAAACAAGAGGGCAAATGAGATAGTAGATTTGGAAATGAAGGCACAACAATGGGAGACAACAATGTTATATGTAAGTCAAGTAAAAAAATTTCAAAATTAACCCTATTCAAGGGGGTATATAGGCTATAGTTCTCCAAAGAAACCGTAGCCTATACCTTGTCAGAAATTGAAAAAATACCATCGCGTTTTTCTTAAAATTGTAGCCTATATGGTGTAGTTAAATGTTATATTTGCACTAGTGTTTGGAAGAATATTTTTTATTTAAATTAGATAATATGATAGTTTGAGCACAAAACTTTTGGATATTGTTCAAACTACATATTTTTCTTTAGAATCTAATGACATTTTGAGATTTAGGGACAAAAATATGTGTACCGACAGATAATAAGTTGAGAAAGATGATTATGAAAAATATATATATATATATATAAAATGAGTTTAGTTTCCAACTTAATATGACGAAAATATATCAAAATATGAAAAATCATTTTAATAACTTAACACAATAAGAGATACAACAAGGTTTGTATAAGCTTGTTTGATTTGTGAAAAGTCAAAAGTAAAATATTAAAGATCTAAAATATAATTTAACAATTAAATTTATCAATATGAAAGTGGGCTAACATTTTTTTTTTTTTGAATTTTGCTACCTTTTGCCATGAACAATTTAAGAACATGATATTATATGAGTAATAAGATTCAAATTGACTAAGAATGCCATTTTCTATTAGTGAAAATGATTGTGTCCATGGAAAAGCTAACACAATGATATTTCGAAGAAATTGTTAAATTTTATGGTATATCTTCCTATATAGTCTTTAATAGGTTATGAGACTTTACATGAATTTAGGGACTAGACTAAATGACTAATTTAAGAGACAATTTAATCGCTCACAGATTTATTAAAAGCTTTTTTATTAGTGCAATTTACTTATAATAAGAATATTCATACTATGATACTAGTAACAAAATGACACTGTATGAAACATTATATTACAATAAATGAAGGATCCTCTAATCAAACTAGGACAGAGAATAAAAATCTCTTTTGTCACCAACTTTTCATATAGTTTATACAAATCTCCATGGATTCTTGGTAATTTGTTATTTTTTTTTCATTTCTTGCAAATTTCAAAGCCCTATTAATTATTTATGGTAGTATTCACTATTTTCCTTTTTCACTTGAAAACTTTCTTTTTATTTGAAATTCGTTATTTTTAAATTATTTCTCTTCTTTTCTACTTTTCGAACATTAGTTTCATATTCTTGTTGAATTTTATTAGTTTCATCTATCAGAATTCAACAAAAGTACTTCCGATTTATATAACGTATACTTCGCTTGCAAGATTAATTCAGTTTAAAGATTACTTTTAAATACATTTTTTTTGGCTTGAAAAATTCATGTCTACTTTATTATGATGATGTTCAGATTTATATTAGCATATATAGCTAACTGCAACAAATGAAAATGCTTTTTAATAAATTGGGTTGATAAAAAGTTTTTTGAAGGCTTTTTTTTTAAAGAAAAAAAAACTAAAAAGTAAATAAAAATAGAGATAATTAATTGTCCAAATATAGTGTTACTTTTGACTGTTGAAATAGCTAATAGAGTAAAAGGCAACCGTACTAAACTAATTTCCAAAGTCAATTAAGAATGTTGGAGGGCTTCGATGGTGATAGGATGTACGGAAGCTTTGGTTAAGATATTTAGTTGTCCAAATTTTTGGATAATTCGGTTTTAGTCAAATACAATTTCAAAAGAAATTATTTAACTTATTGAATTTTAAAAATATAGGTTCAAGTCTCTAGAATTAGATGGTGTTAATAGTATTAAAAGAATTAGGGATAATAATGTGGGCTCGGCCCTTAGACATGTAAAAAAAATTCGAGACGGACCGAGATAATGAGTATGTTGGTCTGCAAAAGCCTGATTCGCATAACTTGTAGCTCATGGAGGTTGGTTCGTGGTCTGCATATAAAGAAAACTTGCACTTTAATATATTAGTTACTTTCTTTTTAAACTTCTGCATGAACGTTCTAAATTTTTATATGAGTGAAAAAAATAAGTGTCATGTATTTTTGAATGTGTTAAAATTTAAAAAATTCATTATGCATGTCAAAATATGAATATAAATATGATGAAACTGTTGACATAAGATATATTATTTCTTAAATGGATAATTAAGAAATGAAAGAAGAGAGAATGAGAAAGAGTTACATATGGTAAAGTGCATTACAATTTGTAAGGTGGTTTGCAACTTCGTCAAAATTTGCTAAATTGAATTGAAATGTTTAATCCATCAACCTTTTAATCTACTTTGACTTGATTTGTTTAATATAACAAATTGATGGGTTTAAAGTTTGAGATTTAGGATTTAATATAATAAATTGATGGGTCAAAACGGAATAAAACCAATCAATTTGCTAACTTTTTCAATTAAAAATTAAAATTAAAAAATTAATTTTTCTATATTATATTTTCTAAGATACAAATATGTAAATATTATAATTTAAATCACTAATACTTAAGTTTTAATTGTTTATAATAAAATTATTTAATAGATAAATACTATAATCATTTTAATTTATTTCATTAGACGCTAAATAAATAATTAACACCTTAAAAAATATTAATATAATTAAAAATTTAAAATAAAAAAGTTTGTAATTATCGATCTAAACTTATCATATCCAATTAATATATAAATATACTTTCCAACATGATTAAACATCTCTCACCATAAACTTCCTCTCACAACCTACCACGTCTCATATCATCAAAGAAAATAAAAACACTTAACACTTTTGATTGGGTAGATCAGGGTTTAGACATTTGTATTGTGTCTATCGAAAAAATAATAATAATAGGTTTAATTACTCGTATGGTACCCACTTTGATCTTTGGTAGAAGTATATCAATCTGATATCTATTTTTAAAGAAGTGCAATTGTATTCCACGGGACACTAACAGTGTCACGTGTCACACACATGATCCTTATATGTGGTATTTTTTTAATTTTTTTAAAAATTTAAAATATTAAAAAATTAAAAAAAATTAAAAAAATCATAAACTGACACATGACACTCATTAATCGCATTAGTCAACTCGCTTGAAAGGGACCTACCTAAAACACTTTTTCAAAGTTGAGATGCAATTGACATTTTAAAAAAAATGGATACCACATTGATACACTTCTATCAAAATGGATACCATATAAGTAATTAAACCATAATAATAATAATAATAATAATAATAATAATAATAATAATAATGAAAATGAAAATAAAATAAAAAGAAAGAAGTGTTGATAATGATTATTTGTGATTGTCGGCCACAAAACCCTTGATTTGTGGCTCACCCTATTATTTAGAAGAATAATTATTTGAGTTGAAATTTGTGTGTACGAAACTCGTCCGGTTCTTGCATTATTCTAGGCTGGGGCAAACAATGGATCCACGCGCGCATAAAATGTTTGTGATGATATCAATATCAGTTACCACATTGGTGGCAAAAACTTTTCTTGTTGCATTTATGCTTTCAGACTTAGCATCTTTAAAAGTACAAACTCATTAAACATCATCATCATATTTCTAAAATAATAAAAACATGCATCATTCAATCAAACATCTTCATTCAATAATATTTTTAAATTAAATGTAATTTTAGTGTTTAATTTTTATCTCAAATTTTCGCTTTCTTTTATTTAATATTTTGGTCAGAAAATAAATAGTATAATTATATTATGTTTGAATAGAATATTTATTTGCATGTATTATGACTATTTATAATTTTGTAAACATGATATTTCAATAAAAAGTTTAATGATATAAAAAAAATTAAATAATTACTAAAATATATGTGAAATATATAATAAAATATGTAATAGTAATTAGATTGATTTATCATTGTGTCCAAGAAGTGTACGTACAAATGGAACATGTTATTAATTTGTTTTTATAAGTTAAAATTTTAACATATAGAGTAATGAATATAATTGTGGATCGTGAATTTTGTAGTAATTAAAGTGGTTTATGAATTGACAAAGTTATTTAGATAAATTAGTATATTGAAATAATCATTTAATCAGTATATGAATATATTTGTCTAATGTATATTATCATACTTGTTTAATCAATGCATCAACAAATTTGTCTAACATGTATTAGTACACATGTGTATGGATATACTTCTTTAATGTGTATTGTTAATACATGTCTAATATGTATTATAAGACCCGTCTAATCAGTGAATGAAAAAACGTGTCTAACATATACTCATCCAACTAGTGTATGGAGATATTCGTCTAATGTATATTGCATGACTCCTCTAATTAGTGAATGAATAACTCATCTAATGTGTATTGTTATATTGGCATATTCAATGTATGCACAAACTCATCTAATATATATTTAGGGATGGCAAAATAATCGGTACTCGCAAATATTCGTGGATAAAATTTATGAATACTAAATGGATATCTTTAATGGATACTTACGGATAATGGATACGAGTATTTAATTACCCTTCTGCTAATGGGGCAGGTACATGTATCATAATATCTGATTCAGAAATACCCATTAATAATTATAGAATAACCATTTAAAATTTAAATTCATATATTTTTATTGTTTTATTTAGATCTATGAAATTGAAGTTATTCTGTAAAAGTTTTTTTTAAAATTTATATTTTGATGCAATTCATTTAAATTTTCTTTGTTTAAAACACCTAGTTTATTTGCATTAATATTTTATTAAGTAATTTGATTTGAATTTTACTTACAAACTATTTTTTATTTTAATTTATATTTTAAAGATTTATTTTTCAATTATATATATATATATATATATATATATATATATATATATATATATATATATATATAT
>Ga0214545_1011386_pt1 | contig 12297 bp, 11 predicted proteins | sample CNSS4metaG_FD_160064 | JGI IMG/M metagenome (GOLD analysis project Ga0214545, IMG submission 160064) | Root nodule microbial communities from cowpea collected in UCLA plant growth center, Los Angeles, California, USA - CNSS4 | ecosystem: Host-associated > Plants > Roots > Nodule | place: USA... | reverse complement strand
TCAAGATCTGTCACGGGTTATTATTATCAACTATAATTAATAATCATTATTACTATCAACTATAAATATTATTATCATTATTAATAATTATAATTATTTCTATTATTATATTACTATTATTATTGTTAAGAACTATAATTATTATAATAGTTATTATTATTATTGTTCTTTTTATTATTATTATTATTAGATACACATTTTACTTTTACTTACTATATAGGAATTATGTTTTAATTACTTGTCATTTTTTATTTGTTTTGTTGTTCATTTATCTTTCCATTTGAACAATTATTTCAATTTAAAAAAATAGTTACTAAAATTAGTAAAATAATAAAACTGAAATAACTCATTATTATTGTTAGTTTTTTAATATTTTTATTTATTGTTTATTTTCATCATGTAGAATAATATTTTGATATATTTTATCTAATTATTTGTTATTTTATAACTCATTATTAATCATACTGTAATTTTTTCACTTTAATTGTATAAATAACTTTTATTTACTACAATATAAAAATTTAATGTAATTGCTATGAATATTTTTTTGTCACTATCCAACATATATTGAAGTTCAAAAGATACAAAATCTATGTCAAAATTTTATTATTATGTTTATTATTTGTTCTTTGTGTCATTTTGATCAAGTGATGTATTATAACTTTTATTAGTGTATAAAAAAGAGATTCATTAGAATTTAAAAAATTGAAATAAAAAAACATTTAAAATATATTTTAATTTGAGTATTTGTTTTCCTTTTATATTTTTTTGAAATATTTTTTAATTTTATCAACTAAGTTTCATCAATGTTGTAGTTTGCAAATTTAATAAATGTTTTGGTTCTCATGAAATTTTATTTCGTATTCTTATATCGACATCACCTTCTTTTTCTTTGTTCGGTGTAGATTTCATTGCATTGGACCTTTTATGAATATTAGAATGTGAACCTCCATCTACTTTCTTCACTTGGACATCTACTTTCTTCCAGATATATTTATCTTCTGATTTTGATCCTTCTTTCATACTCACTTTATTTGTGGCAAATTCCTCCTTCATAAAATTCAGCGCAAATCTTTTATCTTTCATGTGGACTTTGAATACCTCTATGTTGTTAGCATTTTTTATCACACATACTTTATTTTCAAAGGAGACCTTATAACATTTCTCTACCATTTGAACAACACTTAACAAATTTTGGGTATCTCAGGAACATATAAGACATCAAAGATCAATTTGATACCTAAATGAGTTTTAATTGAAATTGTTCTTGTACCTTTCACAACAAGTTGTTCTCCATTCCCAATTCTTACCTTGGAAATATTTGATTTATTGAGCTCCTTGAAAATTTCTCTATCATGAGTCATGTGGTTTGTGCAACCACTATCTATAATCCAATCTTTTGTAGATTCGTTGGTTGTGACACATGATGTTCTAAAAAGTAGATCCTCCTCTGATTTATCCTCTTCTGATTTATTCTCCACAATCTGAACATCTTCTTCAGAATCTTTAGATTTGCATACCTTTTCCACATGTTCCAATTGACCGCATTTGTGACATTTGACATCTGGCCTCCACCAACACCAGTTGGGTTGATGACCTTTTCTCTTGCAATGGGGACAATATGGAAAAACCTGTGTGTTGTTGTATTTGCTTCTTCTATTTTTCTTGACTATGAGAGCATTATCTTCCGTGTAATTTAAATTACCTTCAACTGCCTCATGATCTTCTCTCATGAATCTTCGTTGTTCTTGTGCTTGCAAGGTATGTATCACCTCTATAAAGGTGATTGTAGACAAATCTTTTGTGTTTTCTAAGGAAGCAATAGATGCCTCATATCTTTCTGGCACCGTCACCAGAATTTTCTCAACGAGTCTGGAATCTGGAAACTCTTTTCCCAACAATTTTATCTTGTTGGCAATACCCAACAATTTGTTTGAGTATTCTTTAATCGTTTCTAACTCTTTCATTCTTTGCATCTCGAACTCCCTTATCAAGTTCAAAACTTTCATGCCTCAAATCTTCTCGTTCCCTTCATATTCTGCTTTCAAGTATTCCTAAATTTCTTTGGGAGACTTTAGAGTCATGATCCTGGTCATAATCATTTGTGAAACACCTGCGAACAAGCATGATTTTGCCTTTGCCTTTCTCGTTTTCTTTTCTTTATGCGCTTTCATTTGAGCCATGGTGGGATTTTCAGACAAGGGAACATCATCTTCCTCCACAACTTCCTATAGATCTAGCCCCTCTAGATATGTTTGCATCCTTACCGCCCATAGATCAGAGCTTTCACCATCAAAGAGTGGAATAACGACGTGTGACATATTTCCTTCCATTCTATCGGCAGTAAGAACAATGGCTCTGATACCAGTTGTTGGGATTTTTAGGGCTTTTGAAAATATGAGAGATATGAGATATATGAGAGATATGTTATACAGTGGAACATATTTTTGTATTTCATTGATATACCCTATATATAGAACAAAATATAACAAATTATCAAGTATAAAATATTTAGAATATCTCACTCCTAATCTAAAATAATAACTAATTTTCTAAAACTGAAACATATATTTAAAACTGAAATATTTCCTAAAAACTAATTTAAATAAAAAAAGATATTAAGTAATATTCTCAACACCGGGGCAGAATATCAAAAACAACCGGGGCCAAAAGCCTTTACTGCACTGGTGGTTGATTAAAAGAATACATCTTGGAAAGTCCTTCATCACCTAGGATAAGCAATAGATCGGATGATAATGATTATATAATGCACTCTAAATTCATGATTTTATATGCTCCAAGTCAAATACATTTTAAGCTTGTATTTGATTTTTCTATAAGAGTGTTTTGAGGTTTGGGTTAAATTCTTATGTTAAAGAGTGTAAGTGTAATTGGGCTCAAAGGACATGGAAGAGCTGTTTATATGTTATAAAATTTTCAATGTTATTCTCCAGTTGTCATTAGATATAGTTATGATTTTATACGATCGTGAAGTTTCCACATTATATATTATTTTATATTATTTCTTTATTGAGAAAGTAATTCTCAAGAGTAAATGTTGATGTTCTTGGTGATGACGCATTTTTTTCATCATATATAAATTGTTAGTTTACCAAATGAGGTACTAAGTTACCGGCCGATCCAACTATCATATGCGCTGACAAGAGTTAGACAACCCCTCGCTTATAAGTATTAGACAATCCAATAAATAGTTATCTCCAACCACAATACTTTTAATCCTACAAATAGTTGAATACAACAAGACTTACATTTTAATTTTAACTACTTGAACTTTTTATTTTAAATTTATGTAAATTATATAAAAAAATTTTGACATTTCTAAAAATGAAATTGTACTATATGACCCATCAACACCCTGAACTTCGACCCAAGGATAAGTGGCCGAAGGCCGATCGCTATAGGCGGACTATCAACAATTGGGACCAAGGTTGTGAATTTTGCTGATGTGACAATTTCTGTAGAGTAATTTTAGGGAGCCCACAACCTAGTGGCCCTAAGGACAAGCAGCCGAAGAAGGATGCCCGCAACGACAAGTCTACTTTGCGATAGGTAATTGAAAATCACACTAATACTCTTCCTAGTGTGAGGGTCGACAAACACATGGGTGATCAGGGTGCGAATGCTCAATGACGTTAGTCGGGCAGACCAGAAAGATAACCTTTGAAATTCAAGTAAAATAGGTCAGTAATCAAGTTTAAAAAACAATTGAGCCTTGATTAAGAAAACTCTAATCACAGTCTCATATCAAAAACTATAAATAGGGGCCCAAGGTAAGTTGGTAAGGACTTTGTACCTCGCATTTATTACAACATTAATTGCATACACCCAAATAGACTTAAACTGACTTAAGCATTGAAGCCTAATTGACAGGTACCCTGATTGCCCGTGAAACTGAACGGGAGAACGCATAGTGGATTGAAAAGTAGAAACCGCAAGGAGAAGAAGGGAGATTGATTGAAGACTAATTGAGTGTTTTAGATAGGTGCTTGGTCCTATACCCGAAACATGCGTACTGTATGACCCATCAACACCCCCAATCGTTCGGCCCAAGGATAAGCGGCCGAAAGCCGCCCACTACAGGCGGTCTATCTAACAGTTGGGATCAAGGTTGTGAACTTTGTTGATGTGGCAATTTCTCCGGAGTGATTTTAGGGAGCCCACAACCGAGCGACCCTAAGGACAAGCGGTCGAATTACACTCGCAACGACCGGTGTACTTGGCGATAAGTAATTGAAAATCACACTAAGGCCCTTCTTAGTGTGAGCGTCGACAAACACTTGCCCGATCAAGGTGCGAATGCTCAGCGACGTCATTCGGGCAGACAAAAAAGATAACATCTGAAATTAAAGTAAAACAAGTTAGTAATCAAGTTTAAAAAGTAATTGGTCCTTGATTAAGAAAACCCTAATCATAGGCCCATATCAAAAATTATAAATAGGGGCCCAAGGTAAGTTTGTAAGGACTTTTTACCTCGCATTTATTATAGCATTAATTGCATATACCCAAACAAACTTAAGCATCAAAGCCTAATTGATAGGTACCTCACTCGCCCGAGAAATCGAACCGGAGAACGCATAGTGAATTGAAAAGGAGAAACCGTAAGGAGAAGAAGAGAGATTGAATGAAGATTAATTGAGTGTTTTAGATAGGTGCTTAGTCCTTATATCCGAAACAGAAATGTTAGATGGTTCCTACCCCAAGAGAATAACCTCAAGGCAATTACATAAAAAAAGTTATACTCAATTTCTGGCTTTCTCACCTGAAAAAATTAACTTACACAAAACTATTTATAGTACACACACAAACATATATATATATATATATATATATATATATATATATATATATATATATAAAAATACTTATCTAAAAATTTTAAATAACAGATGAATACTTTAAAAAGTTATATAACAATGTAAAAAAATATAAATTATAGGTTGAATATTTAAATATGACCAGTCGGAAAGAAAAAGAAAGACCCTTTAGTAAAAGAAAAGCATCAGTGATGTTTACAAAAATAATTGAAAAAGTATGGATAAGTTGATTACTCGTTGTTATATTGTAGTTTTGAAGCTAAATCTTTCATAAACACTTATAATTTTTTACTTTGGTTTGAAGTTAGTTTCTTTGTACAAGTTAAAATTATCTTGTAAATGAATTAAATATTTTATTTTACAACATTAATAAAATAATTTTACAAATATATAAACTAATTTTAATTTATAAACGAATTGGTTTTTCTGTTTCAAAATGCTTTTAAAATGTTTGCGCATGGTATCGATATAAAGGGAAACGAACTTATAATGGCCGACAAAACTTTTAGATTTATAATATAAGACTTACACTTTCAATTCCTTTTGGTTTTTTTACTAATCTCGTTTTACATGATTGAACTTTGAAAGATATGGGATATCATTTCAGCATGAATAAGTTTAACACTTTGTTTTCTTACACAGTACGAAAATTGAGTTCATATTTATTAGAGGTACATTACGATTTTAAAAGTTTACTATAAAAGGAACTCAAGGTTAATAATCCCAAATTTTCTTCTAACTACTAATTTGTTGATTTTTACTATATGATTATTTAGAAAAGCACTAAATTGAATAGGATTTTGCTAATAGTTCATATTCATTACATAATTAGCTTTCAATAGTAAATAAATTTGTTTGATTGTAGAAGATATTATCGAAGAATTCTTTTTATTATATCTCATTATCTCTTAGAAAAAATCTTTTATTTCCTTGAATGGACACAATGAAAGGGCAACCAAATGGGTTGGGAAAATTTTTATTAGTTTTGAGCAATAAAACTATATAGAAATATTTAAATAAGATTAATCAATACACAAGTTTTTAGTGATTTTTGTAGAGATCAAGAGAAATATGAAAGGAAAGTGCATATTGATTGATTAGGAATGATACAATAAGTGTATTATAAATGGAAAATAATGTTTTGACAATTTTTTTTTTACAAAGTTGACAAAGTTACTATAAATGGAATTAAAATAGATTATCATTTTATTTTTTAACCAAAATAAAATAATAAAATAATACTTTTTTACTTAAATTAGTAATTTGTTAAAAAACTTTGTTAACCAATCACTTCCCATTATAAATATCTACAAAGCTAACCTAGAACTCACAAGAAAATAGGTCTAAAACATGAGTGTATGCTAACATCTCTCCTCAAACTCACAATACTATTGCTAAATGCATTGAGAGTTTGTAGAACCAAAGAAACAAAATGGTTGATTCATTCATGAAAAATAGAGTTGTCAACAATACCAATAACATTTCTTTTGTCACAATCTTGGTAAATTCACCTCCACCATCTGATCTTATAACTTTGATACTCTTGCCAGATTGATTTTCCACGAGAATCTTGAACTCCGTAGAGATCTTAAAGACTTCATTCTTTGCCTTCGTTAGGTATATCCATAATTTCCTACTGAAATCATCCACCATCAATACAAAGTATTTATTTTCTCCCAACAAAGGAACGTCGAATGGCCCATAAACATAAGAGTATATAACTTGCAAAACATCGTTGGTTTTTGACATAGGGAATGACCCAAAAGGGCTCTATGTTTCCTTGCTAATCCAACAATTTTCACAAATCTTTGTAAAAATTTTAATTACGGGAAGACCAGTTAACATATTCTTTGAACTTAACACACTCAAGTCTTTGAACTTAACACAATTAGTTCATCCTATTTCCGACGAAGTGGTAGTTTCCATCGTAGAAGTAGTACACAACTCTGTAGACGACAAATTCTTGTTAAACATCTCTCTTTGAACATAGAATGCTGGTCTTTTAGGTGAAGACACTTTTTCACTCTTGTTTGTCAACATTGATATAACTTCAGACATTGTTGGTCTATCATTTGCATAATGTTCAACACATATGAGACCAACACGAATACACCTCTGCACTTCATCATAATCAAATACCTCCTCTAATGATGGATCCACTGATTCAAAACACTTTTCTTCTTTCCATAATTCCCATACCTGTAAATATTTTAGAAATTAGACACAGAATATCATGCCAAAAAGCAAACTTACCGTAGCTTATTTTACATACATGTCCAATTAGATTTATTGGGTGGTCATCATCATAAAAACTAGTGTTTTTTCGTCCACTAACTATTTCAAGCAACAACACTCCAAAGCTATATACATCAGACTTTGTAGAAAACACTCCTTCCATGGCGTATTCCGGAGACATATAACCACTGCAAAAAATTTTACATGAAAAATAAATATTAGTTATACATTGATTCAAAATAAATGTAACAGAGTTCAGCAAGCTCACTATGTCCCAACAACCCTGTTCTTATTTGATATAGAGTCTTGTTGGCTACAAATTCTAGCCATTCCAAAATCAGAAATTTTTGGATTCATGTTCTCGTCAAGAAGTACGTTACTGGCTTTCAAGTCTCTGTGAATGACTTTGAGTCTTGAGTATTTGTGAAGATACAATAATCCTTGAGCAATTCCTTGTATTATGTTGAAGCGCTTATTCCAATCTAGCAATTTGCTTCTTGTACAGTCTTCTCCATGGTCATATAGTAGTGATGTGAGTTAGAATTATAGTATACAAATGTAAAATGCAAAAATGTTTTTTTGATGATGTTCTACCTAGGAAAACTTGACTAATTATAGTAAATCCATCATAAAAAGAAATTGCAGTTGAGAAAGATTAATGTTCATCTATATGTGTTTGGATAGCTGCATAATAATGAAAACTAATTTTATGTTTGACCTCAAAAACAAACACCTAATTACATAATCATTAACACATTCCTCACCGAAAAGATAGAAATCCAAGCTTTTGTTGGGCATATACTCGTAAATTAGAATCTTCTCTTCTTCATGAATGCAGCAACCAAGTAGCTGTACAAGATTCATATGCTGAAGTTCACATATAAGTGTTAGTTCGTTTTTAAACTCCACAATTCCTTGTGCAGAACTTCTTGAAAGTCTTTTTATGGCAACCTCCTCTCCCGCTGGCAAAGTTCCCTTTTGAAATGAGAACAAAAGGCGATTAGTCCTCTGAAGCAAAGTTATGAATGAATAAATTAAGTAGTTTTAATCACCTTATAAACTGGTCCGAAACCTCCCTGTCCTAACTTGTTTTCAGATGAAAATCCATTTGTTGCTGCCATAACCAACGTATAATCGAATACTTTTAAACCGTGTCCCTTTTTCAATTCATTTCGAAAATCGTCTATTAGAGATGATTTCATCGCCATTTCTTTCCTTCTCTTCTCTGTTCGGTTGAAAACGAAAAATGTTAAAATATAGAAAGATCAGAAGATTTCGTTCAACAACGAGTTTGAAGTATGTAACTACCTTGAAGAACTTGTTTTCTTTTCTTTACGGCTAGGAATAGAACGGATGCACATGTTATCAGTAAAGTAGTTGCTATTATTGTACTTTTCCATATCCACCTTTTTGTACCTGCATACATAATTAAAAATCTTAGGGTCAAATACTAATTTTATGGCTTTATAATTTTTCGAAGCCATTTTTAAGCATTGTAGCATATGACTGTATTGTTTTTCTGTTTGGAGATCAAACAGTCAAAATAAGAGAAAAATTTCAGCACAATTCCCTGAAGATCCACACTGAAGTTGTACATACAAAGAAATGCTCAAGAATTATTCACTCTTCTTAAAGGGTCTATGCAATTTAGGGTACGATTGGAATCATTAAAACTGAAACTTACTTTTTGTCTGTGAAAAACAAAATTAAATGAAGTTAGCATTAGACCTACCGTGATGAAGAAGGGTTATGTTTCCTTTGTTCTCCAGTATGTAAACTTCTTGACCATAAACACTGTCTTCAACTATAATATCTTTGGATGAATTCCAAATATAGAAAGTACATCCAGTATCATCATCAAAATATTCCGCAAATACATTGCAATTACAATCGCTCCAGCAAGCAGCCTCACAATCACTGTGACTAATATTCTGATTGTCATCATAGGTTTGATTTTGGTAATTAAGGCGAAGAGTCTTTTTGGTGAACACATCACCAGGACTCCTGCACTTAGGTATATCCTGCCATCTTTGGCACCCTCCTTCTGTGTTATATCCATAACACAGATCAGCCCTTGCAACATATCGCTTTTTATTATTGTAAGATAACATTCCAGTATCCGAAAGGGACCACCATCGTGTAAGGTTTTCATTTGTAGATGTGAAAGAGAAGCTGTCTTCTTCTTCATTCGACACTATGGTGTAGATCAACACTACTTGTGCATCTCCTGGGATGTTCTCAAATCTATTGTTCCTCAGTTTCCCGCTTTTCCAACAAACGTTTCCTCGTCTTCTTATTATCAATTCTTGTTCCGTCGGTTCCCATTCAAGACTAAAGGCCCCTGGGGTCGCAAGCTCAATGGTGATCTGTGAAACAAGTAACCAACGGTGGCCTGTTTTGTGATTAACACCTAACTTCATGGTGGGGACCAAAGTTTCAGTGGGGTAATCAAAACTCTGCCACAGAAGAATGTTTGTCCCATTGGGGTGAAGGTGTTGAAGCACAAAGTTCCCTGTGTCCAGCAAAGTAGCCACAGTGTTGTTGATAGGTTGAGGAGGAGAATACAGAATAATTGGTTTTTTCAGAGATACAGATTCTATTTTCAGAAACCCTGAGAAGTTTAGGGAGAGAACCACGTCACTCTGATTCACAGGTTGTTCTCTATTACCCTCCCAAACTATCTCATCTTCACTTCGTATTGCTAAGTAAGTAAGAGCTTCACTCACACTAAAAAATTCCAGAAAATATTTGCGACTCTTAGAATATAGTGATGGTGAAGAATATTTCAGCGTTTCACCTGGCTTTAAACTGTCATCTGCTGCATGAACATGAGTGGAAGAACTCCAGCACAACCACAAGTGCATGAAAGCAAGCAGTAGTTTGTGTAGGATAAGCCTCATGGGATGCTTCAAATATGGAGAGACTAATCTGCAAGAGGGTGCTTTGCCAAGAAATGAGGGTGATAATAAATAACGATGTTATAAAAAACCGCATTGGTAGAATCAGAAGACCTCCATCGTATCTAAAAGATTATCATGTGTTTTCTGGGTAATCTAAGACCATAAAACATCCCATTGAATCTTACATATCATATTCATGTCTTACTCCTCATTTTAAACATATGATTTGTTCTCTTATCAACAATATGGAACCTACTACCTACCAAGAAGTTGCACAAATTGAAGAATGGCGTAAAGCTATGAATGAGGAGCTGACAACTTTAGAAAGAAATAAAACTTGGACCATTGTGAATTTTTCGCCTAACCAAAATGCCATAGGTTGCAAATGGGTCTTCAAAGTGAAGTTCAAGACTGAAGGAACCATTGAAAGGCATAAGGCGTGCCTCGTTGCGAAAGGTTATACGCAGATAGAGGGCCTTGATTTCCTCGATACCTTCTCACCTGTAGCCAAGCTCACCAACATTCGTCTTCTGCTTTCTCAAGCTGTTGTGAACAAATGGGATCTAAACCAGCTGGATGTGAACAACGCTTTTCTGCACGGAGAATTGAATGAAGAAGTGTAAATGGAGCTTCCTCCTGATATCAACTCTTCAAACACAAATCAAGTTTGCAAACTGCACAAGTCCCTGTATGGCCTTAAATAGGCAAGTCGTTAGTGGTATGAGAAACTTACCACCCTTTTATTGTCTCATAAATATACGCAAGCTAAAGGTGATCATACCCTTTTTGTAAAGAAATCTGAAACAAGCATGACAACTCTCTTGATATACATGGATGATATCATACTAATTGGAAATAACATTTATGAAATTAACAACATTACTTTGATTCTAGATAAGACTTTTAAGATTAAAAACTTGAGAGATTTAACCTTCTTTCTTGGTCTCGAGGTTGCACGAAGTAGTAAAGGCATCCACATCTCACAAAGGAAGTACACATTAGATCTTCTGTTGGGTTTTTATTTTAATAAACTTAAATGTATTAGCCGTTGGGTGGTTAATGTACTAGCTGTTGGGTGGTTAATGTCCTAGCCGTTGAATAGTTAATGCACTAGCCGTGGGGTAGTTAATGTACTAGTCATTTATAGCCGTTGGGAGTACAACGAACAAAAATTGTAAGCCTATAAATTGTATTGCTTATGCCATAAATAAACACAATGCAAAGTGAATAAGTTTTCCATTCTAGAGCCTCTTTATCCTAACAAAGTGGTATCAAGAGCTAGGTAGACAACCAAAGAGCTAGAGAAAGCTAGGTTGTTCTTGAGTGTTAGAGAGAGTCAGTTGCCCGAGTGTCTGAGTGAAACAAATAGTAAGAGAGAGTGATGGCCAACAATATGTCCTTACCCCAGTTGACACAAAAAGGCAACTACGATAAGTGGAGCATGCAGATGAAGGCCTACCTCGGATCCCAAAGATAGGAAAGCTATGTATGCATTGTACTGAGCTGTGGATGATGCAGGCCTTGAGAAGTTAGCAAACGCTACGACTTCAAAAGAGGCATGGGAGATCCTTGAGAAAACATATAAGGGAGATGACCGTGTGAAACAGGTTCGTCTTCAAGCTCTTAGAGGAGAGTTTGAGAGGTTGCTGATGAAGGAGACACTACAACAAAAATTACTTTAGACAACGACATAAAATTATGATATAAATTATAAAAATCGTGGTTTAAAGATTAGACCACAATTTTTTAGGCGTGGTATAGGTGAGTGTAGCTATAGATAATAGACAACAATTTTTAGTATGACAATATTTTTAAAACCGTTGCTTAAAATTCTCACAATAGACAACAATTTTACATGTTGATTTTATACCTTACCTCTGTTTTTAGACCACATTTTTACTAGTTTTGCCCACATAGTTTAAAGCAACAATTATATAATCATGGACTTTCATGATATTTATACATCATTTATAAAAATGTTATTTATTATATGTTTAGGCTACATTTATTTAGCCGTTATCTATTTTAGTGTGATCTAAACTATAAATTGTTGTAGTGAGAACGAAGGGGTAACTGAGTTCATATCTCGGGTGGAGACTGTAGCAAACCAACTCGGCAAGAATGGGGAGCCGTTGCCTGCAAACCGAGTTGTGGAGAAAATTTTGAAACCACTAACGATGAAAATGAACCCCGACGACCGAGAATACGAACCATACAAGAATTGTATGAGTCTACTGAACAGGTACATGTTGTTTGTCTTTTGGCAGGTTCTGAGAACATAACCTTTGAGGAGGCGGTGCAAGATGAGAAGTGGAGACTTGCAATGG
>Ga0214545_1011384_pt1 | contig 12299 bp, 9 predicted proteins | sample CNSS4metaG_FD_160064 | JGI IMG/M metagenome (GOLD analysis project Ga0214545, IMG submission 160064) | Root nodule microbial communities from cowpea collected in UCLA plant growth center, Los Angeles, California, USA - CNSS4 | ecosystem: Host-associated > Plants > Roots > Nodule | place: USA... | reverse complement strand
ACTCAACCAAGTAAACAGTATACACATCGAAACCACCTAGTATCTAGTACCCGGACACCACCAGCACAAGCCATCTAGGCAAGTAGCCGGTCGAGACCGACTACTTGCCTAGAACATTAACTAACATTGATGTCCCGCCTTCAATAGGTTTCAAGGGCCTGATTTGGGGCCCAGGCCCATTCATGGCCCAAACTAGAGCCCAAGTCAAAACCCAGCCCATGAAATGGTCAAACGTCATTTAATGCTCTATAAATACACGTGGACCCCAGTAATTAAAGGTACGCATTCATTAATCACTGATTGACTCTCTAAGAGCTTTGACTAACTTGAGCTTCGGAGACCCTTCTGCAGGTAACCCCTCCTGGGTCCAAGCCGACACGTATTGACCGGGAAGAGGCCAACTGAAGAGATAGCGAACTATATGATAAGGTAACGCTCGTGTCTAATCTCTTGTTTGTTCTCTGCAGGAACACAATAGTTTTACAATTAAGACTTAAAGACTACTAAAGGATGTTTTATGCCATATGTATATAAGTGTAGTCTTTAAAATATGTTGGCGAAAAATTGAAAATGTGGTCTTAAATAGATTAAAAAATTCCTACCAAAATTTTTGTATTCCCTTCCTCATCCCTTATGTCAGTCTAATAGATTTTCAAAAAACATTTCATTATTCCTTCACGCGCATAGACAAAAAAAAACCCCTATTTTCACACAATCCCTCCCTCCTTCATAAACCAAAAATCACTTTCCTCCCTCACAGTATTCCTCTCTTTACTAAACCTCATACCACTTCAATTTTTGAACTAAGAAATTCCTCATGTTGCACCTTTGTCACCATCGTCATCTTGCAACTTTTTCATCATCATTATTGTTCTACAACTTTGATCGTCATTCGCCATCCTGCAACTTTGACGGTCATGTATTTATTTATATATTATATATGATATTTATATTTAGTTCATATGTTATCTTCGATATATTTTTTCAATAAAAAAAATATAAAAAGTATTGAATATTAATATAGAGAAGAATTTGAATAAGTGTTGAAATAGAAAAAGATTTGATAATAAATGACAATAAGCTCAACAAACCTCACTAAAATATGTTATAGGGACACATTAAAAAAAGTAAAGTTTGCACTTATTATTATATAATCATTTAATTTTTTTTTTTGACGTAAGATTTCTAAAAGACTAAAATTAATACTTTTGTATTTACTATTTTAAGAGACTAAATAATTAAAGTATTTTTTTAGAAACTATAATTTCAATAATTATTTAAAAATATGATTTTTACCTTATTTATCACTAGTCGTCGGCACTTTCGCATACTTAGCTTTAACATTGAATTATCTATAACATAACAATTATCATACAAAATAAGATAACAATATTAAAATCTACTTTCCTTACTCGTGGTTAAGATGAGATTTGGAAAAGTTACTTCAACCGGAAAAAAGAGACCACAATGTTAAATGCGTATGAAAATAACTCTAAAATATTTGAAATATAATCAGACCAAAAAAATAACTTACCGTAGAAATGTTATTACATTGATATGTAATGTGTCATATTTTCAGAAATCAAATAAATATATTTAATAAATGGAACTACGTAATCTATGATGCACCGATATTTCAACTTGGGTCACGTATCTGTGTCTTACACGTATCGTATAAGATACTTTAAGATACTCTAATGATATTTATCAATGAAGTATCTAATCTATAAAGTCGTATGTACCACACCTAGTCGGCCCCGCTAGGATATCAACACATGTCACCCTTGACCGACACCTATATCGGCCAAGGCTGGGGGACTGGTGTACCACACCAAGTCAACTTAACAAAATAGTAATAAAACGATGCCTATGTACCAAAGAATTTGAGTAGTCAGCCTAGGCCGAGCTAACCTAAGCCTAATCGGCCTAAACCGGTAACTTAAATACCTAGAGGAACAACCTGCCTAAGATAGCACATAAGCAACACAAACCGCCAAGGAAAGTAGTCGGCTTAGGCCGGCAACCCCAATATACTTAACAAAATTAAAGCCCCCTTAGTATTCAATGGGTCCACCTCAGGGGCTAGGTTAGGGCCCAAGCCCATTTACAGCCCAAGCTAAGGCCCAAGCTAGGGCCTGACCCATAGCATAACCAAACGTAATTAATACTCTATAAATACACGTGGACCCCAGTAATTAAAGGTACGCATTCATTACTCCATTAATCACCTGATTTGACCTTTTGAGAGCTTTGACTCACTTGAGCTTTGGAGTCCCTTCTGCAGGTAACCCCTCCTGGGTCCAAGCCGACATATACCAACCGGAAAGAGGCCAACTAAGGAGATAGCGGACTACATGGGTAAGGTGACACTTGTGCCTAACTATCTTGTTTGTTCTCTGCAGGAACATCGTAGTAAATTACAATAAAATCTTTGAATAGTGACCAATTTTAGTGACAAAAAATAATTACACTGTATAGTGACCAAATTGACAACTAAAATAGTTCTAAAAAATTATAATTAGTCTCTAAATTGATAATTAAAATAGTTTCAATTATGAATTGGTTTTTAAATTGGTCACTAACATTAGTTACCAGATTTTGGATACCAAAATAATTGGTCTCTAATTAGGAAATTTGGATTCACACATTAACAATCATATATTTATTATGTTTATAAAAATTATTGTACACTTTTCAATATTCATATATCGCGTATCTATTATGTATCGTATCCTATAAAACGTATTGACATATCGAATATGTGTCGTATCCGATACACGCATCGTGTCTGTGCATCATAGCTAGTAATTATTTGGAAAATCGATGAGAAATTAACATTCAAGAAAAAAAAACAACTAATTAATGTCTAAATGACACTTCAAGAGAAAGGGACAAAATTATGAAATAATATATGAGTGATGCAACATTTCGTTGGCCTGGATCGGTGGAGCAATTTTTGCATTAATCCAGGGTTGCAACTCGAGGTTGGTTGCTTTCTGGTTTACAGTGATTTGATCACGCGTGGTCTTGTGCGGATTCAGGGGTTGTAGGACGTTGGCTTCATATCATTGAAGGTTTTTTTATTTTATATGTAGTAATTTAAGTGATATCATTCACGTGTTTAGAGTTAGTTTGAGTGTTCTATGCTATTATGACATGTACATACATTTTTTTAGAAGGGTTTAAAATACTCTAATATTTTTTTATTTATTCAATTTTTATTATCGATCTAAATATAAAAAACGTAGAGGTGGTGCATCCTTTGGTTGGCGGCGTGGTCATGGAGTAGATGCATTGGTGTTGTTGTTTGGAGGTGTGTTGCAGCATACAAGTTTGGAGGTGCGGGGGGAACCTCGTTGGTTTGAGGGATAAATATGTCTTTTTTTTCAAGGTTTCATATCTTTGGGAATTGTTTACAAGACTAGGATCATCATGATCAAAGAAAGTTTTATTAATCTAAATTGTTTTCAAATTTATGGACACATTTGTCAATGTTTTTAATAATACTTGTGATATTTCTTTGTTACAATACATTCTCCTTACATGAAGGGAGATATGGTCTCAATGTAGATTACTGAAGAAATTTATCTTGCTGATATGGAAAAGTGCAAAAATCATTTGTATGGGCGTATTTTGTAAACAAAAAGAGATAAACTTCTCACACATTTATATATTTGTAAGAAGCTTGATGTGGCTTGGAAACATTTTGGTCGATTGAAAGCAATTCCTTTTGGCAAAGAGTTCTATGAATGTACTTTTTCTATGCTTGAGGATATGAGAGAGGTTTTGGTAGTTAGATTTTAGAATTTATTCTGATATCTATGAAGCCTACGAAAGCTCAATGTTGGGTGCACATACATGGCCTTCCTTTAGAATATTTGCATTCAAAGTCAATTTTATCAATTACGCGTGGTATTGGCACACCCTTACATTTAAATAATTGCACCAAGAATAAGTCTGAAGTTTCTTTGCCCATGTCTTGGTTGATGTTAATTTGTTATATGATTTGCCCAATCAAATTTTGGTGGAAAGGCTTAGATCTACATTTATCGTTGACGTCAAGTATGAGAAATTGTCTCTTTTTTGTTCAAATTGTAAAATGATTGGTCATGATCTATCTAATTGTAGATGGTTACAACAAGATGTCAATGTAACTTCTGGTGGGGAGAAAATAGTTGGCACAAAAATACAATTTTATCATCCTAAGGTGGTTGGTACCCATGGATATAAAGGTTCTCCAGGTTCATTTTTAAAGCCTTTGGAGGTTATTGTGCAACCTGTTGTGGAGCCTATTAAGGAGCATGTTTTGACTGAGTCTTTGGTGAAGCCTGTGGTGGATCCTATTGTTTTTGTGGTGGACTTTGTAGTGAATCCTATAGGGGAGCTTGTGCTGGATATTGTTGCTCAGTCATAGTCTAAGCCAAATCATGACAATTTTCGTGGTTTGCATGAATCTTCTATTGTTAAGAATCTAGATGTTTCTAATGGTGGTGGTGTGGCAATGGATTTTGATTCCTTGGTTGATATGCCTTCTTTGCAGGATGTTTTTTGTAACATCTTGTCAGGATATTACTGATTTAAATAAATAAAACAAATAAAATCATAAAGATGTCGCATTTATGTATAAACTTCATTTCCCAAAAACGCGGGAAATTTAAACTTTCATAAATGTAAATAATGGAAACCGAAGTTCATAATTACCAAAGTGTCATAATCTAAAATAAACGTCTCAAATGAGTTTACATTTCATTTCTAATAGTAGAAAATACAAGTAATATAAAACACCCCGGATATCCCCCCTCCGTAGCTAAGTGTCACCGGCTCCACCTGCATCAACATCCTCTGCTCATGTGTACCGCGTACACGATCATCGCCAAACACAAGCAGATAGGGTGAGCTTATGAAATCAACATACATCATAACAATAATTAAATAACCAACCATATAATTATATTTTCTACAAAGAACCAATATACAATCTCTGTCTCTATTCTCTAACTTCTGGCCACAACCAAACTATTAGTGTTCTACCTCTTCTAGTGATTATTCCAAGATAATTTGCTGCCAAACCTATCGGCCACAACTGACAGAGCGTGTGCGAGAACCAATGCCATGGATCATACACTATAACACTAGGTGGAGTTCCCATATACGAACATAATCCGTAATGTCCCAAGACTACCAAACTCGTCAATGATTTACTGAGGAGGGCAATCTATCTAGACCCATCCGTACTGGCCACAACCAGCACACTCACACCGGCAACACTCGCCAACCCGAGCTCAACTCAAGGGTTCCTCGTGTTCATCCACCATCCCGAGCTCAACTCGAGGGATGCCATTCCGAGCTCAACTCGAGGAATGTACGTGCTTAACCCCTATCCCGAGCTTAACTCAAGGGATACGTTCCGAGCTCAACTCAAGGAACCCAGCAATCTTACCTTTGAAGCATCACCAAAAGCCTTGTAGAACACCCTACAAAGTCCAATAACCAAGACATACAACAACCAAATCGCCTAGTGGGGGACAAGTACCGCTAGGCGTTATTCGCCTCCAGACCGCCTGGCGGGGGACACGTACTGCCAGGCGCCAAGCGCCTCAGAATCGCAAATTCATTAACCACAGCCCGGCGGAACAACCCACACCGCCAGGCAGACGTGCTCCAGGAGACCCCTGATTTCGTCGCCATCGCCTGGCAGGACGCTCCCCTCCTCCAGGCGCCACCAATTCCAAAACCCCATTGTTTCCTTGCCACCGCCTGGTGGATGTGACCCCACCGCAAGGCGCCATACCAGTAATAAACTCTTACTGGTTTTTTCGTGACTTTTATTCAAGTTCCCCACATTGGTCTTGCATAATCATTCATTCAGATAGTTGAACCTTCTTCATTTCATGTATATACACTCTTATCCACACTCGTCAAACACTTAATCGTCATCCACACTCAAACTTTAACTATCCGTGTCTAAAATGTGAGTACACCCAATTCACCATTACCATTGATTCATCCAAAACTCCCAATTATAACCCTAAAATCATATTCACATTGTTTCATCAATTTGACCTATTAATTATACTGGTTTTCAATAAAATACGACGTTAGATCATCTCTAAATCACCAACCCATGATTTCCCTCTGATCAAAATCCTGTCAAAACACCCCAAAATGACAAAAAACCAAACCCCAGACCCGCGTCGCCTGGGGGAAATTCATCGCCGCCAGGCAGTTCATCAAGAAAAACCCAGAATAGTGTAAAAAGCATACGTCGCCTGGCGGTCGGGAATGTGCCGCCAGGCGGTCTCACTTCAGTAACCCAGAACAGACAAAAATGCATGCACCGCCTGACGAAAATGAACAGCCCGCCAGGCTGTTCCTGGAAATTTTCTAGAAAACACAAAAAAAGACAGAATTCACAGGTATGCATCCAGTTTCATACATTGCATGGTGTAATATCGAAAGCCAACATAAATTAACAATTACAGCTCCCCTAACCTGGTTTTCCTTTGCTTAAAGCTTTGACAATTGAGATTTTCTCCCTACCCAAATTGCCTCCTTAGCCTTCTCTCAATTCAGTCCCAAAAGTCTCACTCAAACCTCACAAAACCTCAGATTTTCGTGCTCTCTTTCTAGGTATAACTTCAGCTTTGCCAAACCTTAACTATTAACCTAATTTTGCTTTTTAAAGGAAACCTTAACTATTAATCCCAAAACGAAAAATGCCACTTAATAGTGGTTAATTGCCATTCATTGTCCCATTTTGGGCTGTTTTACAGCCACCCCTATTCTGCCATTCCACTAGGATTTCCCTCAACTTTTCATATTCAAGCCAAAGCCAAAAATATCCAAAAATAAAGTTTAATGTGATTGCCAAATCAATATCAAACCATCATGCTAATTCATGTTTCATGCTAACAATCATCATCCAATTAACATATTATTTCACAGCATGATTATCATATATCTAAAATAACAACGAATAATAACATAAAATTGGCATACATAGGACTTGAACCCAAGTCCTTTCACACAATCAAAGTACTCTCAACCACATGAGCTAGTACTTTTCCACATAATACTCTTCATAATTTAATGTCATAAATGATTTTCCCACCCTCATTTATTAATTATTTATTTATTTAATTGATTAAATTCCACGGGTCTTACATTTTTCCCATTGTCGATAGTTTGTATAGTTTAAGACATTTAAATTCACCTCATTACAACTTTGAGGCAGTTTCTAATTTTTTAACATCTAACAAATCTTGTTTTGTAAAGGAATTGAAAATAGCCTCTAAATGGACTAATATGCTTGACGAGAATGAAGATTCCAATTCTAAGGAGGATGATGAGTTAATTCACACTATAAAGAAGCCTAGTCGAGGTTGGCCAAAGAAAGTTAATACTAAATCTTCCAAAGCATGGATTTATAAAAAGCTATAATAAGTTTTAAAGGTCTTTTATGGATTGCGAGTCAGTATAATATGCTGAGGAATTTGATTATTGAGATTTAGTTTTCTACCGGTGTTGCATTGGTTTACTTTTTTCCATTTATGTATTCACTTAATTTTTTCATCATAGTTATTGTTTTCCTATGTGTGTGATGTATTTTTATCATGGGTTTGGTGTGATCCTTCCATGTTTTCCTACTGTTTTTCTTTCTTGTTTTTAATAAAATCTTTATATTATGGTTGTGACGCTAACATGAGTTTATTGGAATGTTTGGAATAAGATTAGGAAAAGGGTAACAAGAAAGAAAACATGTATCCATCTTTTTTTAAGGAGAGTTTGCCTAATAAAATCATACATCACCTTTCTACCTTCTATTACATCTCAATATACAAAGTACTAGTAGTTAATCTTGAAATTAAAAGAACTTAAAGAAATTTTCTATGGGACTAGGAGCACGAGAGTAGAAAAAAGGATCAAATGGACAAACATATGCAAAGCCAAGCGGATGAGTATATGAAGTTAAAGATATAAAGCTACTTAATATAACTGTTAACCAAATGGAAATGGAACTGTTAACCAAATGGAAATGGAGGTTAGGTATAGAAAAACAAGACCTCTTAAAAATGTTTTAAAGTCTAAGTAGGAGTGTTAGAGCAATTTAAATAATAGCACTAATAATAAGCATGAATCCTTGTAGTAGAATGATCTTATTCATATATAGTGATCGTTGGGTCAATGACAAACAGTCCCAAAAGAGAGATATGGATGTTATAAACATCAAAACAATTTGATGGAAACCTTGTAGCAATTTTTTGGATATCATATTTGTCGCAACCGGGGTCATAAGGGTACGATGAAAACTATTTTAAAATACAGAGATGTCGCCACCATGGTTTATTAAAGAAAACTATAGAAAAACCTTAAAGATTTTAGTCTTTGAAACTAAATTTGGGTTCGGAAGTCGGTTTTGTGTGGGGAAGGTATAAACACTCCAGAACGTCTATCCAAAGACGATTCCTTTTAATTAAGTGTGCCAAATTAATGTAATTTTTAGAATATTTATTTTCCCCCAAACTTCAAATATAAAAACAAATACAATATATTAAAGAATATTATTGAGTTTTTTAGCTAGGTTCAACAAGGATTGACCTTGCTCCTACTGATAACGTTGTCATGAAGTGATCAAATTACCACTACTTAACTATAGTAACTTCAACATTGCCAAATTAGTAGTGAACAAACTAGATAGGGTTAAACTAACCTTGAGTCATCTCCCAATGAATACAGAATTGATTTCAAATAATTTATTCTTATAAAAATCTATCCTAATGTAATTAAAACTAGTAACTATGAAGAGATGGGGTTTTGATATTCAAAGAATAAATGACACACAAATAAAAGATTGTAAACACAGTAATAGTAAACATGTCAATTCCACTACTTTTTCAAAATAGAATTCATCATTATTGTTATTTAATTTCTTGTCTAAGATTTCAAATTAATCAATGTAACTTCTCAATTAATTTGTTGTCGTCCTCACTTTTAACCAAAGTAATTTTTCAATCAAAAGCAAGTAACTTCTCAATTAAATGTTACTATACATAAACATGTCTATTCTTTTACATCTTATATCTAGTAAAAACCCAATTAACCACAGTAGCTTCTTGATTAATTCTGATCTAAGTTTTCACCTTTAATTAAAGTAACTTCTGAATTATTAGCAAAAACTCATGCAATCATATGAAAGTTTCTAAAATTAATCAAAGTAATTTCCTAATTAAAATTAAAAATCCTTGGACTCATACGAATGTTATGTTATGTAGATTTAACATTGTGCTAACTTGGTACAATGTAAAAATCATTACTTTTACTAGATTAAGAACGAAAAGACATAGATGAAAATAAATCTCAACAAGAATCAAAAGAACAAACATATTAATTCATCTAACCTCAGAATCTAGTTAAGAAATTACAATGGAATCAACCTTAAAAGCTTAACCCTCCATGGATTGGACGAAATACATGATAAATGATGAATGAGAGAAAATTAAAAAGGATGGAAAAACGAGAGATGTGGGGGATTGTAGTTGCCAAAACCAGAGAGTTGATAATTGTTCTCTTCTATTCCCTTGGGTCTCTTTATATAGGCCTTGATTGGACTTGAATCTTATATTTTCTATTGTTGAAATATTTTATCTTTTGATATAATATCTCTCAAATAATTAACTGATTTTATCAATTTCTAAAATATTTGGAAGATTTTCTTACTGATAATTTGAGATATAACAAAGATAATTAATTAAAAATCTTTAATTAATTATTCAGCAACTTAATTTCTGTCCAATTTCCAATTCTGCCCTTCTTGTTACTGTGTAATGACAGACTAACACGTGGCATCACCTTCTCTCTCCCAAAATTAGGGTTTCTTCCTCTAGGTTTGCTTCAGCTGCATGGTGGTGATTTCTACAACGTCTCATTCTCTGATGAAGGTGTGATGATGGTGCTGCATCGCGGAATTGCGTCGTCAATGGCTTGCATTTTCTACAAGTTGCATGGTCGAAGGCGTGTTTGGTTAGAGAGTTCGTTTCTAGCATTGCATTGGAGAAATCCATGACGTGTTCATGGTTTTGTTGGAGCAAATAATGTAGAAAATGGTGAGTGACACTCGTTGTTGCGATTTCCGACAAAACTCGACGGTGCTACTCTGATGGTTCAGTATTGGATGCACAAAGGTTGTGTGATTTGTAACATCCCGACAGGATATTATGGATTTAAATAAAATAAAATAGAAATAATACGTCAATGTCTTTTAATAATACTGAAGTATGCTACATTTGGTAAAACAATAAGTTTAGGGTGAATTCATAACTAATTGAGGAAAGGCATGATTCTAATTTGTGAAATTTGGTAATTGATGTGTGGATTGTGATTCAGCCATATGGTTAAGACTGGATGAGTTGATTGATAATAAGAATTGTGTGTTGCGTGTTTGTAGCCTAGTGGTTTTGGTGTTGCGAATTGTGGCCATGACAAATTTATTCCCGCATGTGGACTATTAGGTGGTGGCCTATAGTCGGAGGAACGAGTAGACACTCGTGGCAACAAAGATCGATCAATGTAATCATCAAAGGGTGTAGAATCAAGATACGGTTGAGAAGTTAGGATTCTAATAAGGGTCATAGATTAGAAGTTCTTATTGTATTGTAAATTGTGTTTTATTTTATTTGAGCTCACCCAATCTGTGTGTGTTTGGCGTTGATCATGTAACTCGTTACATGAGAGTAGATGTTGATGCAGGTGAGCACGTGGATACTTAGAGCCAGAGTGGGGCTAGCATGGGAGTTTTGCTTGGGATTATTTTATGGATTTTATAAGACTATACATGTAAACAATTATTATGGATTGTTTTATATTTGTAAGCATGAATGTATTTACGAATTTTTTTTATCGTTTGGTGTGTATAAACTAAAGTTTTAAATTTACCCACGTTTCGGGAAAGTGTTCTATTAATAAAGGTTGTTTAATTAATATTAATTTTAATTTTAAATAAGTAATTTCCAGCTAAGACATTACACCTCCCTTGAGAATCATTCTTTATGAACTAACAATCATAGGCAACCACCATGTTCATCCAGCTTCTACACACTTTGATAGTGACTTTAAGATAACACTTGTTGTCACGAGCCACCACTCGTGATTCCACCGCTACGAGCCACAACTCATAGATCACACTTGCGAAACCATCATGTTACGAATCACCATCTGCAATGCCAAGTGGGGTTCCCCAATACGAACCACAATCTGTATTCTCAACACAAGATTCCCCACATCACAGGCTGCTACCCGTAAGGGAAATCAAGTGGAGTCAACCAATACGAGCCATAACTCGTATACTCACACTGAATTTCCAATACCATAAGGCGACTACCCAGGGTCGCCACTGTTTACCCTCCATTTCGAGCCACAACTCAAGGAATGACCACAATAAGTGTCCACACCAAAGCCATCATTCAAAACATTTAAAATTAACTCAAACCCCTTCTGAGGACCTCTACCTTCATGCATCAAAAATCACAGCCATCATCGTGCGCATCTAGATTCTACACACTCTGATCATATCCTTAAGATGACTCTTGTTGCCACAAGCTCCAACTCATGGTTCCACTATCTATCGGCCACCACTTGTAGATCACACGTAGGAATTATACTATTATGGACTATAATCCGCAACACCGAGTTTAGCTCCTCAATACGAACCACAATTCGTATTTATCACAAGACTAGCAGCCTCATTGACTCCAACCGTGAAGGACAATCAAGTAAACCAATTCGTACTAGCCACGACTAGCACGCTCACACCGGAATTCCAATTACCATTAGGCTCCAACCAAGAATGGTCACGTGTGTAACCTCCCCATTACAAGTTATAACTCGTAAATGGCCCCTAGCAAGTCATCTCCTCAAAGCCTTCATCTAAAGTTGTGTAAAAATCCTCCAACGCAACTCGTCCTTGCACGTGGTATTGCTTGGCGCCACTCCAACGTCGCCAGGCGGAATATCGCTCTAGACCGCCTGGCGGGCACCACACGCCACTAGGCGCCATGCATTCTAGAAGTCCCTATTTGACAGTAGTGTTAGCGCTACTGGTTTTTGGCACTTTCGACAGGTTCTATGACACTCCAATCATCACAAGAACACATCAAAATGCCAATTTGCATTCATATCAATTAACATGACTTAAAAGCATCAATCCCTTATATATATATATATATATATATATATATATATATATATATATATATATATATATATATATACACTTATTTATATATATATAAATTAACTTACTT
>Ga0214545_1011368_pt1 | contig 12319 bp, 11 predicted proteins | sample CNSS4metaG_FD_160064 | JGI IMG/M metagenome (GOLD analysis project Ga0214545, IMG submission 160064) | Root nodule microbial communities from cowpea collected in UCLA plant growth center, Los Angeles, California, USA - CNSS4 | ecosystem: Host-associated > Plants > Roots > Nodule | place: USA... | reverse complement strand
ATACTAAACACATCTCGAGCCATTATAGACAATATAGGAAATTTTTTCTCTTTAGTCTTCAATATTTGAGCACATCAAAATCTTCACTGTCTTTATCATCATCTGTTGTTGCTTCATCTAAATAAGCATCTATCGCATTCTTGCCAACGATAGATTTTGATTCATTCTGATACATTTTAAAATCATATAATGCATTGCATATTCATTGTCAAAACGAAACTAAACAAAAAATGAAAACAATGAACACTAGGTATAAAATGCTTATGAAAATAATCCTTGATCTCTTCAACCTTTTCCCTTTGGTATTGGATTGAGACATCGAGATGGATTCAATAGGTGATTAGGAAAGAGAAACACTAGGAATAAACAGATTCTTTATGTTGACATGTGAAGCCAATGTGGTATGCTTCTTGAAGATTTGATGAAGATTTAATGAAGCCCTTTTGAACTATCTTGAAGCCATTACCATTGGAATGAAGCCTAAATTGATGAAGGAAAGAAGATTTAATGATATCCATGTTGATCAAGGCTGGAAAGTGTGCTCTCCACATGGTTACATCATTAAGAAAGTGTATTTGAAGTTTGTAATTCATATTGTAGACCTTGTAGCATTAATTAGATGTATTTGGTCTTTGTTATGTTTTTTAATCTGTTGAATGGTTTTTCAACAAGTTAAAATGTCTCTTTTAATCTGTTGAATGGTTTTTTAATAGGTTAAAAGGTTTACTGTAGTAGTCTTAAACTGCAACAAATTTCATCCGTTGATTTATTTTTTAATCGACTGATTTCACTTAAGTCAAGTGAAATCAACCGATTGATTTGAAAATCAACCTGTTGAATTTTGTAATAGTTTGACTATATAAGCTGTGATTTTTGAAAGAGAGCTCTATTGATCATTTTTTAGCGCAAAATTGTTCTTGAAACTTATGGAAACTCTCTCTTTCGTGATCATATAGTTTGTAGTAGTTGAATATTAATCTTGGATCAATTCTTGGAGCCTTTGGCTTGGTTTGAAGCTTGGAGAAAGTGGTTTATGGTAGGCTGGGTTGTGCTACCACTCAGGTTTGATCTTTCTTAGGGTTTGTGTGTGTGACTGGTGGTTTTCAAGGTCTGCAAGAGGGTTCTTGCTGTGTTGGTATGACTCTTGTGTGATTCAAGAGTCTTTTGTGTGGTTTTTGCATATTTTGAAAGTGTAAGGGTGGATACTTTGTAAATCTTTTGAAATAGTCTAAAGTCAAGCTTAGGTTGTCTTGACAAACTGGATGTAGCTTAAGTTTGATTGAACCAGTATAAAAATCTCGTGGTCTCCTTTCTTTATTAACCTTTCTCTCTTGCATATTCATTTTAAAGTTTAAAGAACTTGTGCTTTAATAATCTTTTTCATGTTCTTGCATGTTTTCATGACATCTGCAGCATTGAACATGTTTGCATAATCATTTAGAACCTGTCTTGATCATTCTTGTGCATTGTTCCTGGTTTAAAACTCAAATATGCATTTCTACATTTACCTAGTATTTCAGTCGACTATTTTTCTGTTTCAATCGATTGATTATACTAGAACTGAATTTGTTTAGTAAAATCAATCTGTTAACTTTGTTTTTGATCGACTGAAAGTATATTGTCCAGCACCTTTTGCATCCTAACTTGGTGACCTAATTGATTCAATTAAAGGTGGTTTTTAGCTTTCAAAGATAGCCTAAATTTTTAACTAGCGAATTCAACCCCTCCCCCTTATTGGCATTTCAACCATTTCAAAACTAACACTTTACATATTCCTTAAAAACCTCTTGAACTTCTCTAACACTTTCTTTGTTTTCTCTCCGTACGTTAAAGGATCCAATTTTTTATAACAATACATTATAAAATCAACCTTTACTCGTGGGTCAAGAATAGCTCCAAAAGCTAACTAATATTATACTCCTTCCAATATTTTTGAAACTTATCTTTCATATTCAAAGCCATTTCCTTTAAGGTGACATCTTCATTCAAGAAATTCTCTCCAATAAGATGAATTTTCCAAATTTGCATAAAATACAAGTTTGAAGTGGGATAAGATGAACCAGACATCATGTTTATAATCTCATAAAATGGTTCTAAGAATTGACACATTTTCTCTCCCCTATTCCATTCCTTAGAAGATGGCCAATTTTTATAATTTCTATCAACCACTTTGAGAATTTCAAAAGCTTTCTTATATTTGATTGCACTTTCAAGCGTCAAATAAGTCAAATTCCACCTTGTAGTTACATCTAATCTCAAACAAATGCTCATATTTATGCCAACATCACTAGAACATTCTTTGAATTTTAGAGTTCTTCCATCTAATGATTTAACATACTTAACACTCTCTCTAATATTATGAAGTGCTTTGTCAAACGACCTTTCAACTATCTTGAACTATCAAATTAAGGATGTGAACAAACATTGTACATGGAAAAACTCACCATCACATAATAAATTTCTATGAACACATAGATGGCTTTTTAAAAATGTCTTGCAAGATATTATTAGCATAATCATTGTCTAAGGTAATTGAGATAATTTTCTTATCAATACCCCATTGCTTTAGGCAATCAAATACAACATTGTCTAGTTCAACACCCGTGTGTGGTGGTTTCATTCGACAAAAAGTTAAGAATCTTGTCAATTTCCAGTTTTTATCAACAAAGTGCGCAGTTAGGCAAATATAGCCCTCATAAGTAATTACAGTCCAAACATCAAAGGTTAAACAAATTCTATAAGGAAACCTAGACATGCTTTGCTTAACTTTATCCATCTCTTCCATGTATTCCTTTTCCACATTTAAAACAGTAGTGTTCCTTCATTTCATGTCAACATTAGGATTAATGTATTTTATCCACTCTTTACTTCTTTCATATTCAACAAAGTTATAAGGAAGACCATGTTTAATTATGGCTCTCACAAGTGACTTACGTTGAATCTTTGTGTCCCAAACTTTCTTTCTTGATAAAGATTCAGATCCACATTTAAGTTTTGAATACTTTTACACACATTGACATACTGACTTAAGGGTGAAGTCGCATAATTGTTTTTAGCAATAGGGGTTTTTCCAACGTTGTAGTTATTGTCACAATACTTACAAGCCTCCTTTTCAATACCATCCTTGTCTTTTCCTATTTTTATGAAAAATTTCCAAACATTTGAGACTCATTTTTTATTTATGGTTGCACTTTCAAATGGACCAGGAGTTTCAGATACAAGATCATCAACCAAAATTAAAGAGCTACTCTTAGAATGGCCCATATTTAAAAGTTATTGCACACAACTACATACATAAATGAACAATAATTTTAATAGGTCTTTCTTCTATAGATCATCAATCAAAGCATTATCCATTTGCAATTTAAGGAGCAATCAAGGAGAAAAAAGTCCAGGATACGAGTTTTCTTTTCAAACCACAACAATTCTTTTCTATATATAAACTTAAAAATACTTATTTAAACTCAAAATTGTTAGAGAAAATAAGAACTCTTCAACCTACTATCTAAAACTCGAATAAAAATTGAAACGTGAGATCACACAAGAAATGTAACAAGTAGGTAAGCATTTGAAAGAATAAATAAATTATCTTTACTTTAGTATCTATTAACCAACCAAGGACAAAAGGAATAAATAAATAAATCTACAATAGTAATGTGCATGAAGCAAAACAAAATAATTTACTGCCACGAAAATAAAAGAATAATTATGTGGTAAAAATATGCTTCAAAATTTTCAGCATACCTTAAAATATGCTTGCTCACATGACCTTTTGTCCTCAAATTTTATCACAATGAGTACATATAAGGGGTGGTTAATTACATGAAAACAAAAAGAGACCATTCATTTTCCAATTATAGAGTAGGTTTTTATCTAGAAACTAAGAAACAAATCAATCGTCATCTGACCAAACCTCTACTCATTTTCCCTTAAATTGGATGTTTCAAATTGGATTTTATCAACTTTGGCCTTTAATAGCAAATGGCAGACCTAGAGAAAAGCATAAGGCAAATCATATGAGAAACCTAACATAGTTATAGTATAGGGATTAATGTTCAGGTGGGTCTCAAATTGTACTTGATGTTATCAACTTTCTAACAACTTATAAATTGTGTTAGCAGCTGAATGTTACCTAGTTAAACTATCTCTCTTTGGAACTGTTACTGAACTAGTTTAATTGCTTCTTGACAAAGGAGGTGAATAACCTAGCCATTTTCATCTCACCCTGTTCAATACCAGCTCCTTTCAAAAATGAAGATAACATAAGGCCTCATCCTCATTCATTTTTCTTTTCTAGAAAAGAAAAGAATTAAAAAAGGAAAAAAATTATTGCCCCATTCCTCCCATCTTTCCACAATAATTCCATTTCAATCAATGTATATATGACTTTCCCAATAAGTAAAGAAGGAAATTAACAGAGGAAAATAATGTGTTTCAAGTCCATCATTTACACACTTGTGCATCACTGAAAGTAATGCGTTTATGATACAAGCCACTAAGAACACGCCAAATTACTGGAGTGTACTTCTTGGTGGAGAGAAGCAACACCCTAAAAAACTTTGTCATTGTGCTAAATTGGTCTAGACTATTCAAGTTGATTCGCTTGAAAACCTTGGTAAGTGTTCTTAAATGAAAGCCTTCAAATTCTTAGCAGCCAAATGTCCATTGTACTCCACCAAATAACCTATTTCATTCTCCTTCTAACAAAATACAAAAATCCTAGGAGCTTTTTGTGGATATATGTCAAGCTCTTTACACAATGATACTTCCTTATAACAGTTCATGCTTCCAACCTATCACACAAAATAGATATATAAGCGATGCTAACTTAAAAAAAATCAATAAAATAGGATCATGGCTAAACGTGACTTTAGACACACTTTGATGTCATATCTAAATAAGTTATCTGAAAATTACTACTAACTTAACACGTGTATATAGGGGTGTCAAGCCAACATTGTCAAGTGATTCTAATCATTTTCAAAAGGTCTAAAAATTAATGAGGAACATAAATAACAAAATATTTCTTAAACTATAACCAAACATATTTATGTCTGCAGGTACCAAAAATATATCTAAGCCAATTAGAAGTTAAGTAAGAACCTTCACAACTCCCTATAATGTATTAGCAACTTCTTCTATAGTGGACTCAAAGTATTGGATATTCTATGATGCACTTAAAGGTCTATAGGACAACAAAATCCAAGCAACTTTTCACCTCCACCTAATCATAAAAAGAAGAAAAATTACAAGAACATATACCATTATTCCACTATTGATTTGCAGTCAAAGTTATAGTTCCCCTCAGTCAACACCCCCAAGAAGAAAATTCATCAAACAACAATTGCATATTGTAATAATAAAAGTCTAAATTTGATAAGAAAAAGTAAGAAGAGATTTTGCATACTGATAAAAAGAAACAAGATGGGGTAGAATTTGACGAACCCGTTTAGGCAAGGATCATATGAATTGAGGCAATAGGTTAAGGAGAAAACATCATTAAGGTCAACCTTGCACTTTTTGGAAGCATAGTCACTACTCGGAGATGATGGAGAAAAGAAGAAAAAGGAGTCCTAAACACTCAAAGATGATGGAGGAGGTGAGCCCCTTCATGCCGTCGTGGAAGAGAGAATGACAAAATTTAGACGAGTGAAACGAAAGAGAGAGAACAAATTAATTTAGTTTTAGGGCCAACCCCACCTTAACCCTGTCCCAACCCACTTTACATGGGGTTTAAAAATATAGGGTTTAGTTTCGGAGGGGGTCAAGGCCAACATGTGGGTGAAGGGCTCAAATGACACACGTATTGTAACGTCCTAGCCGAAAATTACTATTTTTAAATAAAAAGTAAATAAAATGATGACAAAACCTCATTTCAAATTCAATTACTTTCCCCAAAACGCGTGAAATTTAAAATCCAAAGCCAAAGCGCCAATAATAAATAAACTACGACGTTCAATAATTACAATTATAATTGTTTCTCAAACCATTACAAAATAGTTCTTATTAAAACTAGTAAACAGACCCATAGTTGATCCCCACTCCATCTCTACGTATCTTCATGCTCACCTGCATCAACCTCTGCTCCCATGTAACAAGTTACATGATCATCACCAAAACACACACAGATAGGGTGAACTCATATAAAACAATTAAACACAACATAATTAAATTAAAGATAAATATCAAAACTCTAACACATGTTATTATTTTCCCCTTTTCTTAGTTCCTTAGCTTTCAACCCATAATTTAGACGTCTATTATTTCTACACCCTTAGATGACTTCACTGATCCATCTTTGCTGCACGAGTGTCTACTCGCCCCTCCGACCACAGGCCACCACCTAATAGTCCACATGCGGGAATAAAATTGCCACAACCTCTCACGCGACACCAAGTGGAGTTCCCCAAAACGAACAGAAGTCCATAGTTGTTCCCAGACTACCAAAACTCTATCAGATGCACTGAAGAGGGCAATCATCCGAAACCTCGCCGTACAAGCCACAATCTCGCACACTCCACTAGACTTCCTAAACCACCAGGCTACAACCTAGAGTGGCCACGTGTTACCCCAATACAAGATACACTTGTAACTGGGCCCCCAGCCAAAGCATCACTTCATGAACATCACCTAAAGTTGTGTAGAAATCCTTCCTCGCGCACCACCTTTGCACCAAAACCGCCTGGAGCGCCTCTCGCGTCGTTAGGCGGAACCTGGTTACAGACCGCCTGGCGGACATCTCACACCGTTAGGCGCCAAGCGCCTCCCAGAAGGCTCACTGCTTTGTCACCGCCTGGCAGACCCAACCCTGCTGCCAGGCGCCTCGCGTAGACAGTGGCCACTACCACTGTTCTGGAACTCTATCGCCTGGCGACTCGCCCCGCGCCGCTAGGTGCTATACCAATAACGCAATGCTACTGATTTTTTGGCACTTTCCTCAGGTCTTAAGAGACCCCAAACATGCAATGAATCATTCACATATCAATCATAGTATTCAAAACATAACACCATGACTAAAACTCAATATATACAAATAACTCATGCCCAAATCAAGTATTATCATGCCCTAACATGCCTTACTTTATTCTCTACTGGAAAAAGCCACAAAATTGTCAATATGGTACACACCATTTGCCACACACAGTTATACAGTTTACAGTACCCTATCCAAATTATAGCAACACACCCAAATCATGCTAATTCGATTTTATCATGCACACATACACTTAATCAATTATTACCTTAAACCTGCCACATAAACTCAATATACTCCAAGTCCTATAATCGTATAGTTTAATATTCATATAACTCATGCCACCACGATTTGATCTGTGTTGCACATATACTTGAATAACAAAACTACCACTACAATAACCAATATATATGAAACACCTAATCCATCTATCTCACACATATTAATCTCAGAATTATTACTAAATGATATACATACTAAATCATAGTCTATCACATACCACAACACGTTTTAAAGACAACCTAAATAACCGCCCCCATAGACAAAGATCATGCTTATTCATTTTCAAACCCAACATGAACCCTAATTTTCCAATTTCCTGCAACACTATTACATTCAACATATACATATTATCTGCAGTCGAACACATCCATAAAATTCATACTCAAGCATAAAGATCATCACGAGTACATCCCAGATAACATAAAAAATCCAAAGCAACCAAAACTGGCATCCCAGTTTGCGTTGACTGGCGGATCATTCTCTGCCACCAGGTGGTTCATGAAGAAAACCTAGAAACCAGCAATCCTTATGCTCTCCAAAACACTTCAGACTATGCCCTTAGAATGCCCTCTGTTTTTCACCTTATGACCAAAGGCTGTTTTCCAGCCCCTCCCTTGGCCAGCTAGGGTAACATTAACAAAAAGAACTTAATTTAGCTCTACCAAGGTTTGAACCCATGACTATTCACTCACAAAGCAATTGCACAACCAATTCAACCAATTCTTGTTTTGTGGTGACCTTTATAAATCTAGAATTTTATACTTTCTTACCACCCCTAAACATATCATAAGAAAAGAATAAAAATTAAATAACATACAAATGACATACATAAGACTTGAACTCAAGTCCTTTCACACATCAAGTACTCTCAACCATTTGAGCTAGTACTTTTCCACATCATAAAGGTTAACATTAATTGCCATAAAGATTTCCTCTACCCATATTTATTAAATAATTATTAATTATTTAAATTTAGTGGGTCTTACACGTATCAATTAGCATATATTTTTATTAAGTCTTTATGAAGATCTAAAATTAATTATATTTGTAACAAACTTGATACATATCATTTATATGGATCAACTTGAGGGTGAATGTTAGACATAGTTAATATATCATTAGATATTATTAGTTACAATATTATGCATTTGTTTTGAATGTAATCTACTTAGGCCTAATTTTTTTTTTATTTCTTAGTTATAAATGCATAATCCTATATTCTTAACAACATTATGGATTCATCCTATGTTTTTTTTTCTTCTAACATAATGTATTGATTTTAAATTATAGGCTTAAATACTTATTTGATCCTCAATTTCGTAGTGTTTATTGTCAATGGTCCTACTTTTTTTCAAATGTTTAAAATGGTCCTCATTTTTGGGATTTGTGTTTAATTTGGTCCTTTTGTGTCACTGCAACACCCCATTTAAATTAACAGCCTTAATTAAAAGAGGCGTCACACAAAATAACATAATAGCGCGGTTTAGGAGTGTAAACATTACTCCCTACAGTCGTCCAAAGAAAACAGGAAAGAAACTTGACACACCACGATGCCAATAACAAAGCACAATAAAGTACGACAATATTCTAAAATAAAGCCCAATGGCCAGACAATACATGGGCCATGGCCCTAACAGAAAAACCCAACATAAAAACCAGTCCAAACAGCTATGCAGCGGAATTACGCACTAACATGAACCAATCATGCTCAAACAATCAGGTAACATTTATCATACACATACCTCATGCCACCCTTTTCAACCAATCCTCATTCATATCCAAATATTGAATCCATACCAACTCAGCATTTGTATTTCATATCAATATCATGCCTCTTTGATACCAACCATCTCATTTAAGTTACATGCCAAGTTCATACCAAACCCATCATTCACCATCCATGAATCACATCACTCATACACAACCATTCATCACATTTTTTTACCACAACAATTATATCCAAGCAAGTGCCAACCATCCAAGAACAAGAAACAACCAAACACCACACTGCCCTCGCCCAGCTCCTCGCTCAGGCTGAAGGGTCTCGCTCAGGCGAGCCCCCTTCGCCTAGACGAGGGCTCGAAAAGGGGAACAATAACCTTATGCGGGATCTCGCTTAGGCGAGACCCCTCTCGCCTGAGCGAGACGTTCACTCGCTCAAAACAACGTAGGTCGCCTGAGCGACTACGCGAGTAAGGTAACTTGGGCGAGCCTCTATTGATCTCGCCTAGGTGAGCCATGCTCGCTTGGGCGAGAAAACCAGTGCCCACCACTATTCTCTCGTGCAACAGTCCAACAATACAACCAAACTAACGAAATAAACATCTCATAAGCTTACAGCAGCATGCCATCCAAACAAATATGCAATATCATCAAGCAATCACAAAAAAACCATAGATTTAGCAAAAACCCTAACTTCCCTTACCTAGAAAGGGGCTAATATCGGGCTTCGACTCTTAAACCAACGGGACCAACAACTCCAAGAGCAGATCTAAGAACTGGAACCAGTAGCACAGAACAGGAACGGGTTACTAAAGTGGACCTCTAGCAAAAAAATACAAAAGAACTTTGAAAGGAACCAGTAGGGGTTGAGGTTTAACTTACGTGAAGACGAGTTAAACGTAGAGCTAGCTTGACCAAGAGGCGTGAGTAACCCTAGTAGAGCGTTCTGAAAGGAAGAGAGGCAACATTTTAGGTACTGTTTGCAAGAATGAGGCTAAATGGGAGACCCTAGCAGCTTTAGGGGCCTTAGCACCCTATTGGCCAGCCCTTAGGCCCAACAAATTAAGGCCAACCCTTAAACATTAGGGCATAAAAGAAAATTGGGCCTTACAGTCATGACTTTTAAATGAGTAACGGAGCACCGTACATGTGGCACTGTTTGTATTACGTCTTCTATTTTGTTTATTACGTGTATAGTGAGGTGGAGAAATTAGTTTTGAAATTAGGGATTAAGGATTTGGGGAAACCCTGTAATTAGGAATTTGGGATTGAAACCATGTCTCTCTCGCCCCTTCCTTCTTCTTCCTCACCTTCTTCTTCTTCCTCTTCAATCTTCAACCCTCTTTCTCCCAAAATCAATTCTCATCCTTGAACATCTTAAACTCTCCATGGCAATCATCTCAAAACAGAACCCTTTTCTCTCCCAACAAAAACTTCATTGTAGGCTTCTCTGTCGTGTAAAACCCCAACAACCTCTTCATCTTTTCCATTTGGTATTCCAAAGTCCCTAAAATTGCTAACAATCTTACAGATTGACATGGACACAATAGAGAACAACCTTACTATATATAGGCTTTGATCTATTACGAATTTTTCCATGTCTCTTCATTAGACAATGCTAATTCAATGTTATACCCAAATACATGGATGAAAATTTTCCTTCCATATTAACCAGTGTCTTCATCTTTCCTACAGTCAAATACATCCTCTACATTTTCCGAGGAGCTAGCACCATCACTTGATCGAACATTCAAGTTGTTACCAACATGCAGAAGTAGCAACCATGAAGAGAATTTGTTCCTCTTCTACTCCCAAAATCCCTAATTATAGGGTTTTACCCAAATCCTTAATTATAAAACTCATTTATCCACTTCACTCTGTTCACAAACAGTCCACGTAACTAGAAAATGGTAGATGTAATGCAAACAATGTCACTTGTACAATGCTCCGTTACTAATTTAAATGACATCACATAAAAGAACCAAATTAATAACAAATTGCAAAAATGAGAACCATTTTAAACATTCCAAAATATGAGGATCTACCGTAACAAACTATGTGAAAATGAGGACCAAAGAGATATTTAAGCCTAAATTATAATATGAAAAATATAAAAGAATGTCTATTAAAGAATATCTAATAAAAAGAATGTTTATTAAAAAATATCTAATAAAAAGAATGTCTATTAAAGAATATCTAATAATGTTAAGTTTAATTAGACCTTCCGGTGTCTAGAATATGTAAAGTACTTTTGTCTTAATCAATTTAGTAATATTTTGTTATTCATTTTCATTAGTTCTGTATATAGAGAATATACCAAATCCTATGTTATATATATTTCAATTGTTTTCTTTCATTTTTATTCTAATGTTTTTCATACCAATCCAACCACTAACACGATCTATGAATAAAACAAGAGAAAAAAAAGTGCAAGACTTAAAAACATGACTTAGGGAGATGAATTTCTCTTAATTATAATTTCTCTCTTATTTTAGATTAGTATTTGGTGATTTAGTTTAATTATCAATAAGAAAAACATCATATATATATCCTACTCTAATTTAGTTAGAATTTAAAAGGAGAGAATGGAGGAACGAGGCCAAGTTAATAAAATGCGGAAAATAGAATTAAACCTAAAGAGAGCAGCCTAGGTGGGACAAAGGGGAAGCAACCTAGTGACGAAGGCAGAACACAACGAGGATTGAGTTTTGCCACAACACAATGGCTTTTACTTCTTGTTCCATTGCTTCTCGGTTTCTCCCTCCCAGAAAACACTCCGCAATCCCTTTTCACTTAACAAAATGCACAACTTTGGCATTTCCCACTGTTCTCACTCCACGACACCCACCGTTTTCACTTTCTTCAAACTCCGGAACGTGCTCGGCAACGCCAAACTCAAACAACAACGCTACTTCCAATTCCATCAAAAACCAAGAGAAAGAGAAGGAAGTGGAAGTAGAAGTGGAGGAGGAGCTGCCCTGGATTCAGGAGAAGGCTTTGGACCTCGTCGAGTTCACCGCCTCCGTCACCCAAGCCATTCCCGGGCCCAGAGTGGGTCCCACCTCGTCAAGACTGTCAAAAAGTTTTCTTCTCCCAAAGCAAAACGCCGCAGAATGGTCTCTCATACTCGTTATTCCCTCCAATCCACCGTTTTTTCTGTCTCACCTTTGCGCCTTGTACTAACTTTTTATGTTCCCCTTCATTTCCAGGTCAGTAAAACGCCACCTTGTGCAAGTCGTTGGATGATTTATTTCAGAACGGAAGAGACCAAGTTACGCATGAAGCTATCGTCCAAATTCAGGACAAGGTGTGGTGCATCATTCTTATCTTCTACTGTCACTT
>Ga0214545_1011367_pt1 | contig 12320 bp, 10 predicted proteins | sample CNSS4metaG_FD_160064 | JGI IMG/M metagenome (GOLD analysis project Ga0214545, IMG submission 160064) | Root nodule microbial communities from cowpea collected in UCLA plant growth center, Los Angeles, California, USA - CNSS4 | ecosystem: Host-associated > Plants > Roots > Nodule | place: USA... | reverse complement strand
TGTGCTAGTAAATAAATAAATGACCAAGTTAGTCGATAACGGAGCACAGATCTGTAGCTAGTGAGGGCTTGAATTTCAATTAAAAAGTTAAATTTGATTAATTCAATTAAAATTAAAAAAAAAAAAAGTGATCGTAGCTTATAAATTGATTTAAATTTAAAGTGGGTTTTATTTGAATTAGACCTAAGAATAATATAAAAAGCGTGAAATACATTGAAGTAATAATAAATTCTGACATTAAACACTGATGAACGTGGTGGCATGTGGAGAATAAAGGGTCACTTCCAAGTTCCAGCTCACACTCACGGACTGAGAGAGAAGTGAAGCAGTGAGAGTTGAAACCTGATAACACCTTGCTCATGGCACCCAAATGGTTTCTCATTGCGTGCGTTGTGGCCTTCATCTGCTCTGCTGACGTGGCTCCCACCATCTCGTCGTCACACCACGGTCACGCCCATGCCCCGGCACCCTCCGCCGACTGTTCCGCCCTCGTCCTTACCTTAGCGGATTGTCTTCCCTTCGTTTCCGACGACGGCGGCCAAACCAAACCTCAGGGGAAATGCTGCTCTTCCTTGAAAACTGTTCTCGCCACCGCTCCCAACTGCCTCTGCGACTCTTTCAAGAATAGCGCTCAGCTCGGCATCGCCATTAACGTCACCAAGGCTCTCACTCTCCCAGCTGCCTGCAAACTCTCCACCCCTTCTCTCTCCAACTGTGGATGTTAGTTTTTTCTCTACCCATTTTCTTTTCTTCTCGCGTTTATTCCTTTTTTCTTACAAAGTTTTCTTTTTTACGCTCTGTTGAAGATAAATTTCGTTCCTTTCTAGATTTATGTTAGTAATGAGATTTTTTTTTTTTTCAGTGTCTCCTTCGCCTGCTCCTGCACCTGGTATGTATACACGTTTATGCCATATTTTAAGTTCGATTCTGCATTTGTTTGATCCCAAAATTTTATAAGGGCCAATTTTTATCTGCTTTCTTTCGACTGTCATTTAATCATCTGGGTATTCTTTTTGTGGACAGTTTTTAAATTAACTGAGCATCTTCAATCATTAACTAGCCGTGATTAATCGTTGTCAAGAATTTAATTTTCTCCACTTATTTGTTTGATTTGGTTGGGAGATTACTGGACTTATTATTCATGTTCCTTATCAACAGTGAAATGTAGTATGAAGGTGGAAGGAAAATAAAAAGCCGTGATCTGTTCTATATCTTCAGCGTGTTCATTATGCATGTTTGTTTACTTGTTTTTATCCCATATCCGTGCATTCATAATTTATAGTGCGTTGTGTGAAAGATTTCAAAGGTTTTCTGATCTTTGTTGTTAGGTTCTAAATTTCTCACATGATTTGTGTTTCTGATAATTTTCTTGCAGGTTCGTCTTCTTCAACATCTGCTGCTGCAAATGGTGGAGCTCCATCATCAACTCCTGGGAACGCAGCATCAGCACGCATCCCAATTTCTGTTGGATCCTTTATTGTTTGCCTCTTTGTGGTTGTATCTCTCATTCCATTTTGAGGTGAGGGACATCAAATGAGAGACTATTTTCCTGTCTTCTGACTTTTCCATCTTCTGTGAGACTTAATGAAGTAGATAACATTGAGGGAGTTGAACCCTACTCTATGCTTGTATATTTATGTTCTATGATGTATACGAGTGAGTCTACCATTATTATTATTATATGATGTGATATTAATGTGGGTGTGATTGGAATTTTGTGGTTGAATTCCCCCACTAGCTTCCAAATGATACTAGAGGCTTCTTTCTCACCGCCACAGGTCCTCAACCAACTCCCTGTGCAAAATTATTGCCGGACATGGATCTTGCAGAGGTTGTGTTTCGAAGATTTAACTCCAGCAGTTAAGTGTTTCAAAATGGATCTACTTTGGCAAATTTTTCTGGTGGAAGTTCATGTTTTTTTTCGGTGAAACTGTTTTTTTTTTTTTTCATCTCCGACAAACTATAATGTTTATGGCGCAAAATTATGACAACTAAAACAAACAAATTCTTCATAAGTGACCGACCATACGTTGTGGTCCTTTATCTAAGCCGAAAGGCATCTGTGTCCAGATTTAGACACGTACGTGAGGAAAGAGGATGTATGGCAGATAATGTTTGTATCTATATCCAGGATTGGAAGATTTGGAGATCAACTCTATAGGGCTAGAGTTAGGTGTTACGTGTTCTTTTATCTCATCTCGTGAAAGGTAACAAAAATGACAAGCTTTAAATTAAGATCCAACATCAATGAAGAACAAGAGGAAACAAAAGAACTTCTCCGATGAGACCCTGAGATTAAAACCTGTGTATTATGTAAAAGAACTTCTCCGGTCACCACATTCACAACCTACCTGTGCCCATAGTAAAAGAAGAAATAAAAATTGAATCTTGAAAACGAAACCCATAAACGACGGCCACCGTTTAAGGTCAAGGTCAGAAAGAAGAGAATTTGAAGGCGGTGGTATGGACCAGGGGCCGATCAATAAATTTTCATTAATTTTAAGTATTTAATATTGTCGAATGTGATAATTTTAAAAATGAATTAATCGATTGTTAATTAAGTAAATGTAGAAAGTGTTTAAAATTTATGCTTTTTATGAACAATTCGCATTGACGTACGAAAAAACAATATTACAAGATAAAGAAAATTTATTTAAGAAACTCTAATAAAGAATTTTAAAATTTCAGAAGCATAATCGATTGGGATGTTCATAAACACGTTAATAAATGGACTTAGTAGTAGGTAACATATTGGGCCATAGAGAAAATGCTTTAACTCGATTAAGTTTGTAGGGACTCCTACAATTGCCTTATTTATTTTATTTTTGGGTTAAATACGTTTTTTCCCTTAAGTTTTACTAAAATTTAGAATTAGTTGTTTTTAGAATTTTCAACCAATTTAATTTTTTTTTTTAAAATAAATGAATTTAATCATTTTAATCAAATTTTATTAAGTTTATATGATGTTTCAAGTGCATGATAGTATTTGAATTGTTTACCCCATTGACACATTTTTGTTTTAATGTTAACTCAAATATTATTATAAAATGTGTTTAAAATATCAAATAAACTTAACAAATTTTGGTAAAAAAGATTAAATCCACACATTTTTAAAGATGCTAAATTGGTATAAAATTTTAAAAATTGACTATTTCCAAAATTCACTGAAACTTAAGGACCAAAAACATATTTAATCCTTTATTTTTTTTTTTGGAAAATTATGCATATACTAAATGACATTTTTGTTATTTTTTAAATAAATATTTTTGTATTTATTTATTTAATATTGTAATAAAATGACATTCGCATGTTACATAACTTTTATATAGATCTTAACTTCTTTATATTTTTAATAGAATGATACTTCTATTACTTATTTTATTTTAAAAAATAATAATTTTATTTAGTCAATATTATATATTTTAATTTGAAATCTCAAATTTAGTTTTTCTTTTTTTATGCTTAATTTCTTTTATTTTTTTTCTTTTTCTTGTATGTCTTGTCTTTCTGTTTTTCTTTTTTTTTTTGTGTGATCACATTTTCAACATTATTTATTGTACTTCTTTCTTTTGTCAATATCACCTTCTCTCTGTTATAAATTTCTTGATAATAACATTGACTTAAAATGTGATTTTTTATATACATGTTCTTCTTAGATATCAAATATCTCTAATAAATATCTGTTTTCTTTTGATTTTGATATTTTTCTATATCTTCTTTACTTATAGTCAATAAAAAAATCTGTATTACTTTTATTGTATATGCGTATATTATAGATATTGATTTCAAAATCATTTTTAACAATATGAAGTAAAAAATTACTTTGGATCACTTTGTTTTCTCTCATTATTTCTTTATGTTATTCTACTTGTAATACATGTATCACCTCTATTTTAGGAGCGAGAAGTTACGAAGAACCTTTTGTATTTTTCAATGAAGTAATAAAAATTTCATAGTCTAAAATCTAATTTTTTTTATCCAATAATTTTATTTTATTAGCAATATCTAACAATTTGTTTGAATATTTTTCAATTGGCTCAATTATATTTTTTTCATCATTTATAGTTCAAACTCCCTTATCAAATTCAACACTTATATACTTTGTTCCCATTTCCTTCATTTTATTCTTTTAAATAATTTCAAAATTCTTTTGATGATTTTAGGATCATCGTTATGGCAAGATCATCTATAAAACACCAACAACAAAAAAAAAACATGATTTTACTTGTCTTCTTTGTCCTCTTTTTCCCTTTTTGCATATTGATTTAGGCCATGGTAGGATTTTTAAGTTGAGTATCAATAATGTAATCTTCTTTCATATATAGAGTCCATAAACTATAACTTTTTCCATGAGTGTTATAATGAATTGTCAATTTTTTTCTCATGTTATATAGATACAACAATAATGATAACTCGTGATACCTTTGATAGTATTTTAGAATTTTTAAAAATACAAATAAATAAAAAAAATATTAAACAGATATTTTCAATAATATTTGTCTTAGATAAACCTTCATAAAAGAGGATCTCCTTTTCAAACATTGCTAAAAAAAACCCTAATCTGCTGTATTGTTATTGGATGGATCCCTAATCTAATTACAAGTAACTAACTGTGCCACTGAACTTCTTTCAGCATTCTCTTCTTACACTCTTCTTGTCGCTTTCTTTTTTCTTATTTTGGGCTGCCCAATGGTTTTCAGCCCATACAAATTTCATCCACATTTATTGCTTTTCTCATTCAAAGGTTGGTTTTTGATTTGGAAGGCACCAATTGTGTCATTGTAAGGTAAGATAAGGACACCATGACAAGGAAAACTTCCTAATCATCTACCTTTTTCTCAAATTTATATTCCATCTTTTCATTCATTATTTAATGTACATTATTTTGAATTGCAAGTTGTTATGGATGCATTATTTGGATTTAATTTATATTAGACCACTTTTTTTCTAAATTTAGTTTTTTTTTTAATTTTAAATAATTAAATAAATATATTGGAAGCTTTTGGAAAAAAATTGTGTGATTTTAATAGTTATTTTATAATGGACTATAGTTTTTGAATACTTTTACCAAATATAAACAAGAAAACAAAATTTAAAATTTAAACATACTTTTATACTGAATTGTAATCAAACTTATTAAGACAAGAGTATTTCAGGTAAGGTTATAAAAAAACAAAAAGAAACATGTCAAGGCCTACTTCCTAGTTCATATCACTATCATGCTTTTATTATGCTTAGGAATTGAAATATATATAATGTGTTTTTTTTTTTATTTTGGTTTTTGTAAAAAAATATATTTTAGAGTGGCATAAAAAATAGTGTTCCAAAATACTAGTTAAAAATTATAATAGTAATTACTTTTATATTATGTATTTATTATTCTTATATCTTATATTTTATCCTAGTTAAAAAAAAAAATAGTCATTTTTCTCTCTTCATATTAGGAAACAAGTTCACCATATTCTGTTGAATTTATTTTCAGTTTCTTAAATAAAGCCATGACTTGCTCTTTCAACTCCACCATGAATATCAATTAAACTCTATGATTTAACATAAAACATAATATTCAATCACTCAACCACCGAATTAAATATTTAGTCATAAAAATCTCTATCTTTGTGCACACCACAACTCAATCATCTACACCATTATATTTTTCCTCAACATACCAAAAAAAAAACATATGTGGGTAGAGAAGAAATATGAAATGTTTTACCTAAAAACACTCCATAAGATTTTTTCACAATCATGAAAGTCCAGAAAGAGAGTGAGTTCGCATGTGTATATCCATGTACCATATGCATAAAAAAATAAGTACAATAAGCATTTTAGAAGTCTCATATTAATTAAAGACAAGATCAATTCATAATATATAATTGGGTGCGATCTTCATCTTACAAACTGGTTGAGTTAGACTTAAAACTCAGTTTTAACAAAACATTCAGTAAAATGTGAAATTAATGAATTAAATTATATCATTTATGTAAAATTTTAATGAGAAATATATTAGCCATTCCAGAAGTAAATTAACTTTTCATTTAAAATAAAATATTTGTAAGAACTATATTCACATAGACCTTATGTTATTTTGTGAATGTTATAGACTTAAACTCATATTTATATTATAATTATAATATAGTCTCTCTCAAGATGAGTTTTTTGAAATAACTGATAATTTTTTATTTTGTAAAAATTAATCAAGAAATATTAAATAAATATGTTCTAAGTTCAATCTACATAGCAAATCAATATTATCTTAACTAAAAATTTCAAAACAATAGAGTTATGTTTTTTTTTTCTCTTACATATTGTTTAATTTTATCATTTTAATTCAATGTAAAATTTGAACATCCACTTAAATTATTTTTAACACATTTAATCAAATTGAGTATATAAAACAAAATTAACTATATATTAGTTGAAATTATGGAAGTGAAACTATATTTAATAAATTAATATACTTTTAAAATTGACTTAAAATTTTGTATCTGATAGTAAATTTCATATTTTGCCTTTGAGACGTACATGTAGAAAGGATGGACACACGTTAAAGACATTGTGTTGTGTGATAAGCAACCACCATCTTTCTCATATATTAAGTAAATCAACCAATGGACATCTAAATTAATATACGTCCACGGTGAAACTTCTTTTTTGGTGTAGCAGAGGTCCAGACTCTAATAGAGACATTAACTAGGACCAAAAAATTCAGGTCTTTTGCTAATTATATAAAGTCTTTTTGCTACAGACAAAAATATTTAGGTCTATTAAATGACTTGTGCCTCAAAGTTTGGCACCTGTCAAAATCTTCCATCTTTTCTGTTAAATGATGTTTATCTTATATTAATATCACTTTGGATCTTATAGCAAAAGGAACTGCATTTTTCTTTTATCTCATTATAAATAACTTGTTTTAATGCTTTTTTATACCTATCTGATCAATATTTTGACCAATAAACTATTAATGTATTCTTTTAGTACGGTATATATAATTAATCCTTCTATAGTCATATTAAAATTTATTAAATTTTCGTTTATATTTTTCTCCCGAGTTAAATTATATCTTAATTTCTATAACACAACTGATCTGGAAACAATATTTAATGGGTCCGAACCGGTCAGAAAGGGACCAATAATGTACGGATTTAAGAACCAAAGTCGAGGTTGCAGTGATGCTATGTCTTCAACTTTGGTTCACACAATGGAAGTTCAATGGGTGCAAAAAGTTATCCATTATATTAGGATGTATTTATTCAGATGAATATGAGAGAAAAAAAAGTGAATATAAAATTATTTGGACTAAAAAATATATAATTTGTGTAGATTTGAAATAATAGGATAAGTATGATAGATTAAAATATTTTAATAAATAAAATTAGATATATGTTTGAAAGATGTACTTTTTTTTTTGCTTTTCTTATTCTGGATGTGAAAATGACAAATTTCTCCCATTCACATTTGTTTATCATCACGGATGACTTAAATCAAATATGCATGGCAATTGCATTTTTTTCTTCATCTACATGAAATATAACACATTAGTTCGGGATGAGAAGTACCTCAAAGCAATGTCAATACAATGGGTTTAAAAGCTTGTTTGATATCATAAAAAAGACAAGATTTATTATAAAAATAATAATCTTTGAAAAAGTTAAGGAATATTAACTGTTAATATATATATTTTTAATATTTGTGAACTTAAAAAGATTCATAAATATATTATTCTACAAAAAAACAAATTATCTCAATATTTCTATTAAAATATTATCTTATCTATTCTTACTAATTTGACTGTTAAAAATTCTTAAACTTTCTTTTTATCCATCAATAAGCTTATACTATAATAGAAATCCCATAATTGAAGTTCTTTTATCCACGTCACATGTCCCTCTTCAAATTTTCGATAAAAACACTAAAACAAGTTTTTTTTTTTTTAATTATACATAAAAGCAAGTACTCATGTAATAGTGATTTTTCACAATATATCTGTTCACCGGTTATGTAAGAGTATTTTGTTCTAAGGATAAGAACTAAATTTGTGTCCAACGACCACCAATAATTGTCTATTTCCGGTGTACCAAAATATGAACTAGTTTTTTCATAAAGCCAGTTGCTCCCTTATCCAAAACGTACGTTTGAGATATCTCCTTTGAAAATTTTAAAAAATAAAGACAGAGAGGCATTTCGAATTTTTCTTGGCCAAATTAAATGATAATTTTCAATTGAACCAAAATAAATTACAGATATACTTTTGTACGTATTTTTCACTATCTCCCTCTCGGATATACTTTTGGTTTTCTTTTCTCTCATTTTAATTTTTTACTTATTTTATTTTATATTTTTCTCCTTCATTAATTGATTAACATTCTTCCACTGTCTACATTTCTTTATCTAACGAATTAGGGCTGAATTAATTTGATTTTGGCGGCGGCGCATGGAAAAAAAAAACACGGTATGAGGCACATGGTTTGATGAAGGAATTCACCTGTTTGGTTAGTATTGTATTAATTGTCCAGTAGAATACAAAATCACATATGAGTTGTTTGAAAAAAAGGACAAAACAAAGCCTCATCCATTTCATCCTGAAGAAGTGGATGACACGGATTTTCACCATCATTACTAGGTCGGCACATTATCTGCCAAAACTATTTTCCAAATCATAATCTATTTAAATGAAATATTTAAATAACTTGCATCATACGGTTACGTATTTTATTATTCTGTATAATATTCTAGGTATATCGAGTAGTTATTTTCCGCAAAAAGCGTACACGATATCCGATAAGATGCAATGGGTGTGTAGAAAGATTAGTGCGACGTGGTTGAGTCAAAACACCGGAACCAAACCTGTCGGTGGGTTGCAATAATTAAACGTCAAATGAGGTTGAAAAGTTTAGTTTGTTCTCCCGAGTTAAAATTACATTGCCACGACAGGTTTCAACAAATATCTGAGCCCGCACTATATATACCACACATTGTAAAAGGTAGAGAGACAATGAAGCAGAGCAATGGATGTTCTAACAATAGCCTCAACCCTCAGCATTTCCAAACCATTTCAAACGCTTTCACTTCCAAACACACTCCAAACACCACGTCCTCCTCAAACGCGTTTCTCAGTCTCATGCAGAGCCACAAAGCAGCAGCAACAGGTACGAGGTGTGGAAGACAACTTGTACAAGATTCTAAGTTTGAGTCCGAACAGCGCCACCACCGACGACATAAAGAAAGCGTACAGATCAATGGCGCGTCAGTACCACCCCGATGTGTGCCACGATAGTTCGAGGAAAGAGGAGTTGACGAGGATGTTTGTGCAACTCAACGCGGCTTACACCACCTTGTCCAATCCGAGGCTTCGCGCGGAGTACGACTACGAATTGGGTTTGAGAAGCAGAATTAGCGTTGGTGACGAGAGTTGGAGAATGAGATGGGTGGAGCAACTCGCCGAGTTGAAGAGAAGATCTCACAGGCGTACGCAACGAAATCGTGGATCCTGGGGCACCAGAGTCAGAGCACAAACCATGAACTCAAATTAGTGTATTTTTCATCTCGTCTTCATATTTTAGGATTTTTTTCTTCTTCTTTAGTTTATTCAAGAACAGTACTACGTTGTTGTTATACTATTGTACATTATCCATATCTATTGCTTCCGAATTATCCCAATCGAGACACAGAGAAAATAATAACCTACCTTGTGTAGACGACCGAGTCAGGTTCACTTTTCACAAACCTCTGTTTTTTTTTTTTTGCTTTCAATTTTTTAGTCTCCGTTGCCATACATTATCCATACCTTTTTTTTTTTATATATAGTTTAAATAATTCACTTTTGGATTCAGATAAACTGGAAACTTTACTAAACAGGTCCTTATCTTTGGGGGCCACTACGTTGGTCCTATAAGTTCTAACATTTTCCCATTAAATAATAGTTATCTGATGCATGGAACAACAAAATAACAAAAACTTAGCTGATTTTCATAAATATGTTTTTTTTTACTCATAGTTATATTAACCCTACTCGGAGAATGAGAAGTGGCGTTTGCAGAAGCAGTTTTGGAGAGTGTTGAGTTCATAATTGAATTGGGCCCAATTTGTCCCATCTTTGCGAAGTAATATGTTACAGCACCGATCCAATGAAGGATAATTCCTAAGTATTTGATAGATTGTTCCATTTTTAAAAGTGGGAACATTTGGTTTACACTTTATAAGTGATATTGCGTGTCAGATTTTGGAGGATTCCAATTGAGAAACGGCAGTGTAAGTATGGCACATGGAGTGTGGGCCCATAATTTATTTTGTGGTGAGCTGGACTTTGATATCGTATGTGCTGTGTGGAGATTGGCCCATCCATTTAAGTCCATAAGTGTGTGTCCATTCAAATTCTATTTTTCTTTTTTCCAACCCCTATTTCTGCTTAAGACAATCACCTTACATGGGTCGGTTTGTAATTCCATATCTAAATTCTTCTTTTTTTTCGCATCCATTTACTTAATAATAATTTATCTAAATCATTAAATGTTGTATAACTAATGCAAAAAATCAGATTAAATTTTGAATTCAATTAGACTTGGTTTGGTAGTATAGATTGTAGGTAATTCACGGAGTATGTAGACCATGAAATCAAATATAAAAAGCTGATTAAAAAATCTGTCATCCATATGATCCTCATTCACATAAATTGGGAATTATAAGTGGCCAGTATACTTTAAAAACAAGAGTATTCCTAAATAAATCATTATAGTAAGAAACCTTTTTTTAATTAAAATAAGAGAAACTAAATTTAGTGATAAACAACGTCTGAAAACTGTGGATTACGTAAATTAAGTATAAGAAACTCACATTTAAAAGTTTTAAAACATTATAAAATTAAAAAATCACGTACGTTATCTATTATATATATGATCATTGTTCTATATGTGAAAAAAAATATTATTTTTGATAATTATAATCGACATACTCACCACATCTATAACTAGTTTGAGTAATATATTATTATGTGTTAAAAATGTATTGAATGGTATGATAATTTGAGATGAATGGAAAACTACTGATACTTGAGATGATAATCTGTTGGGAATGTAAACGGATTGGATCGAACATGGATCATTTTTATTTTTTATTTAATTTATAATAAAAAATTTTATCTGATATTTATCGAATATGTGTTTGAAAATTTTTATAGGAAACTCATGGATGTCTATGAATATTTATAAATATTTAATAAAATATAAATGAAATTTTAATTTTAATTTTTTAGTTTATATGTAAATTCAAAAATATGTCATCCATACGATCCGCATTCACATAAATTTTGAATTATAAGTGGTCAGTATACTTTTAAAAAAATATCAAATTATGTATGTGAATCTTGAAAAGATTCCTAAATAATTCATCATAGCAAAAGACCTTTTTTCAATTAAAATACGATAAATTAAATTTAGTGATAAACAATGTGCAAAATCTATGGATCACGTAAATTAAGTATAAAAAACTCATATGTACTCGTCTCATGTATATTTGAGTAATTTATTTATTATGTGTTGTATAATATTTTACGATAATATATTGCATGGTGTGATAACTTTAGAAGAATGAGAAATTATTGATCCTTTAACGTGGTTAGAAAGTTTGCAACCAATTTTATATTATAAATCGATCTTGCCTATAATTTATGTGAGACTTCCGACACATCCTCTCATGTCAAGGTATATACATCTCACGTATTGGACTACACATGGTTGATCTGATAATGACCCGATAACAGGTGGAACAATATATCTAACAAATATCAATTTCACTAGGATAAGCTCTAAATTAGAGTTTTGATATTATATTAAGAATTAGACATTAAATCTATCTCAACTCAATCACATAAAATCACCTGGTAAGGTGAGATTTATACGTATGTATATATTATAAATTTAGTTTATCTCTAATTGAGATGAAACTTCCAACAATTTGTAATGTTGAGTATTAGAGCACATTGTTCATTAATAAAATGAGATGCCTTGATTTTAATCATAATCTAAAAACCATACTAATATATGTCTTTTGGAGTCCATTGGTCACCACGTGTGAATCTTTTTAATATTATGAAGATAAAGTAATAAAGTAACTTGTAGATGTATGTGAAATATTAAAATATCTTACTCCTCTATAATATATATGTATATATAATATAATATATAGATATATATATTATATATTATATTATAATATATATAATATATATAATATAATATAATATATATATATATATATATATATATATATATATATATATATATATATATATATATATATATATATATATATTTTTTTTTATT
>Ga0214545_1011362_pt1 | contig 12329 bp, 8 predicted proteins | sample CNSS4metaG_FD_160064 | JGI IMG/M metagenome (GOLD analysis project Ga0214545, IMG submission 160064) | Root nodule microbial communities from cowpea collected in UCLA plant growth center, Los Angeles, California, USA - CNSS4 | ecosystem: Host-associated > Plants > Roots > Nodule | place: USA... | reverse complement strand
AAACCCACCCACCACAGATAGCGACAACAGAAGCAATTAAAAATGGTGGGTCACCAGCGAAAACAATAAACAATGCAGCACCGATTATACAAAACCCTAATCATTAACACTAAACCCAATCAATTCCAACCTAAACCACGACATACCTTCACGATGAGATCGCTTTTTCCCTCCGCAGCGATTGAGCAAGTTGAAAGAGCGAGGACGAAATCGGATGCCAGAATCCCTAATGCGAGCCCCAAATCCACAAGTTGAAAGAGCGAGGACGAAATCCCTAATTGGCCCCCCAAATCCACAATTTCAAAGTGCGACGAGGAAATCCCTAAACCTAAACCCAATTTAATCAGAGATTAACCCTAAACCTAAACCCAATTAAATGGTCAGCATAGTGCAAACGTCCAACTCACTGAACAGTATCCACGTCACAATGAAAAAACCACGCTGGCACTGTTTCGTTAACGATTTTGACGGAGTTAACGAAAAGGATTTGATTGAAAAAAAATTACGAAAAGTAGGACCAAACTGAAAACATTTTCAAAGGTAGGACCAAAGTGAAAAAAGTGGTCCTAAACTAGGACCAAAAGACCATTTAAGCCTTGTTTAAAAGTAAAAACATTGTTCTAATATAGATGTCACACATATAACATATATAAACATGTTTCTCAATTTAAACAATTTATTTTAATTTTAAAAAATTCATGTGTGTAAGATTAACATGAAAAATATATTTTTATTTATAAAGTACTCTTCAAGGTAATTTTCCATACATATCCTTTTTCCCTTTAAAAGTACGTGTTAGTTTTATATTATGATATTTTTAAATTGTTTTTTTATAGTTAAATACAATCTTTTTAAAACTAAAAACAAGACAATATTGTTAATATAAAGCAACAAAATCATATTTTAAACTAAGATAATTATATCTTCAAATATATAATTTAATAGAGTAATATATTTAGTATTTGTTATAAATAAGAAATTACATATATTATTTTACATTTTAACTCAATAATTTTTTTTTATTTAGGATATTTGGTTTAAAATAATAATATTTTACTTAAATTTGGTAATGTTTTCAACATGTTAATTTTGACAATATTATTAAATTATTACAATATACTTTTTTTAATATATCATAAAATATTTTTATTTTCGATCTTAATGTAATATAAAATTAATATTGATTCAACTAAAATACTAAGTTTCGGTCAAATATCGAAAGTTAAACTTATATATAATTTAAGTATTTTTAAGATCTTCATCTTTAATGTCTCAAGGGTTGTAGATTGTTTAAAATATTAAATTTTGGTTATAAGATGAAAGTCGAGCACAACCATAATATGAATATTCTTAAATTATTTGTCTTGAAAGTTTGGGACTCTAGACCATCTAGTATGACCATATGATAGTCATAGGATGTGATCAAACACATCATAATATGTTCAAGTTTGGGCGAAGAACAAATAAAAATGATGTCTTAAAACTAAAAAAATATAGTTGGTTATTTGTCAATTTTATACTAGTTTGAATTTATTCAAATTTGACCTGATGATTGTTTGGTATAACTTTACGAACCGATACAGCCAATGCAACCTGAGATGAAAACACTACTCACACTCATCAAAAAGTAAAAAATTTGAGTATAGTTTTCGATGAATCTTTCGAGGAAGGATCATCAAAAAAGGAAGACGCAACATCATTAAGACATGAGTATAACCTATATGTATTACTTTGAAAGTTTGGAGCTCCAGACCATCCAATATGACCATGTGGCAGTCATAGGACATGATCATACACATCCTAAAATTGCTAAAGGTTGGGTGAAACAAATAAAGAAGGATGTCTTAAATGTTAACAATCTAGTCGCATTCAACCCAACAATTTTATACTAGATTGAGTATATTCAAACTCAACTTGGTGACTATTTTGCTATGACTTCTTGAACTGTTAGAGATTTAGATGAAAGCACTATCCTCACTCACAAAAAAGTAAAGAGTTTGAGTATAATTCTTTATGGATCTTTCAAGTGAGGATCACCGAAGAGATACAATATTAATAAAACATAAATCTAACTCACACATAAGAAATTGACATCACCTTCAATCTAAACCTTTAAAATAATGAATGTATGGGTCTTCGTCTTGATATGATACTCAACTTTCTTATTTTTATTTAATAAAAAACTTAGACTCACTCTTATATTTTTCTAACAATTTTGAAGACTAACTAACATTATTCTTAAAAAACTAAGAACAGTTAAAGAAAGAAATGAGTGAAACTCAATTATAGAAAGCATAATTCTCAAAAGTTAGTTAGGTTTGTTAGAGAAGAAAAACAACAAAAGAAAGCAGATAACAAAACTCTCACTTACCTTAATATATTTGAGATCTTAAACATTGTGTTTGACTTGTTTCTTTTTAGTTCTTTTACTTTTAAATTATGCAAGATAAATTTAAAACAAATATTTTTTAAATATAATTATATTTTAGAAATAATTTTTTTATTTATGATGTATTAAAAAATACTCTTTTACCATCATTAAAAATTATAACATCAAAATTAATATACAGAAAATAAATTATAATTGATTTTTTACAGAAGGCTAAATAAATTATAGATATTTTTAATAAATTTTTTTAAAGTTAAACTATTGATAAAAAAATATATATAATTACGATATTCATTTAAAAAAAAATGAATACATTACTTACTTAAATTAGATATCTAGACAAATAATTCTTTAAAACATTGAAAACATTATTTATTATGTTAATACTAAACTAATTATATTTAAGAAGTAAAGTGACAGGATATTAAAAATTAATTTTTTTTGAAGAACCGAAATCAACCACAAATTTGAAACATATATTTGCACTCAAAATTCTCACATAAAAGTTGTTAATCTGAGTTCATCAACGTTTCAGCTTCCATGCGCACAGCACAGCTTGAACTGTGTTGATATAAATTTCCAACGATAACCAAACTTGCATTTAAGTCATTCTCATCTGAACACTTCCAAACTCTACCGCCAAATCACTCTCAACGCCCACCGTTTTAGCGGTTACTCAGCTCTTCCATCTTCTTCTCTATCCTCTCTTCCACTCCTCGAATGCTGAATCACTGACTTTCCCCTTCTTACCCAATAAAAGAACCCACAATGTCTTCCAGGCGCCACTCCCTCGGCGGACCGCCGCCGCACGCCGCCGCTGAGTCCACTCACAACCTCCGACAGCGAGTCATCACGTGCCTCAACAAACTCTCCGACCGCGATACTCTCGCCGGCGCAGCCGCGGAACTTGAGTCCATCGCCCGAACCCTAAGCCATGACTCATTCTCCTCTTTCCTCTCCTGCATTCACAACACGGATTCTTCTTCCAAATCTCCTGTTCGCAAACAATGCGTTCATCTCTTAAACATTCTCTCGCGCTTCCACGGGGAAGCTCTCTCCTCGTTTCTTCCGAAAATGCTCGCCACTGTGCTCCGTCGCCTCCGCGACACCGACTCCGCCGTGCGATCCGCATGTGTGGACGCAGTCGCGGAGATGTCGACGAGGATCACGCGGCCGCCGTTCGCCACCGCGTTCCTGCGGCCGCTCATGGACGCGCTGGTGCAGGAACAGGATGCCAACACGCAGATCGGCGCCGCGCTGTGCCTCGCGGCGGCTGTTGAGGCCGCGCCGGATCCCGACGCGGAGGCTCTCCGGCGGAGCGCGCTGCCGCGGCTGGGGAAGCTAGTGAAGAGCGATGTGTGCAGAGCGCGGGCGGCGCTGCTGGTGCTGATCGGAAGCGTGGTTGCCGTCGGCGGTGCGTCGAGCCGTGGTTCGATGAGCTGGCTCGTGCCGTGCCTGGTCGAGTTCCTTGGCAGTGAGGACTGGACGGTGAGGAAAGCCGCGGCCGAGGCTCTGTTGAAGGTGGCTTCCGTAGAGAAAGACCTGGCCTCGCAGCACAAGGTTCTGTGTTTAGATTCGTTGCAGAATAGAAGGTTTGATAAGGTATGTTACCAGTTTAGCTTTCTTCAGTTATAATTGTAACTATATTTCACAGTTGTGGTGGTAGTGAAATTGAAAACAATTAAAAGTTGCCATAATAATAATAATAAAAAAAATAATAATGTTGGATTGATGTTGAACGTTGATATGATTGTGGTGGGTGTTCCTGTTTTTTGTCGCAGATCAAAGTAGTTCGAGAAACTATGAATCGTGCTTTGGAGACGTGGAGGGATGTAACTGAGGATGCTCCCGCGATGGTTAAGTCCGAATGTGATTCCGTCTGTGGTAAGGCTTTATTTTTGAATTGTGCTAAGACATCAAGTGAAGTCACTTTCAAACCTTGATAAGGATCTTCTTCTTGGGTTTTCTTATCTTTTGGGGTAGCTTTTGAAATGAACATATGACCGTATTTCCATGTTTTGACACGAATCAAATCCATAAAAACATGTATTCAGTTGGACTGAATTGATTTTAAGAGTCAATGATTAATAATTATCATAGTTGTGAATCAGAGTGGTATACCCTTAAAGTGAGTTTTGTAACATTTTAGGATAGATTTGTGGATAAAACTTGCTCCCCCTTTTTGGGTTGTGCAAATCACCACCAAAAATTGTTCCTTTTCAGAATTTGAAGTTGATATATATTCTTTATAATTTAACAGCTCTAAAGGGATGTAGCTTTTACAAATGCTGCTGAAGTAATCTCATAATTCTTCATATGTTTTTGCTGTATTCTGCAGGCACAGATTATGGCAAAGGTCAGCCTGTCACTAAAAGTCCACCCAGTGTTGGCTCTAAGTCTTCTAAAACAGTCCCTGCCAACAGGTCTCCTCCTCCGTCTGGGGTTTCATTCATGTCCTCCACAAAAGGAGAAAATTTTCTAAAGAGTAATGAGAAGAATTCAAGAATGGCAACATTGCATCAGCGTGATGATGAGAAATCCTCAGTTGAGAAACTTGAAGGTCTGTTTTCGAGCTCCGCCCACTCAAATATGTCTAAGGAAGATGTTGTTAAAAGATGCGATGTAGAACATTCTAGCCCAACCCCATATCAAAATGGAGTAAATTCGAGGGCAGAGATAAAGCGTGTTCTCTTTAGCAAGATGTCTGATGAAAAAGTGAAGAGATTCAGTGGTTCAAAATCTCGTGTGGTTCCATGTTACGATGACCCAAATGTTGTAGACAATAGTGCAAATGATGTTTGTGACAATCCACAAGACGTTGAGGATTTTTCTTTGATTCGGGAACAACTTATTCAAATTGAAAACCAGCAATCAAATCTATTAGACACCCTTCAGGTATACTTTTGTACCTTGTTATGCCTTTCACACTACAAATCAGCACTAGACCTCTCTAATCCAACCTTTTCATATTGAGCTTTTGAATTATTTTTCAAATGGCTAGTCTTCTGACTGTCTATCATGTTGGGTAGATTGAATATTCCTGTTTCTTTCTTTTTTGGCATTCATAAAGTTGCTTGTGTTTTTAGTTTCTGATTCAAGAGAATATTTTTCATCTTGGACTAGTTAATATGGAATATAAACAAGCTGCATATATTATGGAAATAAAGAAGCAGATTACCATATCCTTTTACCTAAAATCTTGAAATTCTAATAGTCCTATTGACACTATACCTTTTTGTGGTTTACTGTTGTTGAGTTCCATCCTCCGTTATTACTCGAGTATAATGAATGAGTATCGCATTGCTATTTGAAACTATGACTAGGACTGTGTAGTCCCCAAATGGGAAAAACCTATAATCTTCTAACAATGGTTCATCTTAACTATCTTGTACTCCAATCCCACCATTTCAATCCCTTACCCCTGCACTTCTACCACATGTTTAAATATGAAATTACCTTTTCCTTTGTATTTAAGCTGTCCTTAGATTATAATAAATAGTAATACCTCACAGCCTCTCAATAGTAAATATATACTTTTGACTCATGTCTTCATCTTGGTTTGAGTGTAGAGATTTATTGGAAGCTCCCAAAGTGGTATGAATTCTTTGGAGTCACGAGTACATGGTCTAGAGATGGCCCTGGATGAAATTTCATATGATTTGGCAGTTTCAAGCGGCAGGTTTTCCTATACTGATGTCACAGATGACACCTGTTGCAAGCTACCTGGTACTGACTTTTTGAGTTCTAAATTTTGGAAGAAAACAGAAGGTCGGTATTCCACATCAAAGTTCTCTTTAGGAAACATAGCATCAACAAATGGTGTGCATAATGGAACAACCAATAAAGATGGAGGTAAAGAAATATTTACTCCAAATAACAATAGATTGCAGCATGGTAAGGGTGGATATTTTGTGAACCAATTGGCTGAAGTTCAAAGCAACAATTTTAAAGGGCTTCATACGTATAAAATGTCTACAAACAGGGTCCAAGATGCCATGAGAGCACAAACTGATAATGCCAGCAGATATGGTGGCATTCACCCAGCTACTGAAGCACCGAGAAACCATAATGTCAGGTAACTATATATCAGACTTTGGTTCAAGTTAAATTATAATCTTAGAAAATAATATTCTAGTTTGTTGTTCCTTTTATTTTTCAAATATTTACCTGAATTATCTACGTTTTGTGGCCTGTTTATTGCTGACCTTTGTTAATTCATTTTATTTATGTGCCATGTTGCAACTGGTAAATCACCGTTTCTGTAAAGTCATATGGTAATTGTGGATTTACAAAGTTGCAGTTTGTATCACTATCCCAATTAGTATATATAAAATTGTATGAATAGGCCTGTTATTTTTGCTGGATTGTAATATCAGTATTCACTTGGTTCTTTAGGTAATCATTCATCATTATCTGCATCCATCCCCTTATACTTGAAGTTCTGTTAATTGTATATGTAAAACATAACTTATAATATTCCTTCTCTGCACTTGTTCAGGTCATCTGTATAGCGAAGACGAGATTTCTCAAGTGTCATGACTCACGGATCACTAGTTTGTTGATGAACTCCCGAAAGTGAATCTTGTTCTTGCTTGTTGGTCCAGGTTGCAGTGCAAATGAGTAGTTGTTTACTTTTATAGCAATGATTAGTAAATTATTATTTAGATAGAGATGACTATTTTCTCCAAAGTTATCCCTATAGAGGTTGAGTCAGCAGCATGTGGATTCGGATGTAATATAGGAGCAGGAGTATTAGTAGTGTGTAGTTTAAACGAAGAAATGTGATGCAGGCGTGTAGATTTATCTTGGTATTTATCAGAAAAAACTATAGGCCTTTGGCATCCTCATTAGAAAGAGGATAAAAGAATGATGTGCTCTTCATAACTGTTCCGAGCCTCTGCCATAACTGACTCATAGTATAGGTATTATCTAGGAATGAAGGTAGGTCGGATGAAATTGATTCTTTCTATGTTGACGGAGCAAGCTAAGCTGAGGTTGTATTTCAAAACCCAGAAAATGAAAGTTGGAAATTCAATCCTAATTTTGTCGGAATGAGAGAGATTTAACTTTTTCTAAGAATAATGTATATTTTGAATAAATCATATATAGCTATATCAAAATTAGTAAATGTTTTTTTAAACATGTAACTTAACAATGAAATCATGTTTAGTAAAAATATTTAATTTCATTTAAGGGAAAGGAAGTTTCATTATAATAATTTAAGTAAGCAATTGGTGAGGATGATATTTTAGTGAAAAGAATAATATTAATATTATATAATAAAGGTTTACCGTGTGCCAGTGTGTCAATATAGCTCAACATGGCATTCTTATATCATGTAATGTATTGTAAGCATGCAATAAATAACATTTCACAGTGAATGTCACCCTGGACTAATAAGTTAGAGGTGTGTTTCTTGTTGTGTAGTATTTCCAAGGTTTATGAGAATGACGAAGGCAATGCTGCTCCCCTTGGCTTCTTTGGGAGATATTGGGACAAATGCCAGAGATGCATGTATTAGAATTAAGTGTTAATGGTAAAGCTCAATTTGGGGTATTCTGAAACTAATTGAGTTTCCAATATCTTACATAACATTTTTTCCTGAACAGTCATATATTTTCAAATTTCAATTTTACCCTATTTCACATTACACGATCTGAAGATATTTTAGAATATAGAATCCAAAATACTAAATTTGTATTTCAGATTATGTAATCCAGAACTTAAAAAGAAAAAACATAATCTAAAATCTGCAATACTAATTTTACATTTCGGAATGTAATTTATATATTTCGAATTATATGATCTATAATATATTTTTAATTTTTACATTATAGATAATATAGTTTAAAATATAAAATTTTGTGTTTAGAATTATATAATCTGAGACACAATAATAAAAGATGTATTCTAAATTATAGAATTTTTAATACATTTTTATTTTGTATTTTGGATTGAGAAAAAAAAAAACTAAAAATTGGAGGAGGGAGCTATACTTGAAGTAGGAAAGTGGGCTATGGGTGGAAGGGAAAAGGTACAGGGTTGTGTCTAATTAACGTGTCTAGTCATATTTTTTTCATTTTCACCGTAAAGATGTCCGGCATTTCCTTTCACTTTCTATGTAACTTTGAAAAATTGGATAAGGGGATCAAAGATGGTGAGGGGAATAAGAGAGAGAAGAAGGGCGAGAGAGGAGAGGGGTGACATGTAGAAGCGGATTGGAATAAGATATGGGTATAATGGTCTTTTCATTTGACCTATGGAGCTGTAGGAAGAAATTATGGATATGTAGGAAAAAATGGCCTATCTTACTCGTTGAATTTATAGGCTTATATATGGCCTCAAGATGGCAGCTTCTTCTTCTACATCCACAAATCCCCATGCACTCTGGTAACAAAAAAAAAAAAAAAAAAAACTATTTTTGGCTTTCGATTACACAACCCGAAAGTTATTTAGGTTTTGGATTGTATAACCTCAAAGTAAGAATGGCAATGTGAATATTGAATCCGCAAACCTGCCAAAACCGAGCCTGCATAACCGCGATCCATACGGGTTGGCCTACGACTTACATGGGTTAGCCCACAACTTGTATAACCTAACAACTTTTATTAGGAATGTCAACGGGACAGGTTAAGTAGGGTAGTAGCTCTCTCGTACCCTAATCGTTGAATAAATATTTATCCGTATTAGTATTCACATCCATGCGGATATCCGTTATGCGGGTACTCATATATTTTAATATCCACAAATATCCATGAGTAGCCGCGGGTGTTTGCAAAAGAAAATGTTAATATGTAATAACATATTTTAACCATAAATTAAAAAAAAATAATGCATAACATTCATAAATTTAAATAAAAGTGCAAATAATCCAATTAAATAGTGTTGAATGACAATTTACAAAGAAATGAAGATTTTTTTGAAATCAATTGATAATAAATAACCCATTTAAACTCAATGTGTTAATTTTTTAATCATGTTTTTTTAATTTAAATTAGAGTATAGTGGATACGGGTATCTATGGGTACGAATACAATGATATCCGTACTTGTCCCGCTAACATGCGAGTATAAAAAATATTCGTACATGTTACCCGCGGATTATCCATACCTGTTACCCGCGGATATTCATTTCCTATCCATTTTGAGTTTTATCCGCGGATATCCACGGGTACAGGTTTTTTTGACATCCCTATCTTTCACCCTAACTTTATAACAAATTCATGTTTTGATTTTTTTTATTAGACTTGTTTTGATGGTCCAGGACTTGTTTTATTGGACTGTTATGATGTTGTTTATTGGACTTGTTTTTATTGAATGTTTTGATGCTCCAAATATTATAGACTATTTTGATTTGTTATATTGGATTGTTTTCATGCTTCAGGTTCATTTTATTGAATTGTTTTGATGTTTAAAATATTAAAATTATAATATCCATGACTTTTTTTTTAAGTCAAGATGCTCAAATATGCGAGCCAGCCCACGGGTCTGTGGGTCTAGGGGCCCACAAGTATGCCGGGCAGGCCACATTTTCAAGTCTGCAATTAGGGATGTCAAAAAAATCCGTACCCGTGGGTATCCGCGAATAAAACCCGCAACGGGTAGGAAATGAATATTAAAAATGGATACACGCTACCCGTGGGTATGGGTATTTTTGATATCCGCATGTTAACGGGGCGGGTAGGGTATCATAGTATCCGTACCCGTGGATACCCATACCCGCTAAACTTTACCTTATATATATATATATATATATATATATATATATATATATATATATATTAGTAAACAACATTATGAGTCTTCATCCAATAATGGTGGTCAGATTCTTACTCCACAAATGAGTAAATTACTTCCATATACTGTGGAGGTATTGATGTGTCTCTAAGATTGGTTATGAACCAACATGGAAGGTAATAAAATTAACACTTTTACTTAGATATTTTAATTAAGTGATTGTTAGAAATTTTTACTAAACTTCTTATGTTTTAAGGCTCTTCTAGATTAAAATTGGACAACATGAAACTTTATACAATGTTGCAAGAGGTGGAATTGATGAAGTTAGTAATTTCTTTAATATTTTATTCAAAAATAAACTATAATATAAATTGCTAGTGATTTTTTATTTGTTTATTTTTCAAGAATCAATCGGAGAAAGGGGACTTGTTGATCTAAGCACTAATTATGGTTAAATATTTATTTTTTAAAATATTTTTGTAAATACGCGGATATGAAAAAAATAGAGGGGTATCCGCATAACGGATACCCGACGGATATAGGTACGGGTACGGGGCAAATATTTATCCAGCAGGTAGGGTACGGGGGAGCTACTACGCGTACCCTACCCGCCCCGTTGACATCCCTATCTGCAACTTCTTTGCGGGGCGAGCCAACCCAACCTGCATAATTAAACGGGTGGGGTCGACCCACATTACCATCCCTACCCGATAGTCATTTTTGACTTTCAGATTATACAATTCTCTAGGAAAAAAATTGATCGTAGATTGTATAATTAGAATTTCGTTTTTTAACTTTTGAACAGTAAAAAATCATTTTTTTTACTTTTAGAAATGACCTTCGAATCCATATATAATTAGATGAGTCTATCAAGGTATTAATAGACGAGTCTAGCAAGTCTTCCCATGCAGTAATTAGATGAGTATAACAAAAAATATTACACGAGTTTAGCAACACACATTAGACGACACTGGCCATATACTAATCAAACGAGTATAACAAAAAATATTAGATGATTCATCTCATACGTTGATTAAACGAATTTAATAATACATTGATTAGACGAATATAGCAAAAAATATTAGAAGAACTGTTCATATATTGATTACATGAGTTTAACAATATACATTAAACAATTATGTTTATAGACAAATTAAACAAGTCTATCATTAATACATATTAGATAAGTCTATCAGTTTACTCATTAGATAAATCTTACAATACATATTAAATAAATTTGTTCATACATTATTATATAAATATACCAAAAATTATTAAACAAATATAACAATATACATCAGACGAATTTTTTCATATACTGGTAAGACGAAATGACTTTTAAAACTTTGATGGAAAGAATGAAGGTCAAAGTAAGTGAAGAAGTCACTAACACAAAAAAGGCCTTTAACGTCACCCCAATAACGTCTGCCTAAGAAAAGTCCAACGTTAAAAATGTGCGGTGGCATTTTTGTAAATAACGAGACCTTTTTAACGTCTGACGTGGAGCGGGCAGACGTTACTTAACGTCTGTTAAAAAATACCCCGACGTCACTCAAAAAAGGACGTCGAACTAGAGCGCGCCAGACGTCCCTTGACGTCGGACCAGAGCGCGCCAGACGTCCCTTTACGTCGGCCCCTCCCACCCCCGACGTCACTTAACGTCGGACATAACACCCCGACGTTAAGTTTCAGTTTATCTCTGCGCGAAACGCAGAAACCCTCGCGCTGTTCATCGTTTACGCGAGATTCCCGCCGGCGACGCCATTTCCGACCCCCTCCAAGTGAGTTTCGAAAGGTTTTCGCCATCAAACTTGTTGGGGTTTGATTATGGGTTGATTTTACGCGTTTTGAACCGATTATTTTTCGTTTTCATCTCCATTTGCAGCGTTTTGAGATTCGTCCCACTTGCTCTTCGTTCCCATTTGGCCGTTTGAGATTTAATACAAATGATTAAATTTTTAATCGTTTGTATTAAATCTTGAATTGTATTAAATCTTGAATTGTCCGATTGGACAGTTTGAAAAAATTATTTTTCATAATTTGGTACAATGTGTACATTGAGGTTTACGCATAAATTCCATAAAATTTCGATTGAGGCTAATTTGTGTTGTTCTCTGGATGCATACTTGATTGTGATCATGATTAATCACTTTCATTTCGTGTACTTCAGAGACCAATGCGAAATGCTGTCGAAATTTTGTGAA
>Ga0214545_1011358_pt1 | contig 12335 bp, 11 predicted proteins | sample CNSS4metaG_FD_160064 | JGI IMG/M metagenome (GOLD analysis project Ga0214545, IMG submission 160064) | Root nodule microbial communities from cowpea collected in UCLA plant growth center, Los Angeles, California, USA - CNSS4 | ecosystem: Host-associated > Plants > Roots > Nodule | place: USA... | reverse complement strand
AACAAATAATAAAAAAAAAAAAAAAAAAAAAAAAATAAAAAAAATAAAAAAATATATATATATATATATATATATATATATATATATATATATATATATATATATATATATATATATATGCATTCAAAGATGTATGATATTTAGCCTCGTCGCTTTGCTCGCTTCATTATATATTTATGCGAATTCAGTGGCGTTAGTCAACTTTGGTAGGCAAGTTATGAGTAAATAATGGCATGTAATCTAAAATTGCACATTTATATATAAGTAATCCATGAAAGCAACAAACCAGATGACTCAACAAGAATGGTAAAGACAAAAGAATGGTTGTTTGGGTAATACAAAATATTAGTATTGTTAAATATCCAATGGGGACACCATGCACAAGAACATTATACCCTTGATAACTGATGAATAATTCCAGTAATTGTTTTTTATCAATGACAACTCCTTCATATCCATATACTTGTCTCAAGAAGAATATCAACAATCATGTTGTCAATAAGTCGAGCATTCTCAAATATGTAAGCAATACACTTGGACTAAGACAGAAGATAATCTTTGAAAGAAAAAACAACCTCAATATCCAAAAAATAATGCAGTACACCCAAATCTTTCATAGCAAAATGATGGGATAATGCAATTCCATCAAAATCATCACCAATAATAATTATGTCATTAACATATGAGGATAGAAAAATATGTCCTGTATTGGTTTTCTTAACAAATAATGCAGAATCATAATTACTAACGACAAAACCAAGAGAGACAATTACTGAAAAAAAAACTTTTCAAACAAAGCACGAGGTGCTTGTTTAAGACCATAGGAATTTTTGAAGTTTGCAAACTTCACTATACTTGTGAGAGACACTTGGTTATGGAACCATGTAGACTTCCTCATGTAAATGAATGTGTGTGTGCTTGATCTCTATAACTTTTTCTTTCGATCTCCCTTCTCGATCCTTTGTGTCACAATACATTTCTCTTTGACTTGCATCATCACGCTCCCTATAATCTCCTTGTGTTGATCCCCTTCTCTATCCTTTCGATTAAGTTCACTTCTTGATGCCTTCAACACTTGTACACTTTGAGATATCATCATAAACATTGTCAAGAAAAGTTCAGAAAAACATCATTTTCTAATAATCCATTCAAAAGCACTTAAAAGGTTACTTAATGTTTTGCTTAGTCTTGGTTAATTCAACATTAGTATCCATCAAATGAAGATGATATCTTGCAAGTTTCTTTTGTTGATTTGTATTTCACCTTGTTTGGGTGAGTTTGCAATATTATTGGACAAAAGGTTTGTGAGTTTTCTTGAGAATTGTTACAGAGATTGATGGGTGCATTATTGAAATTGTGATTGCGTAATTCACAATTGTGTTATGATTGTATTATGAACATTTTTAAATAATAAAAAGAGTCATATTAAATTTAAGTACTTGGATGTAGAATCGACATATTCAAATCAATATAATTCATTTTTGTGCAATCTCTCTATTTCTATCTTTTATATTTCATGTCTCTCTAATTTTCAATAAAACTTACTCTATCGTCAAGTGTTCAGAAATAATGTTTTTATAAAAATTAGGTTAAATTGGTCGGTTGTTCTTAATTTTGGTTGAATTAAGTTTTTTTTTTTATAAAATTAATATAATTATGTCCTTTTTGTTTGTATATTAACAATGTTAAAAGATATGTCATACGGAAGCTTATGAGAATTAAAAAATTGCAATTACTTGCAGGCTTGGAAAGTTTGGTGGGCAGGAAAATGTTTGGAACTAAGGGATCCAGTGTTGGAGGAAAGTTGTGTAGAGCGTGAAGTTATGAAGATGCTACAGATAGACCAACAAATCCACTGTGGTTGTAATGCTAGCAAGTGACATGAACCAGCATTTTCAGTAGAAAGAATGACCTTAGAGGATGCTTCTACTTCAAAAAGTTCCAAGAATCTTTGCGTTAAATGATGTTACTGTCTCTAACATTTTTCTAAGGTAATGGAAACTTTCATACAAACCTCTTCCCTTTGATGCTTTCAAAAGCAACAAGACTAGAAGACAAAATCACCCGGATTGTTTGAATAATCTGACTCTGTTACCTCAGAATTTCCTCTTATTACAATAAAAAAATGTTTTGTACCTTTATTAAACCCTATTTATAACCTTAATTACACTTCCCTCGAAATAAACTCTTATATATACACACTCGATTACTCCATGGTAGCAACATTTAATGGGATTAATAAAACAGAGCATCCTTGCCACCATACATTGGTTCTGATGCTTCAGTCTTCAGAATCCTTTGAGGTGAAGAAACCAATTTTGAAAATATCTAACCTACACTCAATCAAGAAAAACTAAAAACAAAATACATTAACATTTAGAAAATTCCATCAATTAAATTAATTAGAAAATTATTGGTTGTCTAAAACAAACAAATGTCTAAAACAAACTAGAGAAACACTTATTTTCAAGGATTTTCGGGGTTGAATTTGTCCTGCGGAAAGAACATTTGAGTTTGATGAGTCTCAAACATTTTTGTTGTGTCCTGGTCATCACAAACATGAAAAACAAATAAGGTAACGTATTTGGACAGAATTAAACTACAAGATGAAGCATAATGATAGTAGAATGAAATTGTTGTATGTAAACAGATGCGTGGAATGCTATCAAAAGAACATTAAACATGATTATTTGAGAAGAAAACCAACCCACGTCATAGGAAGCTGCGGTATGGGAAATACTATGTTCATAATGCTTAGAATTATCTTATCGAGAAGATTGAATCTAATTGACTCCAAAATAAATCGTATTGCGAAAACCACTAAATCATATAATGTTAGTATGAACTAAGAAAAAGGAAGAAACATAGTGGATGAGGAAACAAGTTTACCCAACCAACAAGTGAATGGCAGAACTTTCAGACTTTCCCCCTTCATTTTCATTTTCTATGTTCCCTAAATACAAGCATTGTTATTCAATTTCAAAAGTGAAAATCAATAACAGAATTCTTGCACGGAAAATAGAACATTTAGGACAACAAAAGGCGATTCGTGAAGAAAGTGGTGAACTAGAGATTAAAATATTTGCAGTGAATAAGATTGTATTTGAAATGCCTGAAAGATGTTGTGGAGAATTAGCACCTATTGAAAATGTAGGCATATGAAAATTGGTGCCTTAGTAATTTCCAACTCGTGCTTCGTCTTCTATGTTTACTTGTTCGAAATCAAACCATATGGTTTTAATATGAGCAATCTTTGCCCAGTCTTCACCTTCTTCTTTCTTGCAGCGCTGTTTGAGCAACGGACAACTTTTGATTCCGAGTTCTAAAATGGATTTGGGCAAACCTTCCTCTGGCAAGCAATGGAGGCTGGGGCAATTCACAATATCCAATTTCTCAAGAGAAGAGAGGGGAGAGAGAGCCTCGTAGTCGAGTTTCTTAAGATTTGGGCAATCATATATCTCCAAATTAGTAAGAGAAAGTGGGAGAAAACCTTCACTCTGAAAAAACTCCACATCCACTTCACGAATATACAAGGATTTTAGAGAAGGGTTGGTTCCCCAAACACCCTTTAGTGAGGCAACAAGTTTGGAGCAGTTGAAGAGACGCATTTCTTTTAGATTTGATGGCAAACATCCGTCAGAGAACTCCACTCCTGGACAATCACGTATGGACAAATAATTAAGAGATGGAAGCAGCACAGACATGAATCTAGGCATTGATTTCAATCTCTCTAATTCTTCAATGCAAAAGCTCTCTAGCTGCGTTGCAAATAATCCTTCACAAGGAAATGATTCAAATTTATAGCAGTTTTGAATTGTCAGACTCTTCAGATGAGTATGAGGGTGCCCCTGCGATATCATCTGTAGGTTATGACACTCGTTTAAACAAAGGTCGCAAAGTTTTGGGAAAATGTCCAAAGGGAAGTTCGTGAGAGAATCACAACTTTCACTAATATCTAATTCTACAAGCAAAGAGTACCAATGGTTTAAGGGCATGTTTACGCCCGGACAAGAATAAATACTTAAGGATTCAAGAGGAGTATCAGATACTAGCGGCCGTATCATATCAAATGAAGAAGCCTCCATCTTTACATCTTCAATTTCTACACCCTTGGGGATCGTAGCCACAATTTGTTCGCATTGATCAATAGTTAGTATCTTTAAATGAGAAAGTTGCTCTGGCAAGTGTCCTTTCAATTTGGGACAGTTCGTCACAGAAAGACGTTGAAGACTTAGAAAAGCACCCGCCATGCATTCCCATTCTTCCCATTCCTTCATATCAATAAAGCTCAACGTTTCCAAGGATGCAAATGCAGAACAACTATTTCCGTAGAAATCAGCATCTATCCTCACTAACCAATCAAGGCCACGGATTGTCAAGTGCTTGAGAAATGTCAACAGTCCAAGGGAAGGCAACCGTTGACAGTATCTGCAGTTATTCAAGGTTAAGGACTCCACATTTGATAGAGAATTATCAGATAACCAACGTGGAAAATGTGTGCCACCATAGCCATCGATTAACAAATGCTTCAAATGTCTCGAAGGTTGCAGATTCTCAAGTACTTCTCTTTCTTTTATTGAATCCTCATTGTTCCGCCTCAAACTCCATTCTAAATATAGCGCCACAAGATGTGTTTTATTCTTCAAATCTGCTGCCAATGCATCATCGGGATTCATAATATTTTCAAGATTTCTAATAGACAACTGTCCATAAAGATCAAGTTCTCCTAATTGAATACCAAATTGACTGTTTTTGCCAACATCAAACCTACCCATCCAGACTTGAAGATTCTTCAATTGTCCTAAAAGAATTGGAGCCTTTCTTAAAGTAGTTCCCACAAGTTCAAAGCGGCGCAAATTGGTGAGTTTATGCAAACTCGAGGGCAACTCCTGCAAATTGAAACAATTGTTCAGCTTCAATACTTGCAAGTTACAGAGTGAACAGGTTGAGTCAGGAAGTTTCTTTATGCCTGTGTTTGAAAGGTCTAATGAACGAAGATGTATAAGATTGCCTATGATGTCAGACACCTCTTTTACTTTATAGCAAGATAAAGACAAGACGCGTAAGAACTTAAAGTTTGAGACCAACTCTTGTATTGATATCTCACAATCAGCTGAAAAGGATATAAAAGTTCGTAGCCCTTTAGCATCACATAAACTCTTACGATCTTGAACAGGATCGATTACAGTTGAAAAGTGACGGGTTGTCTTTGGTACTCTTTCTGCTCTATCAACTCCCAACCTGAAGCAGATTTCACCACAAACATATTTTGCCAAATCATTATGAAGGTCGTGCATGACAAAACATGTTTCATCGTCTTTAATTGATTGTTGAAAGAATGACCTTGATAACAAATCGTTGAAGTACTGTTCACCAACTTCTTCTGCACACTTGCTTTGCCGAGAGCCTTGTAGAAAACTTTCGGCCATCCATAATTGAATTAAGGTCTCCTTGTCAAACTTATGGTCTTTGGGAAATAACGCGCAGTAAGCGAAACATCTCTTGAGATGAGAAGGAAGATGGTAATAACTCAACAACAAAGCAGGGATGATTTTACTATCTTCTATGGATAAGTCCCATATCTCGCTTGTCAATACACCTTCCCACTGTGAAACAGATGACTTTGTGCGTAAAAGACATCCCAGTGTTTCAAGGGCTAGAGGCATTCCTTTGCACTTTTCAACTATCTTCATACCAATCTCTTCCAACTCACAACTCAACCTAGAGTTATCATCTTGCAATGCATGTTTAGCAAAGACTTGCCAACTGTAATGTTTTTGTAATTGCTTTAGTTGGTGTACGGAGCTTGACTGCATGATAGAAGCCACTTTGTTACTGCGTGTTGTGACAAGAATTTTACTTCCTTTAGCTCCATATCGAAGAGGAGTTTGCAATGTTTTCCATTGGTTTCTGTCTTCGTTCCAAACATCATCCAGAACCAAAAGAAACTTCCTTCCTGTCAATTTTTCTTTCAATTTTCCATGAACCATTTCTATGTCTTCACTGTCATCTTTTGATTTTGTGAAAGCCCCGATAATGGCTTTTGATACTTTCAAAACATCAAATTCATCAGAAACACAAACCCAAGCTTTTTCATCAAATCCAACTTCCTTCATCTTTGGGTCATTGTATACATGTTGGGCAAGTGTGGTCTTACCCATCCCACCCATACCCACAATAGCTAGTATTGACAGATGGTTACGATTGCCATTGTCTGAAGTCAGCCAATTAAGGATAGTTTCTTTGTCCTCATCTCTTCCATAAATAATATCTTCAACCACTAATGATGAGGATTCATTTTTTCTCTCTAACACTTTGTTACCCAATTCGGATACGACACCACATACATTTTTCAGACCTAGATCATCCTTTTGGTTTAAAAGAAATTCAAGGTCATCAAGGACTTCTTTCATCTTGCATTCAAAACTGCGTACCTTGCTAGCACTGCTCTGGTATTCAAGTTCTGACTCACTTTTCGAGAATTCATTGTGTATTTCATCCAACAGATCCTCTGTGTCAAGCAACACGTCTCTGACGTCATCAAGCCATGTTTTAACATATGCATTTCTGAACTGCTTTTGTTCTGCATGATCAACCACAGCATTGATGGACACCAACTTCCTCCTCAAATTTTTCAGCAGCGTCTCATTCAGCTTTCTCCCACGAAAGTAGTCCAGAACTTGATGAGAATCCAGCTTGTGAAATAGCAGCTGAAGTACAGCACCAAAAAGAGAACCACCAAGTGTTTCTAGGACTGGCATGGTTGGAAAGGAAGTGACCAAATCAAAGAAAAGAAAGATTGTGAAAATTGGAGTGAAAGTATAGCCGAGTTATGGTGAGATCTGTTTTCTTCACAATGGCTTCACTTCTGTAGCTATTGTTGACACTTTTTGAGCACACAAATAAGATTACTTGCATAATTGAGTTCAGTTTATACAGTATTCTAATTTCTAATTTTTCTTTTGTTCAGACAGTGACAGTGTTGAATGAGTCCATGTTCTATCGTCTTCTGTATTCTTCTAGCTCGTCCAAATTTATTTAGAAAGGTTAAGCATATTATAACAATAATAAACCAATAAACATCGTGTTACGTAGAACAACAAAGAAGACTATACTATTATTTTATAAACAAAGAATGAACAAATGAAAAAACACACAAAAGAAAAAGAAGTGTTTTTGTACCTATTACTAAACTCTGTTTATATCCTTAATTAAACGTCCCTTAACATAAGCTCTGATACTTACACACTCAATTACTCGACGATAGCATCATTCAATGGGGACAGTGCCACTCAAATTTCATAATAATTCCAACAAAGTTTGACTTTCTAACCTTTCTTTCACATCAAAGCAAACCACTATGCTTTATCACATTGACTTCTTGGAGACTAAAAGACATAAATGACTTATAAAAAAGATTAGGTGAGACCTCATGATTCTGGCTTTCATTACTAATGAAGAAATGGCGTGGCAGAAGATAATATTTTCTCTGAATCTCCCTTAAATGAAGATAATAAACAAAAATAGAACACAATATATTCACAGACCCTGCACTCTCCCTTACTGTCCTCTTTTTATTCATTCCCCCTTTCTTGTTTTCTCCTTTCTTATTGTCACAACCAGAAATTCGAAAAGAAAAATTATAGCACTTAATAATAATAACAATTATATGTAAGTTGAAAAACACAAAAAAAATTCCATGCATCAATCGTCATTTATAGTAAACAATCATTGTACATGAATAAATATGGAGCATAAAGGCAAGAAAAAGCTAATGTAAAGCTAACTTTTCAAATAGTTTACTGAACGAAAAAAAGAATTAAAAGAAGTAATAAAACCAAAAGCAACCAGGGAACGAAAATAACAGTCGGAACTAGGGAAGGTAAATAATTAACAGTAGTTTTGAACAACCCGAACTAAACAATGTATTATATCTAGCTATTTAATGATTTTGTTTCCATTCTTCTTTCTTCTAAAATAAAATTTCGAAAACTTAGTCATAAGTAATAGTTTTGCTTTGTATGACTCATGCTTAAGTTATTTTACCTATTTCTGGTTTAAATTTTTTACATTGAACACTATTCACCATTCAAATACAAAATTATGATTCACCATTCAAATAATAGCTTGGATTCATGATTTATATCCATCACTTTTAACCCAACAACCTTAAGACAAATGTGATTATGAGTTTTTATTCTTATATAGTGTTTAACTTTGTCTATTCTATCTAATGTGAGACTTTTGACTCATACTTGAACTATTCCCGACATGAGATGGTTTTCCTTAGATTGTAAATAGAACCCAAAATTTGATTTCTTTTACTAAAACAGAGCATCCTTGCCAGCATACACTGGTTCTAATGCTCGAGTCTTCAGAATCCTTTAATCTGAAGAAACCAATTTTCAAAACATCTAGCTTACACTAAATCCAGGAAAATATAAAACAAATAGATTAATATTTAGCAAATTTCATCATTTAAATTAAATTAACTAACAAATTATTGGTTGTGTATTTAACTATCAAATTTAGATTAACTTTTACAAGCAAAATGTATTTAAGTTTAAGAATTTCATATAAAGTCAATATGTATAAACTCTTTAGTTAGGAGAAAGAATTAAGGTTTAGAATCACTTTTAACTATATTAAGGTCAAGCAATATAAATCAAAACAATTAAATTCTAAGAAGGCAGTCTTCACAGAATAACATGTAGTTAAATCAGGAGAAGAAAGAAGACAGACATGGATATTGAATCATCTATGTCCAAACCAATTTTAAAATCTTGAATAACCACTACTCCTTATTTGCAACTCTTTCAATCTAATTCCACAAAAGCGTTGTTCAATAATTGAATTTTTTTTTTCTCTCAATAATTAGATGACAACAATGCGCATTGTAAGACTTTAAGAATCTACTGAACATAAGCATTGTCATCCAACTTCAAAAGAAAATATCGGTAGTAAGACATTAAAGAGACGAAAATTTGATGCATGAAGAAAGTGGTGAACTGGAGACTAAAATATTCATACAAATATAATCGTATTTGAAATGCTTCAAAGACAATGTGGAGAATTGGCACCGGACACCTTAGTAATTTTCAACTTGTGCTTAGTCTTTTCTGTTTACTTGTTCATAATCGACCCATATGGTTTTAATATGCGAAATCTTGTTCCAGTCTTCACCTTGTTTTTGGCAGCGCTGTTCGAGTAAGGGGCAATCATAAATTTTGAGTTCTGAAATGGATTCAGGCAGACCCTCTTCTGGCAAACATTGTAGTATGGGACACTTAAAAAGATTCAATTTTTGGAGAGAAGAGAGGTAATAGAGACCCTTGTAGTCCAGTTTCTTAAGATTTGGACAATCATTTATCTCTAATTCACTAAGAGAGAATGGGAGAAAACTTTCACCTGGGAAACAATCCACATCCACCTGGGTCATAAACAAGTGTTTTAGGGAAGGGTTGGTTCCCCAAGCCCCTTTTAGTGAGGCAACAAGTTTGGAGCAATTGGAGAGATGCATCTCTTCCAGATTTGATGGCAAACATCCTCAGACAACTCCACTCTTTAATAATTAATTCTTTTAAATAAGAAAGTTGCTCTGGCAAGTGTCCTTTCAATTTGGGACAATTCATTACACAAAGACATTCAAGACTTTGAAAAGCTCCCCTCATGCATTGCCATTCTTCCCATTCCTTCATATCTCTAAAGATCAAACTTTTCAAGGATGGAAATGCACAAGAGTTATTCCCGTAAAAATCAGCATTAATCGTCACTATTTGATCAAGGCCATAGATTGTCAAGTGCTTCAGAAATCTTGAAAGTCCAAGTGAAGGCAACCATAGGGAATACTTACAGTCTTTCAATTCTAAAGATGTCACATTGGGTAGAGAATCATCAGATAACCAACGAGGAAATTGTGTTCCACTATAGCCACTGATTGACAAGTTCTTCAAATGTTTGGAAGGTTGCAGATTCTCAAGCACTTCTCTTTCTTTTATTGAATCGTCTTTGCTCCGCTTCAAATTCCATTCGAAACGTAGTGTTGAAAGATGTGTTTTATTCTTCACATCCGCTACCAGTGCATCGCAGGGATTCACAATATTTTCAAGATTTTTAACTCAAAGCTCTCCATGAAGATCAAGATCTCCTAGATCTTGAATACTGAACTCAAATCCATACTCGAAGATTCTTCATTTTTCCTAAAAGTAGTGGAGCCTTTGTTAAAGTAGTTCCTATAAGTTCAAGGCGACGCAAATCAGTGAGCTCGTTCAATGTCGAGGGCAACTCCTTCAAATCAAAACACTTGTTCAGTTTCAACATATGCAAGTTACAGAGTGAACAGGTTGAGTCGGGAAGTCTCTTTATGCAGGTACGTGAAAGGTCTAATGAACGAAGATGTATAAGATCTCCTATGGTGTCAGGCACCTCTTTTATGTTATAACACCAACATAATGATAAGACTCGTAAGAACTTAAAGTTTGAGATCAACTCTTGTATTGGCATAACACAGTTCCCAGACAAGGAAATAAATGTCCGTAGCCTTTTAGCATCACATAAACTCCTACATTCATGATATTCAACAGGATCCTTCCCAATTGAAAAGTGATGAATTGTTTTTGGTACTCTTTCTGCACTATCAACTCCCAACCTGAAGCATAATTCACCAGAAACATATTTGGCCAAATCAATGAGAAGGTCATGCATGATAAAACATGTCTTGTTGTACCTAGTTATTTGTTGAAAGAATGACCTCGATAACAGATCATTGAAGTATTGTTCACCTACTTCTTCTGGAGACTTACATTGTTGAGAGCAATGTAGAAAATTTTGAGCCATCCATAAGAAAATTAAGCTCTTCTTGCAAAACCCGTAGTCTTTGGGGAATAATGCACAATAAGAGAAACATCTCTTGAGATGAGAAGCGAGATGGAAATAGCTCAACAACAAAGCGGGAATAATTTTACTATCTTCTATCGATAAGTCCCATATCTCGCTTCTCAATACACATTCCCAATCTGAAACAGATGACTTTGAGTGTAAAAGAGATCCTTCCGTTTCGAGGGCTAGAGGTAATCCTTTGCACTTTTCAACTATTCTCAAGCCAATCTCCTTCAACTCGGAATTCAATGTAGAGCTATCATTTTGCATTGCATGTTTAGCAAAAACTTGCCAGCTGTGATCCTCCTTTAATTGGTGTATATTGTTTGAATCCATAGTAGAAGCACAAAAATTTTACTTCCCTTAGCCCCATATTTAAGAGGAGTTTGTAATGATTTTCATTGGTCTCGGTCTTCGTTCCAAACATCATCCATGATAAGGAGAAACTTCCTTCCTGTCAACTTTTCTTTCAATCTTCCCTGAACCATATCTGGGTTTCTGCTATCATCAGTTGAGCGACTGATGGCCTCAAGAATTGCTCTAGTTTTAGAGAGGGGGTTTCACTGGGGAGAACAACACCAATGAGATATGAGCCTAACCACATAAGATACTGACATCACTCTCAACCCAAAACCTTATATAGTGCTCTACTTTCTTATTTCTGATCAATGTGGGACTTAGACTCACACTTGTATTCCTAACAAATACATGTTGAGCAAGTGTGGTCTTACCCATCCCACCCATGCCGACAATAGAAAGTACTGACGGCAAGTATTGATTGTCACTGTCTGATGTCAGCCAACTAATGATCATTTCTTTGTCCTCATCTCTACCATAAATAACATCATCTTCAGCCACCAACGATGTTGATTCAACTTTTTTCTCCGACACTTTACCCAATTCAGATCTAACAGTACTAGAAATTTTGAAATCTTGAACAATCTTTTGATTCAGAATAGATTCTAGATCTTCTAGAACTTCTTTCATCTTAGATTAAAAACTACGTACATTGTTGGCATTGGTATGGAAGTCAACTTTCAACTTACTTTTGGAGAATTCATAATCTATTTGCTCCATCAGATCCTCTGCATCGTACAACGCATCTCTAACTTCATCAAGCCATTCTTTGACCAACGAATTAGTGAACTGCTTTTGTTCTGCATCATCAATCACAGCATTGATGTCCATCAGCTTCCTCTTCAACTTCTTCAGCAGCTTTTCATCGAGATCTCTCTGGCGGAAGTAGTCAAGAATTCGACGAGAATCTAGCTTGTCAAACAGCACTTGAAGAAGAGCACCAAAAAGAGCACCACCAAGTGTTTCAAGGACAGGCATGGTTGGAAAGGAAGTGGCCAAATCAAAGAGAAGAAAGGGTCGTGAAAATTGGAAGTGCGCAGCTTAGTTACGTGAATGAAGGACTGGCTAAAGATAATGAGGAACTATTTTATTTGAGATGG
>Ga0214545_1011356_pt1 | contig 12338 bp, 7 predicted proteins | sample CNSS4metaG_FD_160064 | JGI IMG/M metagenome (GOLD analysis project Ga0214545, IMG submission 160064) | Root nodule microbial communities from cowpea collected in UCLA plant growth center, Los Angeles, California, USA - CNSS4 | ecosystem: Host-associated > Plants > Roots > Nodule | place: USA... | reverse complement strand
AAAAATTAAATATAAATATATTTTTTATTTTTTTTTTTTTTAAATAATTTTTTATTTTTTTTTTTTTTTTAATTACAAAGTTATCTTTTACTTTTGAATTATACGATCTAAAAGTTTTTTTTTTTACTTTCAGATTATACAATTTGAGAATATTTTACTTGTACAATCCGAAAATTGTTTTTAGACTTCAGGATGTGATGTGAAAGCTTATTTTGCACAATCAAAAATAAAAAATGATAGAACACTTTCTTCAGTTAATCTATGACACAACAAAAGGCAAGGGATGGTGGAAGGGGGTAGTTTGGTCTTTCACCATCCTACGGGTGTGTACATGGAAACTTTGGTGGTGCAGAAACAAATGGCCATTTATGTATTGTAACATATGGGTTCAGGCCTGAATAGTGAAACGTATTTAAAAAGTTTTATAGAAATAACATCCTTCTCATTTTAATCCCTATTGTCCCTTTTAGTACTTGTATTTAAAAAGTTTTAAAAAGTCTTCACCATTTACTTGATAGCTTATGAAAAATTTGTATCATGGGTTTCTCTTTAGGTAACTGATGAATGAATGAGGGTGATTCTGAGAAAAGATAGCACCAAGTAAAAAGAAAGACAGAACCCACTTGCAAGTAATTGAAGCTTAATAGCTGGTCACATGTAGCACAATGTCTTCCATTACTCACTGGCGAATGGAAGAGTACTATCTCTTCATGTTTTGGATTTTGAATGTTCTTCTTTGATATTGCTACATATTTATCCTCAAACTCTTCTGCAATCCTGAATGACTAATTTCTTTTGCCGCCACCTACTACAGTATCATTCACACAACAGAGAATTATACAAGTTATCCAAAACACAATCAAGCTAAGAATATCATGTATCATTTCATTAAAGACTATCATCTTACATGTAAATAATTAGGATAAATGAAGCAGAAGAGAGGAGTTAGAATAAGAATCCACATTTTCAATAAACTATACTCAATCACCTTCATTAAACTATTTTCATTGGATAATAATATGAACACTTTATGCAGACAATCGATTTTAGCTATCAAATTCAACAAAATATAGTAATTGCATAGTGCACTGATGGGGGACCAGATTCCAGATATTAAAAGTGATTCATTCTTTGGAAGTCCACTTACCTCATCTCAAGTAGGGCCAAGAACATGCTTGAGAATCTTGGTCACCAATCTTGTGATATCATCTTCCTTACATGAGGTCACAAAATTTACTGACAACAAAATCCTTTTGTTACTTGCTCATGATGAGTGCAAAAAGTTTGTTCATATGATCGTGTTAGAAAGTCGAAAGAAAATCAAACAGTTTCTTACCCCATGCAAGAAGAGGAAACTCCCATTTCTGTCTAGGGACCGTGATTACGTATGACGTAACCTTCAAGAGTATGTTAGAACTTTGCAATAGATTATTAGCTCATAGTACCTGGAATTTTGAAATAAGTAGTAGGGAATATACCAAGATTGACGCAGCAAGGGACTTAGGGGACCTAAAATGAACCGACATCTCCTCTTTTTCATAGAGAAGATCCATAATATCCATGCAAACTTCAATGCTAATTAATTCACCAACTCTGGCCACTCCCCTGTACTCAACCATTCAAAAGCGTGAATCAATGAGAAGACGACAGAGTGCAAGTATGGAGATAAAAATGAGTGGCACTCACTTGAACTGAACCCAAAGGTCTTCAAGGAAGAAAAAAGCAATATTTGATGTACCAATCTCAAAATTCAAAACCTGGGGGAGTGGCAAACCATATCAGGATCAGCTGAACTCCAACAGTTCATAATACTGATATCAAGTGCAACACAAAAGTTTTTGTGGTCTCGGGAACTGCAATTGAGACCGTACCTGCATGAAGAGGACCTCCTGCAGAAAAATTAGGTAAAAAAAAGAGTGAGAGGATAAAAAAAAAGAAGAAAATGGTGAGTAAAAGAGAGAATTGGGTGGCTTACTGCTTCAAGGAAATTCCGAGTAGTGAAGTGCTGGTCCTTGATGAAAGTGTGAGCCAAGGACTTGAAAGATGCAACGGAGAGTGGTCGAGAATTGTGTATCTGCATGAAAAGAGATTTGTGAGTGCGATGTGAAAAAAAGGGTAACAAAGAGGGGAGAAACAAAGGAAGGCACTTTGGTAGAAATCCACAGGGAAATAAGCGCAAACAGCTGCAAGGTGCTCTCGGTGACAGGTCGCAATAGCCAGCTTGAAGAGGAAGCTCCAGCAGCTTGTATGAAGGTTGGGAGAGAATGAAAGAAGCGATCGGCTAAGAAGGAGAATGCAGAGTACTTAACAATGGGGGAAACATGGAGGTGCTACCATTGCAATTACAGAAACAGGATTAGATAAGAGAAAGATGAGGATGTGAAAGAGTGAAAGAGCAAAAGAGGTTACTTCAGCAGACTGAATGAGAAACTCAACCACGGGGACCCTTCCAATCTCCATCTCTATCTCATTCTCTTCCATTAATTCTTCACAAAACTACAATAATGTGTTTGTTATTTTGTCTAGACCAATTCGCCTTTTGTATTTCTTGCTTTTGGCTGTTCTTGGCTGTTGGATTGAGTCTTATGCATTTCTTTTGATTACTTAGGCACTTATTTTGGTAATATATGGTGTCTTTGTTTTAATGTTGTGAGTACTAACAAGTGTTGTTTTGAGTGCCTCAGGATGGCTTCCCAAGCTGTTAATCACAGTTACATCATGCAACACTGTTATGAAAAATTTGATAAGCAATCATCTACTAAAACAGGTTCTTCTTCCCAAGCTCCCGCAACTCACTCATCTAACTCTCGCACTATCAAAGAACATTTAGAAGTCCTGAAGATGGAACAGTAAACAGTAGGAAGATTTGTTCATAGGTTGCACATGTGAGCATATATATGATCAAGGCAATTTGTTCACTTTGTTGTGAATTCTAACCACTAAGCCAAAAAGCTACCTTGACAACTTCTTTATCCTTGTTTAAACCCCTTGATCCAATAAATGAGTTTTTCTTCCCTTGAGCTACAAAGACCTTAGAGAAGAGGAAAACATGATGATGTGAATCATTGGGGTTAAGTAACTTGTTACTAAAAGGGATGGAATTTGTCAGATATAGTGAAAATTGACGTGGTTTCATTTTAACAAGCTTCCGGGTGGAGAGATTCAACACAAAGTCAAAAAAAAAAAAAAAAAAAAAAAAGGCAAAAGAAAAAGAAAAATGACAATCTTATCTCAATGGGTGATGACTGATTCTTGAAAATTTGGATACTGTGGTTCTTATACTTGAGAAAGTGGAGATGATGAATGAATCTTGAAAAAAAAAAATTTCTCCTCTTCTCAAGTGGTGTTAATTTGATTATCTAGAAGAACCAATGTTCTTTCTAGTCCAGTAAGTTACAACCATTTGAAGACCTTGTGATCTCTTGATGTCTGTGATATTATTTCTTTAGAGATGAAAATCAAAATTGCATTGTGTTGTTTCAATGTGTGCAGATTGAGTGATACACTTACCTAATACACATATATGCTCGAGAGAAACACTATACATGTGAACGCACAAATGTTCTTGGTTTTCTTAATAATTGTTATGCCATGCTCATTAGTCTATTTTTGATAATTGGAGAAAGCACCATACTGTGTGATTATGTTCTAGGAAACTTTTTGGGTTCAAACTTTTGAAATGAAGAAGCAAATGAGAAGTGGTTGAGATTGAGGATGCTCCAATTCAGTCTTGTGTGATTGTGTTCTAGACTTTTTGCTTCAGGACAAACAAAGGTTTAAGATTGGGGTGTTTTTGATAAATACTTTACATAGTTATATGTAGAGCATTTATCTTGCAAGTCTCTTACTTGAAGTTTCACTTAAATCAAATTTGATGTTAATTTAACCATTAAATAAGAGAAGTTTAATATTTTATCTACTTTGAATATATTACTAGAAATCTAAATTATTTTTGTACAGAAAGAGGAAGAATTGCAGAAATTGGTAGAAAGGCATTTGAAAGATGAAATCAAGCTCATAATGGAAGTAAATTTTGAAGCCGAGCATGAAAATTATGAGAGGTCTAATGTGGCTTAAATGAGTCATTTTAAAAGTGATTTTAGGGGCCATTGAAAGGAGTTTGTGCATCGGGGATTTCATATTTGTATCATGCTTCCTCTTTTATCCATAACCCTTTTTTTATTGGAGTTAGATATAGTTGTACTAATCTCTCTTGAATGTATATTATTTTTTGTGCTTCAACATTTATGTTTTACGTTTTATTTTGTTGTGGATACCATCTATAACTTTTTTTACTACTTATATGTCAAGCTATCTTTCAAAGTAAAATTTCAAAATTTCTTAATATGATGATTATAATTCAACTGTTATTACTTATATGTCTTTTCTTATAGATTTTACATTTATAAATTATTACCTAACCTGCTAAAAAATGTTGATAGATATATTAGGACGAAAACAATCAAAATCAACCAAAAAAAAACATAGTGTTTTCAACTTTTATTAAAAGAATAATAAACTTTAATGGCCTAAAAGAATCATGACATAATAAATTTTGTATTAATACTAACATAATATTATTCCTCAATCGATAATATATCTAAACTAATAAATGTAAAAAGAAAAAAACCAAAATAACTTCTTTTAATAAGTAATAATAAAAACATATGCATATGCTAATAAAAAAAGTAATTAGAACATATATTTAAGTGGCTTTTTATACTGTATTCTCTTCATCAATCTTTTTGTGATAAAAATTAGCAAAAGACGAAGATATAGGATCTAAAACACGAAAACATTTATAAATTAAAGCATAAAATTTTAAAATATAACTGAAAGTTAACTCAAGTATCCAAATTAAGTGTTTAAACCCATTAATGCAAACTGTGGTTGATGTGAAGAACCATAGACAAAGTTTCTGTATGGTTGTTGTGAGCATGTTCCCTCTAATTAGACATCGACACGTAGATTTTTTTCTTTTTTTTAGCCAAATATTCAAAGAATTGAATGAAGAAGTTGATGAGATAATAAGGATAAAAAAAATGAGGCATAAGGGAAAGTCGGTTTTGTAAAGTATTTAAGGAAGAAGTTGAAAGTAAAAGAAATAGGATTAGTGGCGGTTTAAGATTCTGTTTCCCATCGAATGGGATTGAAGCATTATGTTATTATTATAATCACGTAATAACTTTTTATTTTATTACTTTTTTCTTCAAAGATTACACGCCTCATCAACCAATACTATCTGCCACAAACATACCCATATAAACCCTAATTTTATTTTTTCTCACAACTTGCATTTTATAAAAGAGAAATTTTGTTCATAAATGTAGTAAAATAATAGAAAGGAAGAAAGAGAAACACTGTATTCATTGTGTGTAAATAATATCCCTTTATAAAATGATATCTCTAAGAAGATGTAGATTAACATTTGCTCATCATAAATAAAAACTATCGATGGTGTTCCCACTTCCTATCAAATATAAAAGTTTCGTGTCATTAACTTCCTCAATTATTGCTTATACTTTATCTTCTTTCAATTTTTAATGCTTAGTTTTCTTTTATATTTTAACATCATACAGCTGGAATCCCCCACCTTATTCGATTTTAAGTATGCAAGTAAATTACATATGTACAAAAGCTTTATTGTTTTTTTACAACAATCTTTGAATTTATGTGTAATATTTCTAAACTAACACACTTGGTTTAATTAGTGGAAATCTTATAATTTCGAAAAAGAATAGGTTTATATATATATATATATATATATATATATATATATATAATGTATGGATTTGGAAGAAAAAATCCTTTAACATAAGCTAATAACTTTTCAAATTCGATTATAATTTTAGCAGAGTATATAATTTTTTTTGTATGACTTCTTCCAGTCTCGTCATTTTTAAGTAAATGTAATAATTAAATTTATCCTCGTCCCAAAGTTTCCAATTTTTATAATTTACAAAAAAAAAATTGAACGTAATTTCATATTTTAAAAATTATATAAATTGAATTTCAGTTAGAGATGTAAATTAATCTAATAAATACATAAAATGATCGATAAGAATAACATAAAGTTACAACGTATTATTTATCACAAATTTAACTATTATACTAATTTTGATAGCGCTTTTTCTATGTATGTGTCACACTCATAAAATTATATCTCTTTACTTTTTCACATATAAATAAGCCAGGAGAATTATTTTCTACTTTTCCTTTCTTATTTTTATCCATCAAACTAACACATTAATCTTTTTTTATTTTATTTCTCATTTTTATTTATTTTCTCCTTAATCCAAAGTAGAGCATACATATATAGACGAGGGAAGATTAAAATTTTTTTTCCAATAAATTATATCAAAATTTACGTAAGACTAAAAGCATATTCTTCCGACATAAATTTTGATATTTATGTTGAATTCTAAAATATTTGACCTAAATATTATTGTTTTTAACTACAGAAATGTTACTGTATGTTTTTCACGTAAAATATTTTGTAGATAAACATTAAATCAGTGACGTAAAAATCTTGTTGTTTTGCATTAATACTGTAAGACCCTAGAAAATGGCATTTTAAAAGTGATAGTGATTTAAAAATAGTGAGACTCGATTATTTTAATATTAAAAGGTTTTAGTATAAATAGAATTGTTATAAACGAGTTTCATTATTTTAAAACACACCATCTCTCTAGAAACCACTTTTCTAGAGGTCTCTGACTTCTCTTTAGAGGTTCTGTGTCTCTCTGGTCGTCTGATTGAAGAACCAAGACTGTATGATTGATCCTCTCGGCAAGCTCTTCAAATTGGACTGATCAGTTTCTCCGTTCGCGTAAGTTGAGTTTCCGCTCTCTTTTTAGTCTTTTTTTGTTTTCTGTTGCATGCAAGCCCTCTTCCTCTTGCATGCGACGTTTTAATCATCAGTATGAGTCTCTATTGATCAGTGATCATAACGGTATGTCGTGATCGTTCTTGTGATGTTTCTATGTGTAAATAGAGCATCCTGTAGAGTTAGAGGTGTTGACATTTTTAAGGTGTTGACGTTTATAAAGCTGTCTAAACAGGATAACAGGTAAGGGAAGCTAACCACTCTTCTTAATTTGAATAGAAAATCCGTAGATGAGCTTGAATTAAGTGTTTGATAGATGAATTAGTGTTTGAATTGCATGATTTGGTGAATAATTGATTTGTGCTTGAGGCAAACTGATCCACTGCATGTGAGAACAGGTTCGTGACCTGGTATTTTCGCCTAGGCGAGTAACGCTCGCCTGAGCGAAAACACCAGGAGATGCACCTCTGTTCCTGCGCGAAGTCTCACCTAGGCGAGTTGGGGTCGCCTGAGCGAGAGACGATCTCGCCTAGGCGAACCAGTCTAGCCTGAGCGAGAGTTCGCCTGGGTTTTCTCTTTTTGCCACTGTTAGTGTCTCGCCTGAGCGAGATGACCTCTCACCTAGGCTAGGAATTTTAGCCTGAGCGAGAGCTACTGCAGTAGTAGTGCTCTAATTTTGTTTCCTTTGGTGGAAATGTAGGTTTTAATGTATCCTTGTGCAACTTAGGCCCTGTATGGTTGGAATGCTACCATTGATGTATTGTATGATTAAATTGGATGAATACAAATTATGAGAAGATGAGCTTGAAATGGAAGTTCAAGGGAAATCCAAGTGGAATTGTAGTGTGTGTAAGGATGTAAGGAATCTATAATGGTTGGTATCCTGAAACTCCAATAATCATTCAAGCTCAGATAGAGCATAATGGATTATGTCGTGAGGAGTAGCAGGAGGTCCTCGTCGTTGGACTTGATCCAGTCTAGACGTGAAGGGGACTTACCCTGGGAACGATCGGGTGAATACTCCAGTCTAGACGTGAAGGGGACTTACCCTGGGAACGATCGGGTGAATACTCCATGTGTCCAGACTCTGCAGAGTTTGGGAACCGTCACAGGTGCAAGCCACCAAGAGATCCAATGTCGCTTACATAATCCAGATATTGAGTCTAGAGTCATGTATATGTGTTGTGGTGGTCTATATGATTCTGGTGATAATGAGAAAGATTGCATGACTTCTGTTTATAATTGAACTGCATGATTCCTTAATCAGATTAGCTTACCCTTGCTTTTTGTGTTCCTGTCTTGTGTTGTATGCTTCCTTTTGCGATGATCACTTATTTGGTGGGAGCAGATGTGGTTGCAGTGTCAAAGGCACTTCTGGAGGATGAAGAGCCATCGTGTTAGTGTTGAAGAGGAGGTTTCCAGTGGGAGCTTTAGCAGTGGTCAGTAGTACAAAGTTTATTAGTTTAGTTTAAGTATATAAGTGATATATTTTTTTATAGTCATACCTTTTGTAAGACTGTATTAATATATTGTGTACACTGGATTATCTTTTTTGGAACTATGATGAAACTCCCTATTTTTTCTTAGTTTTAAACTACTGAAATTGGGATGTTACAAATACAAACCTTTTTCTTATCTTAATAAAATTTCCTTTAAAATAGGATAAAAGAATTAACGAGATTTCATAACAATTGTCAAACTTCTTATTACAAAAAAAAAAAAAATTGAAAAGCAACTTTATGATCCACCATAGCCAAGATAAAAAACAAAATACTACAAAATTGATAGTTTAGAAATAATGAATTTTGAAAGTTTACATTATACTAATTATAGACATTGAAAATGAATGAACCAAAAAGTTAATCAATTAGATTTCTCTCGATCTTCCATTTATTTAGTTAATTAAAAATATATTTAAGACTGGTATTTTGTACTTCTAAAGGTGTTTAAATAGAAAAAAAAATAGAGATAAATTATATATATAAACAGGAGCACTTGTACATATGAAAAGTAGGTATAGGTTAAATTTTATTGCTAAGAATGGAACTCTTGTTTTGAAAAGAGGAAGGTTCGAGAAAATGTGTGGGCTTATAGATTATAGATTATAGATTTAATGTTGCATGACATATTTCCATCTTGAGCAGGATAATTTAAAAAAAAAGTAGCTACATCATCTTTAACTATATTAATTTCCCTTCTCAATTTCTTCTTTAACTACAGTTTTCAAACATAAACATGTATGTGTGGATGTACATATAATTAACTAATGATTATTGATCACAACCGAAAACTTGGTTGCTTTTTAGATACAAAGGCATCATGAGTGAGGGAAACTTCATGAAAGTGAGTTTTAATTTGTTCGAATCTCTCTGACAGAAACAAGCTTTCAAAGCTTTTCAGTGCTGCTGAAACCTTGACTTCTGCCATAAACAATGCCCTCACAGGCCTGTGATCTGATAGTTTTGACTCACTTCGACCGTACTCAATTTGCTTTAATCCTTTCCCAAGCCATATAATTCTGTCACACCTATACCATCATATTTTTATATTATGGTTTTTTTAATTTAACAAAAAAACAATTAATTAGCTTTAATTAAGATTTAGGCATGAAAATGTCTTACCATGCTGGTGCTCGTTTCTTTGCTGCTTTTTTGCAGTGATAACAACATCCATAGTAGAGATCAGAATTTGGACAATACTTGTAGGTTGGGGCAAATTTGATTGTTCCTTCATGCCATCCTTTTAACATCTTTCCACTCATCACTTCCATCATTAGCTTCAATTTCATTAATTAATTCAATCAAAGTTAGAAAATATACCTTCATATATACTTTAATTAATTAATGTTTGTGTAATTTGTATTTTCATTCATGGATTTACACACCTGATCATGTTCTAGTAGGGAGTCCCAGTCTTCATTTTCAACAAGTAATCGTGTTGTTTCTTCTGGTAGAGAAATTCTGTAGTTTAAATCTCCCAGCAGTATTGTGTGGCTGCACAACATGCTCGTGGTTAAAGTAATACAACTTGTAAGTCAAAGTAAAAGTGATTAAAACTAAATGGTTAAAAGTCGGCAGAAAGTAAATTCTATTTTAATACCGAGTAAAGATGTCAAATGTTTTGTGTTTTATTCTATGTCTGTGGATGCTGATAGGGGCAAATGTTTTGTGTTTTATTCACTAATTAATTAACTCACAGTCCTTCTTTAGTTACAAACAAAATAGCCAACAAAGAATAATATTCTAGGTGTTTTGGCAGTAGGACAAATTCAAAAGCTGGAAACATACAACGATGCTTTCAACTGGCGATTAAGTAGCAAATTCTTTAATTTAACAGCCATAAAAAATTAAAAAAAAAAAAAGTTATTCAATACTGGAACCTTGTTTTCATGATTTGTTGGGAAAGGAACCTAAATAGTATTAAAATAAAAACCAAAAAGCAATTATTGAGGTTGATTAGTTGGAGTGTTTGTAATTAATTAACAATTAATGTTATTGGAACCTTGTTTTGATTGATTACTACTTACTCATGATCAAGAATCTTTGTTGGCAAATCAAGCAAAGGACCTTTGGGAAAGCTTGTCCTTGAAAATATTTCAGAAACATTAGAGTTTCTGTGCCTCTCATCCCCTTCTCTCCCCCCAGACGCTAGGTGACCACACACAAAGCAAAAGCTTGTTTCATGTAACACAAATCTCACAGACACAGAACCCTGCAAGTCATATCATTGATGTTGACAGTGATGATGAGCATATAATTAAACTGCAAAGTGCAAAAGCAATTAAGGTAATTAATTAAGGTTAGGTAACCTTGTTCCCTAAGCAGCCCATGATGCCACATCCGACACATGAGACACTTGGATGTTGAATGAATGGACGAAGGTGTCTCTTAGCCCATACAGATATCATTATACCAACCATTTGCTTGCTAATGATACATTCAAAATCTTGTGGGGCTTCACACTTTTTCTGACCTGGATTATCATTTTCTTCTTCATTGCACCAACTCTTTTTCTTTTCATCTTTTAAATCCCTATCAATATGTGTCTTCTTGTTCAGGGCTTCTCTGATCATGGAGTTCCACTTGCTACACATCTTGCTCTTTTCATACCCCAACACATTGGATGCTTTCAGAGGCACAATTTCCTGAAACCTAAACACTTGAAAACAAACAATTAAGGATGTTGCACCACATCACATGCATCATATACTAAACAATTCTGAAATCAACCTCAATTCATTCATACCCTAGTACATAGATGTCACACGAGTTGTTGCATGTCTCCAACAAATCCTCCATCTTCACTCCTTCATCTGGGGCAACCCCACCTACGTTCCATGTGCTCACAAAAATCCTTAAATCATTATAGAAAGATCATGTGAGAAACATATATGGAACTCTATCAAAGATATACATACTGCATTTCATTCTTCTTATGTGAGAAGGATATATAATAAGAACACACAGAATTAATTATACTGTTATAATTCTTACTTGTATTTTTGTGTATCTTTGTGATCATTAAGAATTGTTCTGGATCTGAGAGTCGAGTGAACATGAGCCAATAAGGGTTCTGTGTTAGTTGGATAATCTGCTATAAAATTGCTGCTTCCCACTCGCTTGTTGAGTATCTTATTAGCCACTAATGCTGGCAACATGAACTAAGGAAATTGAACATGCACAAACAGATTCATGTAAGTAAAGAATATAGGTAAGAAATTAGAGGAGAAGAGAAGGGAAGTTATTTATATGCATACTTACTTCAGTTAGCTTTCCAGTCATGGTAAGAAACAGTGGTTTGTGCTAGTTTTGGCGACAGAAAAATGATGAGAATAGGAGGAACAGTTAATTTAATGTGACGTGAAAGAGGATATAGCCTTTGGAGATTTTGGATATGTTATAGGGAACATTTTGGTAGCATTGATTGTTGCAGAATGAGAGAGAGAGAGAGAGAAGAAAGAAATTGTTGTGTTTGATGATGAGTAGAGTTATATAATGAAGGATATGGTGATGTTTGTAAATGGTTGAAAAAGGGTGCAAGTGGGAGTAATGTGGTCCATCACATGGTATTGCGCAACAAATTGCCAACCCTTTTGCATGCTAACATTATGAGGGCGTTTTCAATGGTGGAAAACGACCCAATATATTTAGGTTTACGACAAGGTTGAAATTTGACTGCTTTCGATCAGATTATTATAACTTTATCTTAATTAATAACCTCATTATTAGGATGCCAACGGGGCGGGGCGGGTACGGGTATCATGATCCCATTCCCATCCCCATAATAAAAATTCATCCTCATCCACATCCCCAAACCCAACGGGTATACAACTTTTGACCCATCCCCATCCCCACCGGGTAACGGGTATTTTCTTATACCCATACTCATACCCATTTTTTTATTGTTCCATATATCAATTAAATATTTTTTATAAAAAAAATTTAAAAATCACACCAACGGAATCATGATACTATCAAAATATTCAATATTAAAATAACATACTCTTTTTGAT
>Ga0214545_1011351_pt1 | contig 12345 bp, 6 predicted proteins | sample CNSS4metaG_FD_160064 | JGI IMG/M metagenome (GOLD analysis project Ga0214545, IMG submission 160064) | Root nodule microbial communities from cowpea collected in UCLA plant growth center, Los Angeles, California, USA - CNSS4 | ecosystem: Host-associated > Plants > Roots > Nodule | place: USA... | reverse complement strand
GTATACTTTTTGGCCCAATCAGTCAGATTTTAATTTTGAATTTTTTCACATCTGTACAACAACAATGATCTATTATCACAACACAAAAACAGCCCTGGAATGCAATATATAATAACATAATTGATTCGGTTAAGAAAGAGTAGTAGCTTGGAAGGTGTTGAATGAAGAAGAGAATGCTCATTGTATTTGCTTTATGTTTATGAACTGGTCTTTCGTTTGACCTATGATATGATATTTAGAGAATAGAAATCAAAGTGTTACAGATGCAACACTCTTCTAAGTTTGAGAGTTCTGATTTGCAAGATATCTCTCCACCTAGACGAAGTCGTCATGATTCTCCCTCTCAAGATGTTTTGCGTGGATCTGTGGCACTCGACCTTTCACCTCCGAGGAAAATCAAGAAGAATGTTGCAAGACCTGGTTTTTCTGATTCTCAGCGCCATTCACCTCAAGATCTATCTCCTCCTCGACGCAGTCGTCATGATTCTCCTTCTCAAGATGCTTTACATGGATCTGAAGTGTCAGACCTTTCACCCCCAAGGAAAATTCAGAAGAATGTTGGAAGACAGGGTTCATCTAGTATTTCAGTTAAAGTTGGTTCACATTCATCTTTGGATCTTGAACTAGCTCCACCAAGGAGAAATACTCAGGAATCATCAAATCCAGCTAGTAAAACAGGTCTAATTTCTGGTAAGGATATCAGTGACGAGATCGAGAAAAAGAAGAGGGATGATATGTTGAGGTAATTGTTCAGTTGTTTTATAATGTTTTCCAATCACATGTTAATGTTTACTTGATAGATATTTGTTATTATCCTTGCTTAATGCCATGGTGTTGTAGTACTAAGCTTGTTTTTTGTGTGGTTATGGAAGTATGGAATACTGAGATAGTTCTACTTGGCTTTCGCAGAAGTGTTACCACCATGATCAGAAACACGGGCTGTTTATTTCTTATTGACTATAGCTACACTTGAATAGGAGTTTTTCTTATGTGACTTGGGAGAAGTTATCAGTCTCATGAAACAGCATACACAATCAATTTTTTCTAGTCTGTTAGTTTTAGGGTTTAGTTAAACACTTAAACTAAATGCAGCAAGCATGTGATCTTTTTGTTATTCTATTTATTTACAAAATTTAAGTGAAATGCTCGTTTCCTTTTTCTGTTAGCTGTTTGTTACTATTAATTTTAGTATGTGTTAATGTATTTTTTGCCTTTTTAACAATCAATATTAAAATTCAGTTATCAAGATATAGGTCACTAATAAAATATTTCATTTCTAAGACCAATTCTTCCAAAATCTTAAGCTATATTACAAAGAAGCCCAGGACTATTATTATGTCACTAACATGCCTGGTAAACCTTATTCTGACTAAAAATGCTTTCTGTTATGCTATAGTTATTATCTATTGTGGCTGAGTGGCATTTCTGGGCCATAATTTTTTCCTGATTATGTCATGTTTCCTCATACCAAAAAACATTTAAACTCACAAAAGTTGCAGATGTCATTCATAAAAGCAGTAAAAAAAAGTCCCATTTGTCACCTTTTTTTTTTCATTGTATAAGGTTTGTTTTGGAGAGGGGGGACGGGGTTAATCTTGCAATTCCCCTTTCTTGAAATTGAAACCCTTCTTTCATTTATACAAGTGTAAATGCTCGTCATTCCCTGTCTTTCTATGCAAGTTTTGGTGTCAGTTGCTTCACATTGCTTCATGGCATTGATAACTATGTTTTGCGCAGATTTAACCAGATGGACCCTTCCATAAGTGGACGGGGTGCTGAACCTGTATATCGTGATAAAATAAGAGGTCAGAATTTTAGTCAGTTGTTTGTTGATGTTTCTGTTCAATGTATTTGATTTGTTGTCTTTGTGTGCAAAGAAATTTTGAATGATGCTGAATTTTGCAGGAGTACGCATTTCAAAGGAGGAATACTTGAAATCAAAACAGAAAGTAGAAGAAAAACCCAAGGTATTTGGTACTCTGCGTTATTTTTGTAGCATTGTTGTATTGTTTCTAGATTTATAAGGATATTATATCTACTACTATTACAATTACATCAAAAGGACAAGAAACCATGTCATATTTGTTGTCATTTGGTCCCTATGATTGAAGATGAATGTTACTTCTAAAATGTGTTAAAATAATCTCTCTTATCTGTTCAGCTTTTTACAAAGCTATTTTTTGATGTATTATGTTGAAGGGTTATAGGCGGACCCCTATCTCTTTTTCTCTTTTTTCTTTTTTTTTGTATGCTACCTTTTATATATGAATACAATGTATACAGAAGTGATCGGCAAGAGACTCACTAAGTTCTCTAAAATCTCAACTGTATGTCAGAACAGTTATGTTATTCATGTTTCCGATAAAAACTGCTAAGCTGAATTTTTAGGTATCTTTGTGATTTTCAGGAGATAGAAATAGAATGGGGCAAAGGCTTAGCTCAAAAGCGTGAAGCTGAGGCTAGGCTGAAGGAACTAGAACTTGAAAAGGAGAAGCCTTTTGCACGGACCAGGTATATATATAAAGTACTTAGAAACATGGTTTCTAGATTGTTCTATATTTTTTATCATAGCAACCTATGATGCACAAACATAATATGGGGTATAAAAAATACCATGTATAAAAGGGATACATTGAGTTGGTGACAATTATTCTTAAAATTATAATGATATAAGGTGTACATTACACATAAATATGCATAAAAAATTCATGAAACATGAATATATTTGCAAAACTAAAATTCCAAACTCATGAAGCACTAACACACTCATCCCACGTAACAAGTACATGTTTAATATTGATATGCTTGGATTCTCTATGAAAACTATCTGTGAATTATTGAAGCTCTTCTTTCTAAAAGGATGTTAAGATCTGATAAGTCTTAGATTAAGGCTGATATGGATAATGGAATAAATAATTTGACACGTCAAGTAAAACTTTCATATTTTGAATCAAATTATTCTTGATTCAGCTATTAAAATGAATGCAACATAACAAGCAATTGTTGGCTCGAATAAACTTCTCCTAGCTTGTGTTAATACCCAATGAGATTAATCCCCTTATCTGTGCAAGTTATATATCTCCTTTGTAATAAATAGGGATTTTAATACTTCTCTACTCGTTTCAAATTTTCTTAAACCTGGTAATCTTGTTAAAGAATTTTGTGAGCCAACTCGTGTCTCTCTCTCCTAGACTCTTTAATACCTCAGTGATTATAATATCGAGCCCAATAGCTTTGTCATTATCCATCTTCTTCAATACATATTTTACTTTAGGATCCAGAAGATAAAAGTTTTACTTTTGGTCCATCATTGTATATATTTGGAAGTAATTCCTGCATCATTTCTGGATTATCATGAGATGGTCCTTTTTACACATGTTCAACATAGTTTCATTTTTTTAGGGGGTAATCAGTGTTGTTTATAATTACTTAGTTTACCATGTACCAGCTTGGAAATTTATTTATAAATTATTTGTTAGTTAAAATCCCATCGAGAGCAAGTTCTGGACTGTCATTGAGATGCAATGTTGATGTTTAACTGTGTGAGCTGATGTCATCGATTAAGGTTCCTTTTTCCTTATTGTCTCCGTGTCTCTTATGTTGTATTTGCATTTGTTTCTTACAGAGATGATCCTGAACTAGACAAAATGTTTAAGGAGAGATTAAGGTGGGGTGATCCCATGGCACATCTAGTAAAGGTAATGCAAAACATTTCATGTTGCTTGGTGCGTGAGATGGAGTTTCATCAGTACTTACATGTTTTTGTGCCAATTGCCATTTGCAGAAAAAATATCCAGAGCCTGTTCTTCCAAACTTGGGGGAGAATGAGAAGATGAAAGAATCAGGCTTTGTAGTCCCACAGGATATTCCAAATCACAACTGGTTAAAAAGAGGTTTAGACGCCGCACCAAATCGGTATGGAATAAGACCCGGACGACATTGGGATGGTGTTGATCGCAGTAATGGTTGGTTCATATTCCCTGTACTTTTTGTAGTTTGATTTTTCCTTCCCTTTTCTGATGTAAATAGCCATAAATGATTGACTTATATCATTTTCAGGGTTCGAGAAGGATATGTTTAAGAGAACAAATGAGAGACAAGCTAGAGATAGAGAAGCTTATCTTTGGTCCGTCTCTGATATGTGAAAAGTGGCAGTACAATTACACAAGAGTATTAAGGAATGTGATGCTGACATGTCCATAGGAAAATTATTGAAAAGATGTATCTATCTTAGAAAATCTCCATTTGGTTTGATCAGCATTGTGATATTTTCGAGTTTTTGAGAGGTTATCACATTGTTGTTCCATGTAATTTAGATCATTTTTCACTACTGTAGTTTGAAGATGACTGTCTTTCTCGAGTTTCCTTCGAACTTTCGGGGATCAGTGTTGTTAATTAAAGCTAAAATTGATTTTTATGATAATCCAAATTTGAGTCTAACCTTACAGCAAGAGGAGTAAAAATACTCGGGATTTTCATTTAAACATGCATTGGACATATTTTTTAAATTAGTTTAAATTTATCTGATAATTTTAATTAGATTAAAATTAATTTTGTCTCAGATAATACTTCTAAAATGATTAATAATTTTTTAATTATACCGCATTTTAAAAGAAAAGACTGTGGTTATGTAATGTATTCGTCTATGAAGATCAAAATAATGTCCATTTCAGATTTTGTTAGACTTTAGGTTAAAAAAAAATGATCATTTCGTCTTTTCATCGGTACTTTTTTGTCTATTGATATTCACGTACTAATACCAATCACAATTTAGAGAATGATATTTCAAAAATAATATGTAATTAATTTTGTTTGGATGATAAAATAAAATTATTTGAACAGAGGAAATTTATACATACAAAAGTAATATTAACTTGTTTTCTTTATTAAGAAGTGTAAATTATAATAATTTTTTTTACATGACTCTCCCATTTAGTTAGATTATCCTGGGATAGAGATTGAATATAAAAAAAATTCTTTTTTCATATAATTACCCTCTAAATTTTAAGTTTTTATTTAGTCCATAAATTAATTTTACCTTTAAAAAACTAATTTATTTTTTCTTTATAATTTTCTGGATTTTTTTTATAAAACAATTTGTCTTAAGTCATATTGGCAACTTATTGGTGTGTCTAGATCCAAAAATAATGAAGTAATGTTTCATCCAACTTTGTTCTCTTTTTTTTTCACATAAAAGTAATTATTTTATAATATAATTAGGAATATATAGAGATTTATTGTTTTTTCTGTCTCGATATTAATAAATAATGGTTTATTTGATTAAATATTAGCATCAGTACGAATAATGTATGACTTTTTATAAGATATACATATCTGTTATTTCTTTTTTGTTCTTACATTCATCCTTATCTTAAAATAATAATATTTTTTATTGATTTAGTATTTTTATTAAAAAATGATATTAACTCAAATATGTTTAAATTATAAAATTTAAATCTTATTTTCCTAATTCGATATTGTGAAATTAAATCAAACTTAAAGTTAACTTTCTTTATTTTGTGAAATAATCATTTGACAAATATTTTAATGTATACATAATGAAAATAAACACAATTTCATCATAATTATAAATTTGATTTTAAAACAGAAACAAAAATATTTAAATTCCTTCTCTATTCATATATTCGTACTGTGATGTACAGAAAATAAAAATAGTAAAAAAAAGTTTAATTATATTTGTGTTATCGTATTTTTTGTTAGTGTGTCTAGTCATCACAATTTAAATTTGGTTAAAGCTAATGTAACGGAAACAACAACATTATTCAAATGGAAAGAAAATTGAGATATAATTAAATAAAAACAATTAAATATTTAATTTGAGTACCAATTAAATCTTTATATATTTTACAAAAGTTAAATTTCTTAACTACATTTTATAGCACTAATTTCAACCACTAAAATTGATATATAAAAAGAGAGTCGAATTTTAATAGAAAAAAAAATGATAATTTCACATCATTCTTCATATCATAAATAATCGTTATCATAATTGTAAATTTTCTCTTCCTTCTCTCTTCTCTTCCTTCCAAAATCATTATTCTCTTTCTAGATTGAATGTTGAACGTCGTCAGGGTTTGATGGTGACGGTGCATTCTCAACCTCTCATTCTCGATGTACAAAGGTACCACTTTATTTCTGATTATACATTAGGATCTCAATTTTTTTTTGGATAATCTTTAATTTTGTTAAATAATCTTTAATTTTGTTAGGTAATATTTAAACTATGTGTTAGATTATGGAGTTATTTTTATTTAACAAAGTGATAGGATATTTTATATTTGGTGAATTAAATTTAAGTTAATTAGTTGTTATTTTAGTTAGTTGGAATATCTAAGATTTAGTTTGATAATATGACATATTAGATAAGATTAGATTATATTAAGATTTAGTTTGGTTTGTTAATTTTTTTGTTTGTAATTAGCTATATAATAGCTCATTTTCCATCAATTAAAAACACCATAGTGAGTTAAGTTGCATATTCTTTTAGTGTGTGTGAGTTTTCTTCAACAAAGTGGTATAAGAGCTTTATGCTCTGAGTACCGAGTGAAAGAAAGAGAGAGGGTGAAATAGTGTGAGAAAGGAAGAAAGGAGTGCACCAAAGTGAGAGATGACAAAAGTTGTGAATGGTATGACGATGTCGCAATTGATGAAGAAAACCAATTATGATAATTGATGTCTGTAGATGAAGATGTTAGAAATATTTTAATATAATTTAAAAAATAAATAATTAAAATAAAAATTCTACTGTTACTCATGTTTTTATAGACCTTTAATTTATGGGTTAATGGTTTTTATGGCTAACGACTATATTCTTATTACTATTTACTTCTTTGTCTCCATTTTCTACCTATAAATACCACCTAGGTGCATGGGGAAAGATACAATAACAGAGACAACAAACATTAGAGTTTTCTCTGAAATGTTCTTCTTTTCTTCTCTATATTATCTTTAAGACAATGGTGTTATATATTTATAATAATATTGCAAAAATAATAGCGTTGTTGTTGTTGCAACGTGAGCAAGCCTCCCTCCTTTTAAGGATGGTGCATCGAGATCTCCTCCACATGGTGATCCCACATCCACATTTTATGGGATATTATTTTCAACACTAGGCTTCAGTTACAGAGCATGGATTTTTAAATCCCTTCATCACACAACCATTTTCTGATCTCTCTTTTTCTTACTTTTCTTCTTTTTCTCTCTTCTCTTATATCCTGGGTTACTTACTCTTTAAGGAGTTTATTTTGCTAGTTTCTGTTATCCTCGGGATATATCTGAGATGTTCCTGTTGTATCTTGGGGGGTTTGCGCATATACTGCGGATAAATCCTTAAGGACAGTGTTTCCAACACGCCTAAGGAATTCCTTTTATTTATGTTTTTATCTTTTTTATGCATATTTGCTAACAAGTGGTGTTCATAAGGTTCGGAAATCTTTCGCTACACTCGATCAATCTGACGGGTTGTTGTATCTTAGGAGAGAAACGCATATGATTTGAAACACATATCATTGTGTATTTGTTTAGCCCTGTGCAGTAGGGGTGTTTTCTCTCTAAGAATAGCGCTATGCGTGCCTCAACCCAGGATATTTCTACTTCTTACCTTTTATCTATTATTTATTATTGTTAAAATAATTGTTGATCTCTGATTAATATTCATTGTTTTATATATTGTCTTAGTATTATTATTGATTTAATAATTATTATTGATATCATTTTATATTTTTATTATTAATAGTATTATTTGAGTAATCATTTTCTAACAGAAGACTCTTCGGGGATCCCAAGATATTTGTGGGATATAGTGGAGACCGGGTACGAAGAACCCGCAAATGATGCAAATCAGACAACCGCCCAGATTACCGCGCTAAAGAAGACACGAGTGAGAGACAAGTCAACTTTGTACTTTTTGTACAATGTTGTGGACGAGTCGTGCTTCAAGAATATTGCAAATGTTGCATCTTCAAAGGAAGCATGGGATATTCTGGAGGTTGCATACAGAGCGAACGACCGGGTCAGACAAGTCCAGCTTCAAGCTCTCAGAGGAGAGTTTGAAGGGTTGAAGATGGAAGATAAAAAGTAGGTAACCAAGTACATAACTTGGGTAGAGAAGGTGGCCAACCAACTCGACAGGAATGGAGAGCCAATGCTAGCAAGTCGGGTTGTGGAGAAAATTGTAAGATCACTAACAGATGATTTCGATAGCATCGTATGCACCATCGAGGAGTGAAGGACCTGTCAATTCTCTTAGTAGAAGAACTCGCTGGGTCATTGGAGGCCCGTGAACAAAGGAGAGGGAAGAAGCACAAACCGCTTGATCAAGTACTACAAGCGTAACTTGATTTGAATGAAACTCGGAATACTCAGAGCCGAGGTCCTGGAGGCAGAGGACGAGGTGGTCGAGGTCGAGGTGAACGTGACAAAGATGATGTTGAAGAGAGCACAAATCAAACCAGGCAGCAGAATTGGCATGGTCGTGGTCAAGAAAGGGGCCAAACAGATTTGTCAAAGTCAGAAGTGGAATGTTTCAGGTGTGGCAAGTACGACCACTACGCAAGAGAATACAGATCGGCAAGTTGCTACAACTGTGGCAAGGTTGGTCATATAGCGAAGTTTTGTCAAACTGAAAAAAAAGGAGAAAAATCTTCTCACAAAAGAAGACAACGAGCAGGAGATAAGAATTTTAACGATTATGCAAAACTCAGATGTCAAACTCAGGAGCAGTAAATCGGATGCCAAGTTACGATCGGACTATGTGAAGGAAAGGAGATCATGTGACGAGCTTAGTCCAGGTTGTTTAAACTAGAGCTGTCAAAATGAGTTGGAACCCGCGAGCCAACCCGGCTCACCACGGGTTCAAGCCGGGTTGGGTTGAAATTTTTTTACAAATTTCAATAGGGTTGATTTTTGACTTGACTCATCTAGAACCCGACTCACCCGGGTTGAACCCATGGTGACGAGCCAACCCGCAAATAAAGGGTCACACAAGTGTTTTTTATTAAGTTGAGTTTTGCATTTGGAGCATGTTAGGTTGTTTTTTTTAGCCAACACATAGATAATTTGTATTTTTGTGATTTTGGTTTGTATTTGAATTGTATTAAAGTTTATTTAGATTTTAATTATAATTATAATTTAGTTTTGACTAAATAAAAAAATTGTATTTTTTTTAATTAAGTGAACCCGTGAGCCAACCTGTTTAACCCACCAACCCGTGGTGGACCAGGCCAGGTTCAAATTTTTTTGGCTCGCTAATAAGTGAGCCTGGTTGGGTTGGCTAACTAAGTGATCAGTCGAGCCAGGTTGGGTCGGGTTACCCATTTTGACAGCTCTAGTTTAAACAACTCGGTTTGGTATATAGACACTGGAGCAAACAATCACATGTGTAGAGATGAGAGTTTCTTCAACGAACTCACCAAGGTGGAGGACATATTAGTGTCAAGTGGAGATGATCCCAAGATGGTGATTAAAGGGCATGGAACAATACAACACATGAAAAGGATGGATGGGTTCGAGAAATCAGAGATGTCTACTATGTTCCTGAGCTGAAGAGTAAAATTTTAAGCATAGGTCAGATAGTGGAGAAAGGAAACTCGATTCTGATAAAGAATCAGGTATTGTACTTGAAGGACAAGCACAGTTGGCTAGCAGCCCAAGTAGAAAAGAAGAAAAATTGGATGTACAAATTGGAGTTGAGCATCTTGCAGAAAAGGTGTTTGAAACGTGTGGGCAGTGAAGGCGGTGCGGGATCAATTTGGAACGGTGTGGTAGAGAAAGAGTCCGGTAAGCAAATTAAAGCAATGTGATATGAAAATGAAAGAGAAGAGACAACCAATCTTGCCGAAGAAGTTGAAGAAGAAGCAGTGTTGTTGATGATGGGATGTAGCTCGGGGGACGAGCAAAAACAAGTGGAGAAGTCGGCAAGAAGGTTGAGTGTCATAAATCAGTCCAGTAGCATGGAGAGGTCGTCAAGATGTGCGGATAGCTTGGAAAGCTTAGCAAAGAGTGTGGACATATAAGATAGCTCGATGGAGCATGTGGAGAGCTCGATGGAGCATGAGGCCAACTCAGTTAGCTCAGTGGGAAGTTCGAATAGCTTGATTAAGTTGGTGGAGCAAGTGGAGTGCCAATATCATTTTGGGGAGCAAGTGATCACCTTGAAAAGCTTAGCAAAGAGCCTAGATAGCTCGGTAGAGAGCCTAGATAGCTCGATAAAGCGTCTAGCTAGCTCGGATAGCTTAGTGTGGATTGTGGATAGCTTGGATCTTGAACAAGAAGAGCAGTTGCGTGCCGAGAAGGATCAGAGAGTTGTACTGGAGATGCAATATGAGAAGTAACAAATTGAAACAGATGATGAGTTTGGTGTGAAGAAGGCGTGGAAATTGTCCAATCTCTTAAAGGAAGATCAACCTATTCAGAGGAACCCGATTAATGACAAGTCGGCCACAAACACAATAAAGAACCTAGCAAAGGGTAAGTCAGTTAAGATTAAGATGAAATCGATCAAAGAGAAGATCAAGTCGGATAAAGAGAAGATCAAGTTGGTCAAAGAGAAAAGCAAGTCGGTTATGGAGATAGAAGATTGTTCGGAATCTTTAATTTTGTTAGATAATCTTTAATTTTATTACATAATATTTAGATTATATGTTAGATTAGGGAGTTGTTTTTATTTAGCAAAGTGATAAGGTATTTTATATTTGGTGAATTAAATTTAAATGAGTTGTTATTTTAGTTAGTTGGAATATCTAAGATTTAGTTTAATAATATAACATATTAGATAAAATTAAATTAAATTAAAATTTAGTTTGGTTTGATAATATTTTGTTTGTAATTAGTTATATAATAACTCATTCTCCATGAATAAAAAAATACCACAATTGCATATTCTATTCTTTTTATATGTGTGAGTTTTTTTCCAACAAATTTGTCATTCTTTTTTGGAGCACTTGTTGTAACATGAAATGAGAATGAGTTTTGCTTTCATCTTCGCATTTCAAAATAATAATAATAATAATTGCAGTAGGCTTATAGAAAGTATCTATTCTAAGAAACCTTTTCAGGTTAACGTGACTATTTATTCCTTTATTTTGGTTGAAGAGATAAACCACTAGAAGCTAATTTTAAATTTGTAGAAACTAATTTTGACTTTTCTTATTTTTTATTTTTATTATTTAGAAAGGATACATGGACAAGCTGTTTTTTTAATAACTTATTACTGATTTAAACGTTAATTAATTCCAATTTCTCTTTACAGATTTCAAATTCAAATTCATTATAATAAGATTCAATAATAAACTTTTAAAGACTATTTTATCTGTTCAATCTCTTATGAAATTTAGTATATGACTTATTATTAAAAATATTTATTTAATATTTTTTTATTTAAATTAATTTTAAAAAATATTTTTCTTTTTTAAAATATTTTTGAATTTTATAAACTAATTATTATTTTAAAATTAAGAAATTAATATTAAAATATTACAAATATTTTATATTTTATATTTTCTTACATGAATAAAATAAAATAAAAAAATTTCTCATTTAATATATCTTTTATATTTGTTATATAATTTATATCTTTCATATCTCATAATCCTAAAATTTGTTAAAATGCATAATATTTCATACTGTATCATATCTAATATTTTATATAGGAATTAAAAATTTTGTAAATGTGCTTCTCTGTCAAATTCTATCAAACTCTCTACCTATTTGTATTTTATAACTTTTTTATATCAGATTTGTATTTTAGTTATATATATTTTTTAAAAATTAAAAATCTAAATTTTAAATAAGATTATATTCAAATAAAAAAGTAATTTAAATTTAATTTTAAATTTCAACATCCTAAATCCTCTCTTTCTTCTATCCTTCACCTAAAATTTCAAGAACCCTAAATCTTCTTTCTTCTTCTTTGCGATTCATTCGAAAATTTGAATATCCATCCAAAAATAAATCTAATTGGCAATCTTAAATCTTAAATCTTAAAGAAACGTAACGAGAGCACTAAGAGAGAAAACTAATTTAAGACAACCTTCTTTTAACACTCCTCTTCCACCAATGTTGAATTCTTGTGTCGGGGCGGTTAGTTTTCTGAAACGAAGAGGAACTTATGACTTATCGTTATAAATTGGTTTTAAGACTTGAAGTTGGTGTTTGCGTCATGCTTGATATTGTGATCCGTTTATGTGCTAGTTTTATTCAATGTATCTATGGCATTCATTTAGAAATTCAGTTTTGTTTTTCACTCATTAGGTAGTGTTATGGGTTCTCAACCACATCTTATTGCACTAATTTCAACCACCAAAATTGATATATAAAAGAGGGTCG
>Ga0214545_1011344_pt1 | contig 12354 bp, 5 predicted proteins | sample CNSS4metaG_FD_160064 | JGI IMG/M metagenome (GOLD analysis project Ga0214545, IMG submission 160064) | Root nodule microbial communities from cowpea collected in UCLA plant growth center, Los Angeles, California, USA - CNSS4 | ecosystem: Host-associated > Plants > Roots > Nodule | place: USA... | reverse complement strand
TAAGTTACAAAAAACTTTAATATAAATAAAAAAATTATAAAAATGTTAATTGGTGTATTGAAGTATGATGCATATTTCAAGTATTATTTTCTAAGCATTTTCAAATTATAAACTTTAGATTATTATTGCGTAGTACAATCATATGTAATTAGTGCAATTCGATTCAAAATAGTGTAATTCAGTTCAAAAATAGTGCAATTCAATTCAAAATCAATGCAATCCGGTTCAAAAATAGTACAATTCAATTCAAAAATAGTGAAGTTTATTCAAAATCAGTGCAATTCGGTTCAAAAACAGTGTAGTTAAGTTAAAAATTAGTGCAGTTCAGTCCAAAAATAGTGCAGTTCAGTTCTGACGTAGTGCAGTTCATAAAACAATTCAGTTTATAACAGTTCAGTTCAATTTATATTATAGTGCAGTGCAGTTCAGTCCAGTTTATTTGTAAGAATAACAGTTCAGTTCAGTTCATCTGAATTGTTTTTCAGTTCAGTGCAGTTCATGCGAATAGTTTTTTAGTTCAGTGCAGTTTTTGGTAGTGTAGTGCATTTTGGTTTATTTTGTTCAGTCCTAATCCTAAAAGTAGTTTGAACTCGCATATCTTTTTCCAAAGCCTTCTCAGAACAAGTAGTCGATCGTTGCACTGAGGTAGCTTTAAGCTCCCTTCTTTATAATATATATTTAAAATTGAAATATCAATGTGTTTTCTATAGGTATCAATAATTAATTATTTAATTTTTTTATATTATCAAACTATTTATTTAAATATTCTATTTAAAATTATAATAATTAAATATAATAATATAAATAAAGTATTTATTTATACATTATATTAAATTTCTTAATAAAAACTAAAAAACCTTAAAAAAAACAATGACCCGTGAGTAAGCACGGGTCTAATACTAATTTTATATACAAAATACAGTTAACTAAAGAAAGATAAATATATTTATGCCAGCTCTAATCAAACTCTTATGATTTATACTTAATTCTATATATTCAAATGTCTAAACAAAATCTTATGAATATGAATGTCATGATATAATATGAGAATTTTAATGTGTTTAACATTTCAGTAAATCAGCATTCGAATCATACATTTGAAACAACTTATCGATATATATTAAATCTGCATAATATTGCAGGATTTAATTATGATTACTTTAATCAATTTTAAAAAAATAATAATTTTAAGGCATGGTGTAATTTAATATGTAACATCTCATTTTACTAGTATAAAATTAATAAAATAAGATATTTCATAATAATATTTAAAGACAAATTAACTAATAAGAGTATAATTATACGATCCTTTAAGAATTCAGATTATAAAATTATATTATTTATACAACAATCCTGAACCTTTAAAGGTATTCCTATACTGAACGTACAAACTGCTAATACCTCTCATGCAATCTTATGACTCTAACTACGGACTCCTCACATGTGTCTTCATCTCCTCCCACCAAAATGGTGATCATCGTAAAAGAAGAAAATAACACAAAACCACAAAGTGCAAGGGTAAGCTAGTATGCAAAAGAGTTGTCCTAAGACCATTTAAATCATATCAATTATAATTCATACATTGTAACTATAATTAATTTACATAACTGTACACAAATAGTTGACACTAAACTCGATTATCCAGATACATGCATTTGGAATCGGAATCAATAGAGACTTGCACTTGTGGTGGCCTCTACTACTCTGCAGAGCCATTGTCAATGGGTTTCACCCTACCACACACAAGGTTAATCCATAATCATCTAAGGTCATTATCCTATCTTAGACTAGGATCACTTGCTACTCTCACCACATGAACCATTTACTCTATTTGAATGTGAATGATCATTAGAGTTTTAGGATATCATCTTACTTGAATCCATAGTCCAATGCATATACTAAATTAACACCACCATAAAATCTACCCATGAGACCCATGGAATTACGTCAAATATATTCTTAATCATATTTTCATATTCACATATCGATAATTTCATCTCAAATTTCAAACATCAAAAACAATCACATTTTTAAAAAAACATACCAAGTCAAGCCTCAAAATACCAACATCATCCATGCATAGCTTCATACATCATATTTTTAAAATTTAATCAATCAATCACAGGTTAAAAATAAGGAATTAAAATTTTGCAGCACTCTCTCTTAAGCTAGATTTTTCTCGCTTGGGTGAGATTGTTCTCGCTTAAGTTAGATTTGTCTTGCTTGGACGAGATCACTCTTGCTTAAGTTAGAAATTCTCGCTTAAGCTAGAATTTGAATAGAGAACAAAGTGACATTCTGCTATTTTCGCTTAAGCTAGATTTTTCTCGCTTGGGCGAGACTTATCTCGTTTAAGCTGGAAATTCTCTCCTAAGTTAGAATAGCAGATTTTCACTGATTTTAGCATGCAAAACCAAAAACAATACAACCACTCCAATTTAGTATACTCATCAAACCAACACATCAAGATGCAATCAAAGACCAGGATAAACAATTTATTTCAAAATCTAAAAGATGAACCTAGCTTCCATTACCTCGAATGTAGACCAAGATTGAAACAATGAAACCTCAAGGACAATTTTCGAGTTATAAAACCCCAAATCAACACGGATGGGGAAACTATTTGGATGGATTTGAAGAGGACTCCGCCACGAACCAAAAACTAACCTCTAATTCAAGTAGAGATGAAGATTAGAAGAGAAAAAAAAAGGAAGAATCAAGGTTGTGTTGGGTGGGAAAAACATTGAGTTGAGAGAAAAGAATAAACAAGCATTTTGAGAAGAGAATTGAGGTTGTGGTGTTTGTTTTTAGAAAAAAATGGCTTTTTTCATAATCTAGAAAGTATAGCTTTATTAATTTACCAAACAAAATATCCCAATTTCACTATAAGAATATATTATATTTCAAAAAATTTCAAATGAGTCATTTTCGTTAAATTTTTCTGTTACCTATATGATATATGACGTGCTTGCATTGTTACCTTGTCATGTGCAGTGGCGGAACTTGACCAAAAATTTTAGGGGGGCCAAATTATTTTTGTTATATATAAATTATTTTTTTAATTAAAAAAAATTAATTTTTTTAATTAAAAAAAATCAATTTCTTTAATCATTTTTGTTATTCAAAATAAGCACTCGTGACAACAGAATCTAAACAATATAACAATGGATAATTTTCTAGACGCATTTGATATGGACCCCATTTTAGATAAGCCCTCTGTATCTCATCAATTTAATTTGGTAGGTATTACCAAATTTGAATACGCTTTTCCGGATCACGTTCTAAAGTATTTTCAAATTCATTATATGTAACTTTAGGAACCTTAGAGAGTTGTTTTTTGTTTTCAATATTTGGATTCTCATGAAGTTTCTTAATTTTAGATGACGTAGATGCATTTTTTTTCATCTTCATCACAAGCCTTCCTCTTGAAAAAAAGAATTAATTCTTTTACTCTTTATCATAATTTTTCTAATATAAATTTTTCACCTCTCACCTATTTACAAAAAGATAAAATTATGAATACCACAAATTAAATCTTAAAAGCAAGACTCAATATTTTAAGAAAACTAATAACTTCTAAATGATTAGCTTCTCTTACCGTAGACTAGATTCCTAATCTTGTTCTTCCCTTACACAACTTCAAAGCCTAAAATAGCTCTATCTACACAAATAAGAGTTTGATCAACAATTAAAGCATGATTTTATGATCTCTAACAGATAAAGATATGCCTAGAGTGTAGAAAAACCACATACAAGAGAGAAACATATTGCTTCAAAAATAAAAAGGAAAATATGAACTTACTCAAAAGAAGAAATTGTTCGATTCAAGATATTCCTTAACTCTTCAATTTTGTCGTAGTGTAATTTGATTTTGAAAATAATAAGAAATTGATGGTGAAAATTAAGATGAAAATAAAACGGGAGAAAGAGATGAAAGCACGGAAGAGAGAAACCAAATAAAAAAGTTTAAGAAATTATATTAGAAAAAAAACAATTTTTAAATTTTAAAAAAGATTTTTCAAACTAAATTAATATAAATAAGGTAATAATATATAAATAAGTAATAATATATAAATATATTTTTTTAAATATATAAAAAAAAATAAAATAAAAATCAATTAACATATATAAAATAATAATTTATAAAAATTATTTTTTAAATATATAGAAAATAAAATAAATAAAAAATGGTTGGGGGAGTCGTGGCTCCCGTATCCCTTCATACTTCCGCCAATGGTCATGTGCTTAAATATTGTCAGATAATGTAAATTATTTATGACGTGCTTGCATTGTCACCTTGTCATGTGCTTAAATATTGTCACATAATGTAAATTATAAATAATGAGGATCTCTCTCAAATATTTGTTAATATATTTATCTAAAATTATTCTTAAAGTTAATAAAAATTATAAATTTTGAAAATATCAAATTAAAAAAATATATAATATTACAAAATAAAAAAATTATAAATTATAAATTTATAAAATAATTTTAGGTAAATGTATGATTAGGTAGGTATAAATGCATAATATTGTTGAATTTCTAACACTTGGCTCCATTGAACTTGAAAGTCTGGCATGCTTTTGTTGAAACTATACCCTGTCATGAATGAGAAGTGACAAATAAGGTGTTTCTTGAGCAGGTGTATTCATGATTATGCGAATTTAGAGGGTCAAACTGAAATATTATTCGTGTGATCTTAGTTATTGCCCTTAATTAATCACTATATATCTGCAGACACATGTAATTGAATAAGCAAATACAGAGCATTACAGTTCAGTCAATTAATGGCTGCATCCTTATGCATCTCTCTACCTAAAATAAGGAAAATAAATCTTCAAAGGACTATTTTCCCATACAAAACACGAGCATGCTTAAAACATAATGGCTCATGGTCCATCTAAACTAATAATACAGGGTAACGCATGTTTGAAGTAATTATTATAAAAATTATACGTTAATACGTGTAATTGCATTCTAAAATTAACTTCTATGTTTAGATTTTAATATAATTCAGTTTCGAACTTTTAGGTTTATATATATTTTCATATGATTCTTGGAGTATTCCCAACACGAACAAAATGCTATATAAGAACTCCTCTGCCTAGTACTGAATTTCACTGTCTTAATGTCGTTCTTCTGAACACCAATTATTTTCTTCTCTCTCTTCCTGTTTTGTTTTCTATTGCTTCTTGAATTCTCTGTCTTCATTTGTTGTGAACATCTTTTGGCCTTGTCGAAGCAATGGTGGGAGGTGGCAGTTCCAATTCTGACATCTCCTTTGCTGGCATTTTTGCAAGCAGCGCTTTCGCTGCATGTTTCGCCGAGGTACATCTGTCACTCTAATATCTCTTTCTTTTCAATAACTCTCATCTGGGTATTCACTTTATCAAAGTTTCTCTTCTGGGCAATTTCTCTTTGTTGTGATCATGTGTAAAAATCCCGTCTTTTTTGCGTATTGGAGGTTAATTTCCCAAAATGTTGTGCTTTCTATTCAAATTTCTTGCTAGCTACGTACAGTAATAGGTCCTATCTGCAGTGATGGCTGCAATGGACCTTTTCTTAAAAGTCTTGGGTGATCTTGCTATAGTGTGACAAATCATGTATCTGATGAGTATCTGAGAGCTTCTTCTTTTTTGCGTTTAAGTAGTCCTTAGTTGATTTTGATACCTTTTGAATTGAATATGGGAGGTGGAACTGTGCTTAGTTATCAAATATGGTGTGCTGGTATAAGTGCCTAGCCAATTGCTACTTGCGTGTTGTGTATTGAACAATGGCCATAGAGGAAAGGTGTTTTTTACTGATATGATGATGACAGACAGGTCTTCGCACTTTTCTGTTTGATTTCCATGGTTCAATATGGATGATTATTTTCCTGGGGTTTTTCAAAACCTTCCGCATCTGTTATTTTGGCCACAACACGAAGGGTTTTGAATTCTCTCTACGACTGTAACTATGGCCACATTGGCTGCAATCATGCAACACTATGACTACAACACCTCAATTTCGAAACCTTGATTATTCTCTGGTTTGTGGATCTTGGAATTAAAGGGGTGGGATCAATTGATTTACTCTAAAATCATAATACCTGTTTGGCTAACCTGTCTAATCTTTGGCTGCACTGAAAATATTGCTTAAGAAACAAATATTTCATTAGATATCTTACGTGAAACAGTTAAAGATGTATACTAAAATTTTCCTTAGCTGCGAATTGTAGTCCTATTACTCTGTAAAGATTGGTAATTGGTTCTGCTTGTTATATATTTACTAAGCTGTCTTGTGTTTTGAGTTCACTTGTCATATTGCTTTAACAAATACTTAGTCTTTGTGTTGTATATAACTATTTGTTTGAAATTATTGCTCCAATAATTCAGGTGTGTACTATTCCTCTCGACACTGCAAAAGTTAGGCTTCAGCTTCAAAAACAGCCTGTGATTGGTGACGTGGTGGCCTTACCTAAATATAGGGGAATGCTTGGAACCGTTGCAACCATCGCCAGGGAAGAAGGTCTTTCAGCACTTTGGAAGGGGATTGTACCAGGGCTACAACGTCAATGTGTGAATGGAGGCTTAAGAATTGCATTATATGATCCTGTGAGTTTGGAACCTTGCATTGGAGAATGTTCATTTATTTGCAGTTCATTTCCACCGTTTGCTTATGTGATCTGATGACATAGATTTCATGGGGTTTATAACAGGTTAAGAGCTTCTATGTTGGACCTGACCATGTTGGAGATGTTCCATTGTCTAAGAAAATTCTTGCAGGATTTACAACTGGTAAAGCCCATTCCTGGACATTGTTGCTGTTTTAGAATTATTGATACATTATGCAAAACCATGATGTTGAACCACATGAACTTGTGTTATCATCAGGTGCTATGGCAATTGCTGTGGCTAATCCAACAGATCTTGTGAAAGTTAGACTTCAATCTGAAGGAAAATTGCCCCCTGGTGTGCCCAGGCGTTACACTGGATCATTAAATGCTTATTCAACAATAGTGAGACAGGTATTTGCATATAACTTAATATGGTTTGTGAAAATGGGACGTGTATTCAGTCCTTTTTCTGGTTATACTTGGTTTTGTTCACTTGCTTCCTACACATAGGAAGGAGTTGGTGCTCTTTGGACTGGGATTGGACCCAACATAACAAGAAATGGTATCATTAATGCTGCTGAATTGGCCAGCTATGATCAAGTGAAACAGGTAATGCAAAAGACACTGGACTTAATTTTGGAGTAAAACTTTGTATTCTCTTCATTTTACTTTTGTATAACTATTTCTTTTGTTGCAGACTATTTTGAAGATTCCAGGATTCACCGACAATGTGTTAACTCATCTTCTAGCTGGTCTAGGGGCAGGGTTTTTTGCAGTTTGTGTTGGTTCCCCTGTTGATGTGGTAATTTCTTGTTGTTTACTTGTGAATATACATAGTTGAGCTTCTTATTTCATATTTCTTACATAACATCTTTTGAGCTCTTCATTATTCTGTACTTTTATCATTCTCCTAGTTCATTATGCTATCTTCTTTTGTTGTATGGACAGGTTAAGTCAAGAATGATGGGAGATTCTAGTTACAAAAGCACCCTCGATTGTTTCATCAAGACATTAAAAAATGACGTATGATTGTTTTCCGCTATTACTATTTTTCTCTCTTGCATGTTTTCTTTGATTTTAGTTAGTATATTGCATGAATATAATTGCTCTGGCTTTTTATTAAGATGCATCACAAAATTTTACAGTGTCAAACTTTAAGTGGTGGTGACGAAGCACGATCTGCTAAACAAACTGCCTTGATAATTTCTAGCTTTGGCTACATTACATCATTGTAAATTTGCCACACTTAATTGCTTATGGAATGTAATGTTTGCAGGGACCTTTAGCTTTTTATAAGGGGTTCATACCAAATTTTGGACGACTAGGATCATGGAATGTGATCATGTTTTTAACTTTAGAGCAGGTACAAGTTGAATGCTTTGTAATACCTTTCCTTTTTATCACCTTCTACTTATTTTTATCGCACACATTTTTATACCACACTTATCTATTGAGATAGAGATCAGAAAACCCAAAAGTTGCAAAAGAATTTTGTATCGACTTAACCATGACAATTGTGATTATGGGTTGAGTCTCGTCATACTGATATTTTCGCACTATTCATATTGCGTTAACCTGTTAAATTGAGCAGTTTTCAATCTCACTTGTTTTTGTGTTTCCTGTGACAGGCTAAAATCTACGTCAAAAGATTAGAATCAGCTTGAACTCAAACAGTTAGCCGTAGAATTTTCTTCAGTAGAATTCAACTTTCAAGAGAATAAAACTTTTCTCTTCAGTTGTTTATTGGAAAGTTCCAAAACATTTATTTTGTGGGGGGAAAGGAAGTATCAACAAATGACAATAGTTATGTCATCTCTATGTAATTCTCATAAATTTTTTGCTAGTTGGGCTTAGTCATGCAGTGTAGTGTGTTTCTTCAATATCAAGAGAAGATAGGAGCTTAACAAAGGTTTTCTCACTGCAAAATCCCTATTCTAAATCTTTTTTTCTTCACTGCACACAACACAGTAATCCACAGTACAATTTTCTTCTCGCAAGAGGAGAAATTTTATTCAGGACCCATGAAGATGAGTTCAAATGATATTAGTTGAACTCAACTTACAAGTTTAAATACAATGAAATGTCAACTCATTCTATATCAATACATTTAATAAGTAATATCCTAAAAGTTAATTCATAAGAAAGAACTGAATAAAGAGTTCAAATGTAAGATATTACGCAAAAATTTAATTATAAATTAAAATTTCTGCTCGGTTCGAAATAGAGTTTATACATTTAACCCCTAGATTATTATCTATACCTGTATTATAAAGAGATACCACTTTTTAGTATCCACATTTTCTTTTCTCAGTTTTGTCCTTTACATAAAAGTTTTTTAAAAATTGAAATCATAATTTTACTAATTTTACTTTTCAAATAATCATTTTTTTTAATTAACAGTTTTTCTCAATTTAACTATTTTTTTTAAACTTAATAATTTATTAATTAAAAAATTATATACAAAATAATAAAAAATATTTATATTTAATTTTATAATTATAATAATAATATTATTATTATTAATTTTATTATTTTTTATTATAAAAAATGTGAATACAAATAGGCGTAGCATATATGTTTTTACTATTATCTTGTTATTTCTCTCCATCATAAAATTGAATATGTCTTACTATAATTAAGGAAACTATTTATTTAGAAACCATGCAAATCGTATATTTTAATATTTGTTTTCATTATTAATTTATATATTTTTTAATTGAACAAAAACATTTTTTATCATTTTTTTTAATTTCTAAAAATTCTTTCAATTAATAAAAAATATAGTTTATTAACAAAATTTGAATTGAGTTAAAAATGAAATCATTTTCTAAATAAACAATATCTAAAAAGGACCTATGTGCCAAAAAATTATTTACATTGTTTATAGAAAAAATGTATACAAATTACATAATCAATAAAAGATTTTAAAAAAAATTCGTACACGAATTATAGAAAAATTGAAAAATAGAAGTGGAATCCTGCATGTGACCATATTCTTATTTAAAAAATATCACAAAGTTTTCGCTAGAATGATAACATGTGAGTTTGAACATGAAATTTTATCTTAACTTCATCTTCTTATAGAAGAATGGATATATCCGTATCCATAGTTTTTTATTTACCGTTTTAAATATTAATTAATATTTTTTACAAAAAATATTAAAATTAAGATAAAAAATCAAATATTAAATTTAAAAAGTATAAATTTTTTATCAAATATTAAAAATGAAATTATAATTATAAATATTGAGTATAAGTATGATAAATCAATTGGATAATTGCTAATTAAATCATATAATAATATCAATGATCAAATGTATACATTATAAATAAATTATGACTCAGTAATACTTTAAGTTGAATCACGTATTCGTGTTGGATACATATCTATATAATATCTATAACTATATATAAAGGGGATTCCCTCTTTTGTGTCCACATTTCATAATTCCAACTTTACCCTTTATAATTTAATTATTTATTAAATTTTTAAAATTTAACGATTACTTTTACAAGTTTTTATAAAATTATTTACTTATCTCCTTTTTCTTTTTTTCTCTTACTATTCATCAACAGTTATTTTTCTCTTATTTTCTCCGTACATTTTATTTTATTTTTTATAAATATACTTTTATTTTGTTATTTTGTTTATTAAATTAATAACATTACAATATCATCAATTATTAATATAATTCAAAAAATGCGTACACACAGGCGCGATAGCGCCTGTGTTTACACTAGTATTTTAAAATAGGATATTTTATCAATACTTATCAATAAAATATGTAATCTATAAAATAATAGTACTATTGTGATGACAATAATTTATAATTTTTTTATTTTGATAATATTAATACATATGATTTTAATTTGAATTCAAATTATAACAATGATATATATTTATCATATTTTAAAAAAATTTATATATTTTTTAATATACATATACTACAATATAATATTTTATTATTTTCAAAATAAACATATCGACGTATCATAAATATGTATTATATCAGATACAGGTACCATATCCGTGCATCATAATACATAACTAAAATATATAAAAATTATATTACGTATTAAATTAAAGATATGAGTAGTTTAAAATAGAAATTATAAAGTCGAAGACAACATATATGTATATATTATTTTTTTTAGATTTGATTTGAAAAATAGAATATTAAATATATTCATATATGTGTCCAATTGATACGAGAGAATTTCCTGTAAAAAAATATGGATTCAAATATAATGCTCAGGAACATGAATTTATTTATTCACCGAGCTCAACTTCGTAAAAATAATCACTGCGCATCTGAACATAAATCACCTTCTAAATATACCTCTTAAAATATATCTACTTCGGTAACAATCTAAAAATATTATCCAATATTGGTAAATTTCCAATACAAATATTAGACCCGAGGAAGAAAACACTTTTCACCGTTCACTCGGTTGAAAACAATTTTTGTTATTTTCGTATGCACTCAGAGTTTAATATTCTTTTGAATGCATTTGGATTCTATAAGAAATTTATTTAAATTTAAATTTAAATTATAATTTAGTTTTTTTAGATTGAAGATAATTTTTTTTTAATTAAGTTAGTTAATGAGTTAACACGTTTAACTCACCAATCTGTGGTGGACTGGACCGATTTCGAATTTTTTTGACTCGCTAATAAGTGAGTCAAGTTAGATTGGTTCACTGAGTGATCAACCCGTGGGAGGTCGAGTCGGATCGAACTGGGTTGCCTATTTTGATAGCTCTAATTGGAGTCTTGTAACTCAAGGTTGGTTTTTTTCACTTAAAGCTTTCATTAAGGGTATAAGGTTTTTTCTTTTATAGGCAAATGGTAGGTAGTGGAGGAGTTGAACCTACAACTTCTTTTACAACTTCTTCCATCATTTTTTTCAAATCTTTCAAATCAATCTTATATTTCTCAAAATTTAAAATTTAGTGGAGATGTTGAACTCACATCCTTCCTTCTAACTTTTACCACTAGGTCAACCTCATTAAGAACATAAATGATTGATAGAATAATTCTAAAGTTGAGAATAATAATAGACATCGAGAGAAAAATGTGATTAGACGTTAAAACTATGTGAGCGATAGAAAAAGAAAAAAGAGTGAAGAAACTAGAGAAAAACTTATAAGTTAACGAAGATTGAGTCATAGGAGTAGGCATGAGAACACAATCCATCCTTATTGTTTCTTGTAAGAGATTGAGGGTGTATTTTTTTTGACTGAGGTGGATGTCAATGTGATTGCAACAAACTTCTAACCTTTTATTTTTTGAACTTTCTACCATACAATAAAAATGTGTTAATAATTCAAGTTGAGTTAACAGGACCACATTAGATGAGAATGAGAAAGATGACTAATATATAAGTATAGTAACTCATAAACTCACTGTCTTAAGGTTTTTGGGTTAGGAAATGTCGTGGTCTCTTATATGGACATGTTCACAACTCATTGGTACCAAATATCTAATTTCTATGTATAAATGCATAATATTGTTTAATTTTTATGATTGTGAGTCATGAGTTTACATTTTATTGATATCTTTGTTGAATTTCTAACACTCGACTCCATTGAAACTTAAAAGTCTCGCAATGGCATGCTTTTGTTGAAAGTAAACCCTATCAAGAACATGGTTATCAAACTCGCGAGTTAACTCGTTAACTCGGACGAGTTTGCGTGCCTGGTCATGCCCAGCGAGTTAACTCGCAAGCAAACTCGGTTTTGAAGCAGAATCGGTGGAC
>Ga0214545_1011327_pt1 | contig 12375 bp, 19 predicted proteins | sample CNSS4metaG_FD_160064 | JGI IMG/M metagenome (GOLD analysis project Ga0214545, IMG submission 160064) | Root nodule microbial communities from cowpea collected in UCLA plant growth center, Los Angeles, California, USA - CNSS4 | ecosystem: Host-associated > Plants > Roots > Nodule | place: USA... | reverse complement strand
TTAAAAAAAAAAAAAAATATAGAGAAAAAATATATATTTATATATATATATATATATATATATATATATATATATATATATATAAACCTCCATTTTCAGATTCTTATCAAGAATCAAGAACTCCGTAACTCTCGTCCATAACAATGGCATCAAATCGATAACGACATCCATTGTCTTCCTAAAACTTCGAGTGCATGAAAGCTATCAAACAAGAAGAAGAATAACAAAGAAACAACAAAAAAAAAGTTAAGAACTTTAAAATTTAATAATCTAAACACATAATAGAAACATTCAAAAACTATCTCCCAAAAAGTTTTACTCTTCAAGTACATGAAAGCCATCAAACAGGAAGAAAAATAAAAAGAAAAAGAACCAAGAAACAACTAAAAAGTTAAGAACTTTAACACAGAAAAAAAAAACATTCATCAAATCAAACAATAAATTGTAAAATGTATCTTTACATGCTATTTTAACACCTAAACACCATATCCCTTGCGAAATATATATAAAGCACAAACCTTTGACCAACACAAACCTTTAACTAAAGAACACATACAAATGTTAAAAACATAACACTAAGCACCAAACACCAACGTCCAAAACTAAGAAAACACAAATACGAAATATAAAGGGTTTTTCATAAAGGGTTTTCATAACAACCAACCCAAACCTTATTTTAATCAGAAAGAGTTTTCTTCTCTTCCCCTTCAGACCACTGCTGCCACAGAACCACGATCTCTCCACCATCATCGCTCACGAAAGGAACCACCACTGCTCATTGTCGTCGTTTTCCTTTTCGTTGAAACATGCAAACGCAGCAAACCCGTGTCGCGACCGATGAAACGATTTCTGAAACAGGATAATGGAAAAATAAGCACAAAAAATAAAGAAAAAAAATGAAACTTAAGCACCCAAGAGGACAAAAATCCAAACACACAAATAAAAAATAAATAAAGAACACCACCAAGAAGAACAAACAAAACTTAAAAAAACTTAACCTTCTAACTTTCAAATACTACTAACCCATGACGATACCCTATTCAACACATTAGAAGTACAAAAAATACAAACTTTCATGAAGAAGAAGCATAACTAACCTTCAACAGGAAGGCTTTTCTTATGCTCTTTAAAATGCCCTTTGGTGGAAGAATGAAGAATGGAAATAGCTTGGCTTCCTGTAGAAGAAGACTGGTAATCTTCTCTTGACCAACGTCAATCACGCATTAAATGCACAATCACATTCAAATTTTATCAGCCTTGTAGCGGGAAACTTCAAAGAATAGCATAAAGACCAAAAGCCCTTTATTTAAGAAAAGTGTCAATGAAGTTGGGCAGGAAAATGAAAAGGAAGCTGAACAGGAAGGGTCAAATAGTCAAATAGACAAGTAATTAATGAAGGGTACACAAAAAGCTTCTTCTGTACACAGTAATTGACCAAAAAACCTCTAAAATGGAATGTGTCAACGAATAAAGTTGGGTTATTTTAGTAATATCCAAATGTGCTTTTACAGAAAACCTGTGAAATGGATAGGTGTCAACAAATAAAGTTGGGGTATTTGGATAATTTTCAGAGGTGATTGTTTTCATATATTTTAGATTTTGTGCATTTTTCCTCTTTTTATATCTTTTCTTCTTTCCTCTTCTTTCTCTTCCATTTTTTTTTCTTTCATGGGTCCAAAATTTTGAATCTTGTTCATTTGTGTCTTTTTGGTTTATCCTAAATTAGATCCTCTTTATGTAAGATTCTTTTGAGAATCAGATATGCTCTTTATAGAATATCCATGACTTTTCTTTCCTACCACATTGGGTGTGACATGTGTGTTCGAGGAGTGGATCGTGTCATTGTTGTCATGTTTAAGATCAGAATCGTGTCCAACCCCATTCGCTGGACACTGTATCGTGAATGTGTCGAATGTGTGTCTGTGTCAGAAAGGCTTTTGGAGCGGTGTAGCGGGGAAGTGCGGCTAGTCGTCATGTCAGAGCTTCAAAGATTAGTATGCATATATTTGAAGAGAGAAGTGATAAAAGTACTTTTGTAATATTTTCTCCTTTTGGTTTCTTTCAAACTATATAGCACGAATACTAACACAAATACTTTAACATGACATGGATACTAAAACTTTAATATGAGTAATCTCCAAAATGTAGGATGAGATAAAGAATCTATATATTATATCATTATAAATTATTTTGTTTAACAACTAATATTTATATATTCAAAATTATCTATAAACAAAGTTAGTCAAATAAAACAATCTAAATATATTGTCATCTAATACAAAAAGTCTAAATATATCTAATATCTAAAAGACGAAAAATAGTGATTATATAATATTTGTTTCTTTTTTATAATCATAAAATAAACTTATGTAATAAATTTACAACTATATAATTTTTTAAAAAATAATTGTATTTATCTTTATTAACATATATTGGAGCCGTGTTAAAATTATATTAGAGAACATTTTTTTGATATCTCCGATACATATTAGCCATTAGACACACAATTTGTGAGACGTGTCTGAGCTTCATAGTTCAAATAAAAATACTTACGTTTTGTTCTTATCGGGGTTTGGATTATGAATTTGCAAGACACGTGACGAAATCTTGGGAAAGCCTTTGCAAGGTAGGTCTATCCTGACAAAAGAAGATCCACTTGCAAAAGAATCTTTGATGCTTAAGTAAGTAAGAGTTTATGGACCTATTTATAATGTAAGTATGAAAAATGATTCATTGTGTTGTACTCCCTGGTCAAGCTCCTTATATAAAGTTAGGGGGATATAGTCATTGTGCTTGAACATCTTAGAAATTATGGTGAATAACCATTTCATCAATGGTCGAGTTGAATTCGAATTCGATATACAGGTAGATGAGCCCTTGAGCATGTTTTGGATGGTCGTCTTACCTTTTAGGATTTTAGTTTATGAATGGCATTTTTGTTCTATATAAATGAGGGTTTTTGAATGATTATTGCTCTAGGTGTGTGAAGTGTTCTGTCACATTAAATGCATCTGACTTTTTTGTTAATGTGTCATCATCACATTGGCCGTTGAAAGGATAGGTTTCCTCTATGTCCTCTTTTGATCTTGGTGACAGGTTTCTTCACCAGAGCCCCTAATCTTCGTTTCCCCTATAATCCTGTCTTAGGGATTTCTCTAGCAACTTATAAGAAGTGCAAAGTTAAGTCCAATGAAAATGGGAAAGAATTAGACTCCCTTACCTCAAAATCCAAAAGTGATTACACAACCTTAGCCAAGGGTCTAATCAAAGGAGGCATGGCCAAGCAAATTCAAGAAGAGTTAGCAACATCTACTCAAGGTGAAGCTAAACTCCTTTTCACTTGGGCCATCATGGAGCATTTTTAGATGGAACAGTGAATATGAACCGTAGGGTTGGCAAAGTGATCTTTTTGAACAAATTTTGGGTAATGGGTGTTGATTTGCACTGGAATTGTATTAGATATGGTCAAAGCTAAGAATTAGTACCCTTGCTAGCATGTATACGATCGGAAAGATGAACATGGGCATATAACAGTATGGAGGAGTGTCCAAGGTGGGTTGTACAGCGCTGGAAGTTCTGGAGTTTTCCTAGAATCCTAAGCACCGCCTGGTGGTAATGGTCTAGCCGCCAGGCGCAAGCGTAGAGAAGGGAAATTGTGTGGTTGTGAGGTGTACTGGAGGGGTTTTGCAGGGTCGTGATTTTGGGGAGGATTAGATTCGTGAGGAGGACAAAGTTGGGTGCGGTAATGGGATATGAGAATTTGGTGATGATATGTGGTAGTTGGAGTATGAACTTTGAGGAGTTGAAGTAGAGAGGACATACGTGTCAGGTACAGTAAGGGTTGCAGCTAGAGCGACAGTGGGGTGATGTACAACTCGTGTGGAGACAATTATGGTGATAGGAGAAAACGCATAATAGTATGGTTAATTGAGATGAGCCAAAGCGGATAGATTGTAATATATTAGTACTAAACAAAGATTGGTAAACAAAGGAAAATCTGATATAAGCTTACCTATATGACGGGATGATGAAATTAGAACAGGTGTGTGAGACTATCAATGGTTTATTGGATTAGTAATATTGTACTTAAGACATTATATTTAGTTGAAATTTCGGTTTGGAGATCTTATATGGTATTGAGACTTGTGGTATTAGATAACTTGCTTGTAAGTGAAGTTGATTAGTTGGGAAGGTTCACTATTAGTTATACTAACTTAGAGTGCAAACTGTCACAGAGTCAAACCAGAAAGGGGGAAAATCAGTTAAGTGAGATTACTGATATGTCGCCCGGCGGTGAGCTGGAGATCGTTAGGCGAGAGCGACCAAACAGAGGGGCACCTGATTCGCGGGCGCCTGGCGGTGAGGGACTTTCCGCTAGGAGGTACCTGCGGCGAGATGAATTTTTTAGGCGCTATGCGCCTGGCGGTACACGACACCCGCCACACGGTCTGGGAGCTGGCAACGCTTGGCGGCACGTGTCCCCCGCCAAGCGAATTGTACTGCTGTAGCTTGGAATTGTGATTTCGTGTTTGTGATCTACAAGGCGTCTAGTGAAGCTTTAAATGTGGGATTGCTGGTGTTCCTTGAGTTGTGGCTGGAACGTATCCCTTGAGTTGTGGCTCGGGATAGGGGTTAAGCACGTGGTATTCCTTGAGTTGTGGCTCAGAATAACATCTCTTGAGTTGTGGCTCGGGTTGGCGAGTGTTGCCGGTGTGAGTGTGCTGGTTGTGGCCAGTATGAATGGGTCCAGATAGATTGCCCTCCTCAGTTGTTGGCTGACGAGTTTGGTAGTCTTGGGACGATACGAACTATGTTCGTATATGAGAACTCTACCTGGCGTTACGGTGTATGATCCGTAGCATTGTTTCTCGCACGTGCTCTATCGGTTGTGGCCGATAGGTATGGCAGCATGTCACCTTGAAGTAATCATTAGACGATGTAGAACACGAATAATCTGATTGGAAATCAGATGGTAGGAACTAAAAGAAGGAACAATGTGGGATGTTTAAGTTATGTATAGTGACATGTGTATATATATATATATATATATATATCTGCAACATTATATATGTTTTATTTGTTAAGCTCACCCTATCTGCGTGTGTTTGGCAATGATCGTGTACACGGTACACGGGAGCAAATGTTGTTGATGGAGGTGGCTCAGGTGAAGCTTAGTCGCGGAGATGGGATAGACTCGGGTAAATCTTATGTTTTATTTTCTCTGGTTTTGGGATCAGTTGTAAACCCTGATGGGTGATATTATAACATTTGATTTTCGATTTTGTTGACTGATGGTTATGAACATTATTTACATATTTAATAAATTTTGAATTTTCCCGCGTTTTGGGAAAACGAGGTATTACTAATTGCCGCGTATATTTAAATTGTTGCTTTTATTTATTTATAAAATTGTAATATCCTAACGAGATGTTACAATTGGTATCAGAGCAATGGTTTTCAAAATGATTTTTGGGATCTATGGGGAGTGAGCTTATCGTGTTACGCTTGCGTGACTAATTGCTTGTATTGTTGTACTAATTTTGGATGTGGAATCCTAATTTGAGCTGTGTGTGTGAACAGCTATAATATGTGGCGTGCGCAAACTATGGCTAATAGGAGGAGAAGGAACACTACTAGAGTTGATGACATAGCTCAGGCGATTCATCGCATGGTGAACATGATGCAGCCCATAGCAGCGCCACTCAGAGCCGTAGTTGCACCTACCAGGCTGGTAACTATGGAGGATTTCATGAAACATAGGCCTACCAAGTTCTCTGGCAAGGCTACTCCTGATGAGGCAGACGCCTGGATGCGGGAGTGCGAGAAGATTTGCGGGGTGCTGGAGTGCATAGATGCCCATAGGCTATTATTTGTCACTTTTCTGTTGGTGGCAGATGCAGAGTATTGGTGGCAAGGGATGCAATGACTGATGCAGACTCGTGGTGAGGAGGTGACCTGTACTACCTTTAGGACGAAATTCCTGGGGAAATATTTTCCGGACAATGCGAGGCATGAGTGGGAGGCGGAGTTCCTGATACTACAGCATGGAACCATGACCGTGGATGCTTACATCGAGAGGTTTGAGTACCTTGCACGTTTTTACTCTCTAGAGGTCATAGAGGAGTGGAAGTGCAGGAAGTTTGAGGGTGGACTCAAACATGAGTTGCGCAGATTTTTGGTGCCCCTCAGGATCAGAGAATTCCCAGTTTTGGTCGAGCAGGCCAAGACAGTTGAGCAGCTGGAGATGGGGCCCAGTCGAGCAGCACGATCATAGAAGACTACGACAGACACCCGTCAATAGAAGAAGCCTTATAGTAGGCCACCGACTACCTTCAGGATGCTACAGTGCTATAACTGTGGCGGGAAGCATTTGAGGAGTGATTGTACTAGACCCGCTAGCAATACAGGTGGAGGCAGTAGCACTGGTAAGTGCTACGTGTGTGAGCAGACTGGACACTTTGCACGTCAGTGTCTTAATAGAAAACCAACTAGGGGTACACCAGCCAAGAAACCTGTCGGAGACCGGCCCAGAGCATCGGGGCGTGTGTTCGCCTTGAAGACCACAGAGGCAACACAGTCAAGTAACCTATTGCAGTTTTTGTGTTCGTTGTGTAACCATGAGGTTGTAGTGTTTTTGACTCAGGAGCCACCCATTCATTCGTGTCTAATGAATGTGTGAGGAGGCTCAGGCTTGCGATGCGAGAGCTGGGGTGCGAACTGATAGTTACGACGCTAGCATCTGGTGAGGTATCCACCACTTCTGTGTGTTGGGTGCCCTATGGAGGTGGCAGGCCGTAGGTTCAAGCTGAATCTTATTTGCCTGCCGATGGAGGGTTTGGACGTGATTCTGGGCATGGACTGGTTGTCGAGCAACCATGTTGTCATTGATTGCGGACAATGCAAGATAGTGTTTTCATATACAGTCGGGTTGGAGCATATCTCGTCTAATCAGGCTGTGAAGGAGATTGAGGGTGGGGCTACATGTTATATGATAGTGGCTCATGCGGAGAAGATGAGTACGGTCGAGAATATCAGCAAGATTCCAGTAGTGGATGAATACGCAGATGTCTTTCCGGATGAGATTCCAGAGTTGTTGTCTAACAGGGATGTGAATTTCTCCATTGATCTCATCCCTGGCAGTGGGCCAGTTTCTATGGCACCGTACAGGATGGCACCAGCTGAGTTAGCCGAATTAAAGAAATAGATTGAGGATCTATTTGAGAAGAAGTTCATCTGACCGAGTGCATCACCGTGGGTGGCGCCGGTTTTGTTAGTGAAAAAGAAGGATAGTAGCTCCAGGTTATGTGTTGATTACCGGCAGCTGAACAAGTTAACGATAAAGAATAAGTACCCACTGCCAAGGATTGATGACCTGTTGGATCAGCTGAGGGGAGCTGCGGTGTTCTCAAAAATAGACTTGAGGTCTGGATACCATCAAATCCTAGTCAGGTCGGAGGACGTACAAAAGACTGCTTTTAGGTCACGTTATGGTCACTACGAGTATGTGGTGATGCCATTCGGGGTGACCAATGCGCTGGCCATATTCATGGACTATATGAATAGGATTTTCCGGCCATATCTGGATCAGTTTGTGGTAGTGTTTATCGATGATATTCCGATATATTCTGAGAGCAGAGAAGAACACGCAGAGCATCTGAGGGTGGTGTTGGGATTCTCAGAGAACATCAATTGTATGGGAAGTTATCGAAATGTGAATTCTGGTAAGAGGAAGTACAATTCCTAGGCCATGTGATCTCAGCCCAAGGAATAGCAGTTGATCCGGCTAAGATCGAGACAATGATGAACTGGGAGAGGCCACAAACAGTTACAGAGGTGCGGAGTTTCCTGGGTTTGGCACGGTATTATCGACGATTTATGGAGGGTTTCTCCAAGATGGTGAGTCCCCTAACACAGCTCACTAGAAAGGACCAGCCCTTCTCATGGATAGATGAGTGTGAAGCTTGCTTTGAAGATATGAAGAGGAGATTGACTACCGCACCAGTACTAGCAATCCCTGACACGACTAAAATATTTGAGGTATACTGTGATGCCTCGTATCAGGGGTTGGGTTGTGTGCTGATGCAAGATAAACGAACTGTGGCCTATGCATCGAGATAGTTGAAGGTGCATGAGAAAAATTACTCGACACACGACTTGGAGTTAGCGGCAGTTATGTTTGCCCTCAAGACATGGAGGCATTATTTGTATGGGGCGCAGTTTCAGGTATTCAGCGACCATAAAAGCTTAAAATACTTATTTGATCAGGAGCTAAATATGAGGTAGAGGCGCTGGATGGAATATTTGAAAGATTATGACTTTGAGCTTTTGTACCATCCTGGTAAGGCTAATGTCGTTGTCAATGCCTTGAGTAGGAAGAGAATTCATGTGTCAACTATGATGATTAGAGAGTTGGAGCTGATAGAACAATTGTGGGACATGAATCTGGGGCTGGACATGGGGGCAGGACAGATACGATGCAGCATGTTAAGGATCACAAATGAGTTCCTAGATGAAGTTCGAGTAGAACAAGGTAAGGATCAGGAGCTGCAATAGATCATTGGTGAGTTGGGCACTGAGAAGAGGAAGGATTTTCGGATGGGCAGAGACGGTATCCTACGGTTCAGGGAGAGAGTGTGTGTTCCCAGTAGTAGATTCTTGAGGAAGATGCTCCTAGATGAGGGGCATAAGAGTCGTCTTAGCATACACCCAGGTATGACTAAGATGTATAAAGATTTGAAAGCTACTTTTTGATGGACAGGCATGAAGACAGATGTGGCTGATTACGTCGCTTCCTGCTTGGTATGTCAGAAAGCAAAGATTTAGTATCAGAGGTCGAGTGGTATGTTGGAGCCTCTGGATATTCCTTAGTGGAAATGAGACAACATTTCCATGGACTTCGTCACACATCTACCGAGGTCGGTGAGAGGGCATGACTCTATATGGGTGATTGTAGACTGGTTGACGAAGTGTGCGCACTTTTTGCCCACAAATCAGAAGATGTCCCTGGATAAACTGGCAGAGTTATATGTCAGAGAGGTGGTCCGACTACATGGTGTGCCTACTAGTATTATATCTTATAGAGACCCAAGGTTCACATCGAGGTTTTGACAATCTTTGTATAAGGCTTTGGGTACTCAGCTGAGAATGAGTTCAGCGTATCACCCTCAGACCGATGGGCAGTCTGAGAGGACTATCCAGTCATTGGAGGATCTGCTGAGGACTTGTGTGTTAGATCATCTAGGCACTTGGAGTGATATGCTGCCATTGATAGAGTTCACGTATAATAATAGTTACCATTCCAGCATTGGAATGGCACCGTATAAGGCATTGTACGGTAGGAGATGCCGGACACCTCTATGCTGGCAGCAGGACGAAGAGTCGATAGTACTTGGGCCAGAGTTCTTACAGCTGACCACCGAGAAGGTGAAGATGATACAGGATCGCATGCGTGCAACTCAGAGTCGGTAGAAATCCTATGCAGACAAGAGGAGGAGGCCGCTTGAGTTTGAGGCTGGTGATCACGTATTTCTCCGAGTGACCCCTACAACAGGCATTGGCAAAGCTCTTAAATCAAGGAAGTTGACTCCTCGATTCATCGGGCCATATCAGATCACGAGGAGGATTGGGTCGACAGAATATGAGATAGCTTTGCCACCACACTTGGGAAGCTTACATAATGTTTTCCATGTGTCGTAGCTGAGAAAATACATAGCAGATCCTACGCATGTTCTAGAGGATGATGATGTACAGGTACGGGAGGACTTGACCGTTGGAGTCGGACCAGTGAGAATCTTGGATTCTCAAGTAAAGCAGCTCAGAGGAAAGGAGATCAGAACAGTGAAGGTGCTATGGGATGAGGCAACTCAGGAAATGACATGGGAGATGGAAGATGTCATGAGGCGGTCTTATCCACATCTGTTCACTGGTAAGTTCTCTTTTTCGAGGACGAAAAATTTTAAAGGTGGGGGTAATGTAAGACCCGTGGAATTTAATTAATTAATAAATGCGGGTGGGTAAATCATTTATGACATTAAAGTAGGGTTGGTATGATGTGGAAAAGTGCTAGCTCATGTGGTTGAGAGTACTATGATTGTGTGAGAGGACCTGGGTTTGAGTCCTATATATGCCAATTTTGTGTTATTATTTGTTATTATTTTAAATATGTGTGAAATAATATGTTAATTGGATGATGATTATTAGCATTAAACATGAATTGGCATGATGGTCTATATTGATTTAGCAATTACACGGTTATGGGTTCAAATCTTGGGGGACCCAAATTAAACATTCTTTTTGCTATTTTTGGCTTTGGCATGAATGTGAAGGGTTAACGGAAACCCTAGAGAAAATAGCAGCCAAGGGTGGTTGTAAAAACATCCCATAATGGGAGATTGAATGGCCATTAACACTCAAATTAAGTGGCAGCTCGTTTTTAACTCTTCCCCTAGCCTTAAGTTTCCATTTAAAAGGCAAAAGTGAAGTTTTGGAAAAGGTTTGGCAATATTAGAAGTGGTACCAGAAACAAAGCACGAAATTGCTAAGATTAGTGAGTGGGAGTGAGTTTTGGGGCTGGTTGAGTGGAAGCCAAGGGGAAGATCATTGGTGATCGTTGGGAGCTCTCAAGCGTTCAATTTAAGCGAATGAATTCCAAGTTACAGGAGCTTCCTACGTTAATTTGTTGTTTGATATGAATTGTATGAAAATCATATGTAAACTATTGATGATTCTGTATCTGTTTCGTGATTCTGCTAAATTCTGGAAATTTTCCAGAAATCGCCTCGCGGGCTATACATAGCTGCCATGTGGCTCATCCATTTGTGCATGTTCTATTGTGTTTCTGGGTGTAGCGCCTGGCGGTGAATCCTTGTACCGCCAGGCGACTCAAAGTCTGTGAATGTTCTGGGTTTTTCTGCATGGAGCGCCTGGCGGAATTGGCTGGGACCGCCAGGTGACGCGGGTATGTGACTCGATTTGTGTTGTTCGCGTGTTTTGACATGAATTGCTTGGAGGAAAAGCGAGGAGTGGGTCTTAGGAGATGATCGAGAGTAGTAAATCTTTGATTTTGAGCGTAGTTGACAGAGTAATTTGATGGAACAGTGAATATGAACTGTAGGGTTGGCAAAGCGATGTTTTTGAACGAATTTTGGGTAATGGGTGTTGATTTGCACTGGAATTGTATTAGATATGGTCAAAGCTAAGAATTAGTACCCTTGCTAGCATGTATACGATCGGAAAGATGAACATAGGTATAGAACAGTACGAAGGAGTGTCCAAGGTGGGCTATACAACACTGGAAGTTCTGGAGTTTTCCCAGAATCCTAAGCATCGCCTGGCGGTAATGGTTTAGCCGCCAGGCGCAAGCGTAGAGAAGGGAAATTGTGTGGCTGTGAGGTGTACTCGAGGGGTTTTGCAGGGATAGAGTTGGGTGCGATAATGGGATATGAGAATTTGGTGATGATATGTGGAAGTTGGAGTATGAACTTTGAGGAGTTGAAGTAGAGAGGACATACGTCTCAAGTACAGTAAGGGTTGTAGCTAGAGGGGCAGTGGGGTGATGTACAACTCGTGTGGAGACAATTATGGTGATAGGAGAAAACGCAGAATAGTATGGTTAATTGTGATGAGCCAAAGTGGATAGATTGTAATATAGTAGTACTAAACAAAGATTGGTAAACAAAGGAAAATCTGATATAAGCTTAGCTATATGACGAGATGATGAAATTAGAACAGGTGCGTGAGACTATCAATGGCTTATTGGATTAGTAAGATTGTACTTAAGACATTATATTTAGTTGCAATTTCGGTTTGGAGATCTTATGTGGTATTGAGACTTGTGGTATTAGATAACTTGCTTGTAAGTGAAGTTGATTAGTTAGGAAGGTTCACTATTAGTTGTACTAACTTATAGTGCAAACTGTCACAGAGCCAAACCAGAAAGGGGGAAAATCAGTTAAGTGAGATTACTGATATGTCGCCCGGCGGTGAGCTGGAGACAGCCATACGAGAGTGACCAAACAGAGGGGCACCAGATTCGCGGGCGCCTGGCGGTACACGACACCCGCTAGGCGGTCTGGGAGCTGGCAGCTTGGAATTATGATTTCGCATTTGTGATCTACAAGGCGTCTAGTGAAGTTTTAAAGGTGGGATTGTTGGTGTTCCTTAAGTTGTGGCTCGGAACGTATCCCTTGAGTTGTGGCTCGGGATAGGGGTTAAGCACGTGGTATTCATTGAGTAGTGGCTCGGAATAGCATCTCTTGAGTTGTGGCTCGGGTTGGCGAGTGTTGCCGGTGTGAGTGTGCTGGTTGTGGCCAGTATGAATGGGTCCAGATAGATTGCCCTCCTCAGTTGTTGGCTGACGAGTTTGGTAGTCTTGGG
>Ga0214545_1011326_pt1 | contig 12375 bp, 7 predicted proteins | sample CNSS4metaG_FD_160064 | JGI IMG/M metagenome (GOLD analysis project Ga0214545, IMG submission 160064) | Root nodule microbial communities from cowpea collected in UCLA plant growth center, Los Angeles, California, USA - CNSS4 | ecosystem: Host-associated > Plants > Roots > Nodule | place: USA... | reverse complement strand
AATTTTACAAATGTTAATATATATTTTTAAAATTTTAATAATTATATTTTAATAATATTTAAATAATTATATTCTATTTAACAATTGAATCTAAGAATTATATTCAATTAATAATTAAATATTATAAATTATAATTAAATTTAAAAAATAACTAATAATAATGTCAATTTTAAAAATTAAATGATTTTATTTTAACAAAATTTGGGACTAAATTAAACAAAAATAACGAATATAGAGACTAAATTGAACAAAAATAACAAATATCGAGACTAAATTAAACAAAAATAAATAATACAACTACAAACTGACACGTAGTATTGACATGTGGCACTAGTATTGACACGTGGCACAATTGTGACTTGACACGTGGACACTTCTTTTGAAATTAAAAATTTTTAAAAAATTAAAAAAATTAAAAAAATTAAAAAAAATCAAAAAAACCAGGAGTTGACACGTGGCATGCATTGTTAAAAAACGTTAACTATTTAAACATCGTTAGTGAAAAGTACAAAATTGACCACAATTTGACGAAAATGAGGACCTAATTGAACATAAAACGAAAATAGGAACCAAATTAAATAAAATCAACAAAAATAGGGACCGAATGTATATTTAAGCCTTTATTTTATTATTTACACCCGTAATATCCGGTAGGGATGTTACAGTTCCCATTGGGTGGGGATAGGTGTGTTGGTGATGATGCCAATGAAGGGATGGCGATGTTTAGGTGGTTGTGGTGGTAACGGGTGTGGTGGTGTGGTATGACAAATGATGGTAGGAAAAGTAGTGGTGAAGTGACGAGGAGTGATATGGGTGGTGGGAAAGGTGGCAGCAAGGTTAGTTGTTGTGGGGTGTCTGGGGATGGTAGTTGGATGATGGATGTTTGTGTGGTGAGTAGAGATGATAGGTGTTTGTTGAGTGGTGGTGAAAGTATGCAAGGTGGGGTTATATTCCCTTTCCTCCTCGTTAAGTTGGTAGGCATAGGACCTGGGGGCTTCTGACGGTTCCTTGCCTTTTCCTTTCTAGGTAGGGTCAGCCTCAATCTCCTCCTCAGCTTGGAGTTCTCCTGCCTAAGCGCTTCCATCTCATCAGCACTGCGCTTTTTCAGGTCGGCAAGCTCTTGTTGCATCTTGGTTTGGCCTTTAAGGATGAAGACCAAGTCTGGGGTGATGTTTGCATGCATAGAAGGGCCTGCTTTAGGGTGCTTCACTATTCCAGCTCTATTGTGGGTGGAGACCATCCTCGATAGTGTTCAGATTGCTTGGTAAGGTATCGCTTCGTGTCCCACGATAGGCGCCAATTGTTCCTGTGGAGAACAAATGGGAGATATTAGGGGACACAAATAATGCCTTACCTCAATCCTTGACCTCTCAAGCTGGCTCCTTCTTGACTTCTACACGTCATCTGTTAGTGTATACGGTTTGGACCCTAAGGGGGTTACTTGCGGAGAGGGCTTCGACGATCAAGTCAGCAAAAAATTCTTCTCAAAGTCAAATCTCAAATTAGGAAATTAATGAGAATGTACCTCTTAATTGCTGGAGTCCATGTGTATTTATAGAGTCATTAATTATGGCTGCCACCTTTATGGGTTGGGCCAATACTTTGGATTCTAGATGGGTCTGGGCTTGGCCCAAGCCCTGTGTTAATGTTTGCTGGCACTAGGGGCCTTGTGTGTGTCGTTCTAAGCTCGAGGTCATTGACTCATTATGTACCGTCCTTTGCCATTATGTTATGCTTGATTGGTTATCAACTTGTTGATTTTATTACCAGGACTATGCTTAGGCGACCTTAGTCGTATACTTGCCTTGGTCCGCCTAGGTATAGTACAATATACATACTTTGATCTTCTATCATCAAGAGTGTCTTCCTATTATGTCTCGTAGTTGGAGTTCTTCTTAAACTGAACTCCATTTCCAAGAGTAGCTTTTATATATCTTAAAATTCATTTAATAGCATTAGTGGACAAACCTTTGATCTTCATATGCTCAAATTCATTCTCATTATGTGGTTTTTATCATTACATTGTTGTCATCTCCTCGTATAACTTTTTTATTTCCTTTTTCCAATTTGAACTCATTATAGACTTTTTTTTGGAACAAAAGTTTGAATTTCATCATAATTCTCCCTTAATTTAAAACTTAAGGATAAAATATAGATAGATCTAAAAAAAAACTACATTATAATAGTAAATATTTGCTTTGTGTGTGGATTGTAGCACTAATTTCCATTTTGGTAATCAACATAGTCAAGGAACAAACACTTTCCGTCTTTAAGAGACAACTTACAACAAAAGTGTTTATATTAATCAACAAATTTTGGACTTGCTACTGCATTTTTAAGTGATTGAAGAGGTGCTTTATAATCAAGAGACGTAGTCAGTGTTAGGTTCATAAAGTATATTGTATATGCGAGAGATTTTCCCCAATATATTGCTAGCATGTGAGCTTTAATCAATGCAACTCGGACCAACTTCAATATATGACAGTTCTTTCATTTTGCAACCCCCATTTTGTTGTGGAGTATTTGGATCCCCTACTAGCCCTCTCTTTGTCCCTATGAATCACCAGCCTTACCTAGAATATCATTTGCTCCCGTGTGACAATTCACACGATCATAAACAAATAACATATAATTTGATAAACAAATAACATATAATTTGATAAACAAATAACATATAATTTGATAAAATGAATAATGACCCAAACTACTTTAGTCTAATTAACTCTTGGCCAAGAACCTTAATACCCCAAGATTTTCCAACCTGCAAGTCACACAAATAATTGATCATGGACCCAGGATATAAGATGCTTCCACGAACCTGCCCGCTCGTGGTCCTGCCTCTATGAACCTCCCCGCTCGTAATGCAACTCTACAGACCTCCCCGCCCATAGTCCAACAGACGTGACCCAACAGCTACGAACCTCCCCACTCGTAGCAGCTCTCAAGTGTGAGCATGGAACATACGAACCTCCTCTCTCGTATCCCCACACAAGAGCATCATAATATTAACCTTCCCGCTTATAATATCACGTGTTCACCAACAACCTTGAACCTACCCGCTAATGACACAATTAGCATCTCATGGTCCAAGTCTCATGTAACATCCCAGCCGGATATTACTAATTTAAATAATTAAAATAGGGACATAAGTATAAACTCGCATTTATGATAATTCCTTTTTCCCAAACACAGGAAAATTTAAAACTTTATTTCAACTCGCCAATTATAAAATCCATACGACATTTAATTACTACAAAGATTAATTGTTCATAATATTCATTACAAAATAGTTCATGAAGAAAACTAGTAAAAACTCCCACAGCTGGCCCCACTCCGAATCTAAGCATCCACGTGCTCACCTGCATCCACATTGCTCCCATGTAACAAGTTACATGATCACCGCCAAACACATAAATAGGGTGAGCTCAAATACAAGAAATATAAATACAACATAAGTAATTTAGCACCCCAATCCTCAATCCTCAACTCCCAAACCTTATGGTGGACGCATCTTGATTCTACACCCTTTGATGAGTACACTGATCGATCTTTATTGCACGAGTGTCAACTCGGCCCTCTGACTACAGGCCACCACCTAATAGTCCACGCGCGGGAATAAATTGCCACGACCACAATCCGCGACACCAAGTGGAGTACCCCAAAATGAACCGCAGTTCGTAGTTGTCCCCAGACTACCAAACTCAATTAGTTACATTGAAGAAGGCAATCTTCTAGAACCTCGCCATACGAGCCACGATCTCGCACACTCCACTGGACTTCCAAAACCACCAGGCTACAACCTATAGTGGCCACATGTTATCCCAATACAAGTGCCACTCATAACTGGGCCCCCAGCAAAGCATCGCCTCATGACCTCTATCCAAAGTAGTGCAAAAATCCTCCTCGCGATCCAACTTTGCACCCAAAATCGCATGGCGCACCTCTTGCATCGCTAGGCGGAACTTGGATCCAGACCGCCTAGCAGACACCTCACGCCACTAGGCGCTATACGCTTTCCATAGCCTCTACCAAATCTTTTCCGCCTTGCGGGATCACATTTTCTGCCAAGCGTCATGTGTTCCAAGCTTCTCTGGTTTTCCCTTATCATCTGGCAACACACCCCAAGCCGCTAGGCAGCACATCCCAAGCCGCTAGGTGCCACACCAGTAGCGTCATTGCTACTGGTTTTTGGCACTTTGAAGCAAGTTCCAAAGAACCCCAAGCACTATATATACAATCCATAACATGAAATATGCTTATCCAGTCATAATCACATGACTGGATCATAGTCCAACACAATCCTGAACAACCAAACAATATACAAAAGCAGAAAGAATACATAACCATTGTCCCAAAATATCGCACGGACAATAAAACAATAATAATGATAATAATAAAAAACCAACAACAATAACAATAATGATAATAATAATAATAATAACAATAAAAGGAAACAATACAAATAAAAAAATAATAATGAAAATAATAATGAAATAAAATGAAACAATAATAGTAAAACAATAATACTAATAAGATAAAATAGTAAAAATAAAATAAAACAGTAGTAATAAATTATAATGATAATAAAATCATAAATAAAATAAAACAATAATAATAATAAAAATAATAGTAAAATAATAGTAAAATAAAATAATAATAATAATAATAATAATAAAGATAAAAATAATTATAAAATAAAATAAAATAAAATGAAAATAATAATAATAATAATAATAAAATAATAACATAATAATAATAAAAATAATAATAATAATAATAATTATTATTATTATTATAATAGTAATAAAACAAAATTTTAAAAATAAAAATAATAATAATGAAAATAATAATAAAATGAAATGAAACAATAATAATAAAATAGTAATATTAATAAAATAAAATAATAATAATAATAAAATTAAACAATAATAATGATAATAAAATCATCAATAAAATAAAACAATGATAATAATAACAATAATAGTAAAATAATCGTAAAATAAAATAATTAAAATAATAATAATAATAATAATAATAAAGATGATTATAAAATAAAATAAAATGAGAATAATAGTAATAATAAAAATAAAAAATAAAAATAGTAATACAAATAATAATAATAAAAAATAATAATTATAATAATAATAATGTAATTAATAATTATAATAATAATAATAATAATAAAAAGCAATTTTAAAAATAAAAATAATAGTGAAAATAAAAATATTAATAAAATAAATTGAAGTAATAATAAAACAATAATATTAATAATAATAAAATAATCAATAAAACAAAATAATAAAAATAAAAATAATATAATAAAATAATAGTAAAATAAAATAAAATAATAATACTAATAAATATAGTTATAAAATAAAATAAAATGAAATTAATAATAATAGTCAAAATAATAATAATCAAAATAAGAATAATAAAAATTAAAATTAAAAAAATAAAAATGATAGTAATTATAATAATAATAGTAAAATAATATAAATAATATTAATAATATTAATAATAAAATAATAATAAGGATAGTAATAGTAATAATAATGGTAAAATAAAATAAAATTAATAATAAGAATAATATTAAGTGTGTTGTATTTAGAAGAAAAACTTTAAACATCTCGTCAAGCAAAAAAGAAGAATCATGATAATCATAGCAATGATTGGGTCACAAAGAGAACTCAATACAACGGAAACCACAAACACACACATACTCTATCTAAAACCACATACGACAAACATCAAGAAGTTAAACGATACAAGAATTTGATTCAAGAGAAAGCTTTCATCCATCAATATATAACACAATTGCATATAATATCATTAAAACAGGAAATGACAGCTCTCCTAACCTGGTACTCCTTGCTCAAACTTGATGATTTTAGAGTTTCTTCCTTGATCACCAATGGCTTCCTTTGCTCTTCCTCAATTCAGCTCTCCCTCTCACTCGCTAAACACAATTGTTGCTCTACAATTATTCTCCTCTCAATACTCACCAAAAGCATCCTCCAAAACACACTTTATCCCTCTTAATTTCCCCAACAACCATTATGAGATGGTTTTCTAGTTCTTCCATATGCTCCTCAAGATGGCTAGGGTTTTCTGATCCTCTCATTCATGCCAAAAATAATTTTAGCAAAAAGAAAACTTAATCCATATCTACCAAGGTTCAAACCCACAACTATGTCAACGTCAAGTCAATGCACCACCATCAAGCCAATTCATGTTTCTTGAAATTTCATGCACACCATGCCTTATAACCTCTTATCCCACAACCATGTTTGTATGCAAAATAATTAAATAATAAAAATAATCCACAAAATGGCATTCACAAGACTCAAACCCAGGTCCTCCCCACACCATCAACATGCTCTACCACTTAAGCTACCGTTGTTCCTTGTCTTCTCTCTCCACATTAAATAACTTAGGGATTCCCGCTGTCGCATTTATTAAATAAATACTTATTAATTTATTTAATTTTCCCGGGTCTTACATCTCAAATCACATCATAATAAATGCAAGCAAGAAAAAGTCATTGGCTTAGCACTATCGCCTGGTGTTGCCTAAGTGTTGCTAGGCGATACTCCTGTGCAGACTGCTTGGTGAAAATTTTCCACCACCAGGCGCCAAGCCCAAAACATCCCCACTGTTTTACCCTCTATCGCCTAGCAGTTTGCCACTCACCGTCAGGCGCCACACGACCTAGGGATGCTCTTGGTACCCCTTTCGCCTGACGACTTCGCCTACGCCAAGCATTATATCAGTAGTGTGCCAACTATTGGTTTAGCATTCTATAACATGTTATAATTTATTCCAATTTCATTCAAAAACACTAACTTATACCTATATATCAGTGCTTGACTCCAGGTGCACTGCCAAGTACAGTTGATTCAGTTAGTTATATTCACACACATAATTCCATTCATCTAACTCAAACCCAAAGTTGGAATTAAAATCAATGCACACATAGGCCATATGCCACTTATAACTTAGACAACTCTTATTTGCAACTATATTAAATAATCCAGTAAGTTTCAATATCTTATTTTACCACTATTAGCCTATTCTCAAACCTTTACTCTATATAACCAAAACCATAAAATTCCACGCACAAAGGACCCAAAATTCTCAACCTTTCCAATTCAATTTTGCTACTTTACCTCCCTATCTCTAGATTATTAGATCATCAAAGAATGCTCAGGCTTATCACTATATCCATTTAATATAAGCACATCATTCTATTCCATCCATTGACTTGTTCATAATTTACCCTATTTCAGCTTCTATCTCATTATAACATTCATAATTCCATTCCAATTCCACTCCCAAAACCTCACTGTTAGCCACCTAAATTAAATTCATGTTACAACAACTATTCACTATTGTCGCCTAGCGGCCAACATGGTGCCGCTAGGCGGTGCATCCGCACCTGGGTAAACCCAGGTTTTTCAACACTTGCGAGAATACCAATTTTCCCCTAAACTCAATCCAGTGGTTCCAAAAATCCAGAATTACACAAATTTCCAATCCCACCTATAAGAAAAAAATCCATACTATTATACCATTACAATTATCTCGTTATTAACCCTATTCCCAAATTTTTAGATTATTTCTCCAACCCTAATAGAAAATGTAACATCCCGGTCGGATATTACTAATTTTAACTAATATAAAATAAAAGAAATCATAAAGTCACATTTATTTAAATGTCTTTCCCAAAATGCGGGAAATTAAAATCTGAGTTAAAAAGTAAATCAAGAAAACAATAAAATCAAATCTCCAAGCGTTCCCGCTCCAGCTCTATGCCTCACCAACACCACCCGCAACATCATCTACTTCCGTGTAACGTGTTACACAATCATCGCGAAACACAAGCATATAGGGTGAGCTAACAATATCAAATTATATACAATTCAAATATATGCACACACATGTATATCATACTCTCATAACCAACCAATTTCCTTTCCTGCGTACCAACGCTTCTTGGAAAGAATTTCTCCCCTTGTGCATCAACACCTCGTGTGGAGAACAAGCCACAACCCTTACCTGTTCACCAAAACTCGGTAAGAGCATTACTTTCCTTAGGACTTATAAGCAACCACCCTTGCTTGGTCACCAAAATCCAGCAAGAGCACAACCCTTACCTGCTCACCAAAACCCGGTAAGAGCGCTGCTTTCTCTAAGACCCACAAGCAACAACCCTTGTCTGTTCACCAAAACCCGGTAAGAGCATAACCCTTACTTGTTCATCAAAACCAGGTAAGAGCGTTGCTTTCTCTAAGAAATACAAGTAACAACCCTTACCTACTCAACAAAACTCGACAAGAGTACTTGACCATGGACCCAAGATATATATGCTTCCACGAACCTGTCCGCTCGTGGTCCTGCCTTTACGAACCTCTCCGCTTGTAGTCCAACTCTACGGACCTCCCTGCCCATAGTCTAAGACACGTAATCCAACAACTACGAACCTCCTCACTCGTAACAACCCTCAAGTGTGAGCATGGAACATACTAACCTCCCCGCTCGTATGATCACACGAGAGCATCATAATATGAACCTCCCCGCTCATATTATCACATGTTCACCACCAACCATGAACCTACCCGCTCATGACATAGTTAATCATGTCCTGGTCCAAGCCCAACATCACAAACACCCAAAACACAATCCAATAGAACACACTACTCTCTACGCTATCGCTTGGCGCTACCTAAGCACTGCCAAACGACATTCTAGCGCACACCGCTTGGTGGAGCCCTTTCGCCGTCAAGCGTCAGACACAAATAGAGCCACTATCTTAATGGTTATCGCATAGCGGTTCACTCCTCATCGCCAAGTGCCACACGCTCCAGGGACTTCCTTAGTACTCCTATCGCATGCCCCTCCAATTCCATTACATTTAAAGTATATTATCATGTTCCCATACTTGCCTAAAACTTGTCATGATCATGCAACACTCAGTCGTAGTGATATCATCAATAATGGCCTTTTTCACACACTTACAACATCATACATTCGGGTTAACATGTATAGATTTATATATTCAACATGGCTCAGCAAGCACTACCTAAAACATACTCATCAATCACACATCTATATATTTATATATATACATTCACCAATCAAGGCCATACCAGCACTTAAGCACACTTAATCATCCATTAATAATCATACTCTTAGGGAATTCAAACAATCAATCATGAGTGACGTATATCTCCAGTTGCAGATCTCTAATTTAATTCTCCACCATTCAAAGTGAATAACAACATGTTATGAATCATCTGTCAAAATTTCACCTAAATTAGGCGGTTAACAAATCAGGAAACGCAATTTTACGAAAACTGCGCAGACTAGAAAAATGTAGTCGCCCAACAACAAGATCCTACTGCCCAACGAAATAAGACCAGAGACCTAGCGCTTGGTGGTAGGAAACCACCGCTCTGCGGTCCCTGCTGCATGAAAAATACGAAAAATAGCGTAATTGCACAATGTTCGTGTCGCTTGGCAGAGTTACCCTTACTGTCAAGCGATTCATCACAAAAAACCCATAAATGGGTCTAGCTCTCATGCATCGCCTGGCAGGTATTCAAATTCGCCATGCGGTTTTTGAAAAATTTCCATAAACTTGAAAACACTGCACGAAAATGAATGAAAAAGGCACCCCGCATACATCAAGCCATATAGAAACAATAGAATAATTTTAAAACATTCAACACAACTCTCCTATCCTAGTTCTCCTTGCTCAAATGAAAACTGCTAGAGTCCTCTTGCACCACAATTGATCAAACTTATATTTCTTCCCTCCCCTTGCAGAAATGACCCCATGTGTCCTTGGTTCAGCCTCTTTGTGTGAAGAATACTCTCCTCCAGTTCCCACAAGTTTACAGTCTCAAAAACTCACCTTGTCAGGCGGTTTTTGGAAAATTTCCATAAACTTGAAAACACTGCACGAAAATGAATGAAAAAGGCACCCCACATACATCAAGCCATATAGAAACATTATAATAAATTTAAAACAATTAGTGCAACTCCCCTAACCTGATTCTCCTTGCTCAAATGAAAAATGTTAGAGTCCTATTGCACCACAATTGATCAAACTCATATTCCTTCCCTCCCCTTGCAAAAACAACCCTATAATTAGGAGTGATGATGGGAAAACGAAAATTAATAGAATTTTAATTGATGAACATTCAAAGGCCATTAACAGGTAGTTTCCTAACCCTTCCATCCGCTCCTCAAGATGGCTAGGGTTTCTGACCCTTCCCATCCATGCCAAAAATAATTTTAGGAAAAACGAACCTTATTTCACTAAAGTTAAGGTTCGAACACACAACCACCCCATTATCAAGTCAATGCACAACCATTCAACCAATTTATGTTTCATGATAATTCATATACATCTAGGAATTTATAAGCACTCATCATGATCAAGCATATTATTAAAAATAATAAATTATTAAAATAACATACAAATAACATACACAAAACTCGAACCTAAATCCTCTTACATAACTAAGTATTCTCAACCACTTGATCTAGTACTATTACGCATCATAAACCCCAGCATTAAATGCCATAAAGGTTCCCACTATCTGCATTTATTAAATAATTATTTATTTAATTATTTAAATTTCTCGCGTCTTATAGAAAATCTTCATGCTTGCATTTCCAAATTTGATCCCCAAGCATCATAATAAGAACACTAGCATAGTCTTACACGTGCACACGACACAGAAACCTGACAAAATGGTCACAATCGCATAACATCCACAAAACACCGTCAAAACAGAAGCAACCACCATGCGTCACCTGGCGGATTTATCTCACCATCAGGCGATTCAGAGCAAAACCCAAAAAAGTGGGTCAAAAGGATGCATCGCCTAGCGGCTCATTCATTACTGCTAGGGATGTCAAAATAATCTGTACTCGCGGGTATCCGTAGATAAAACCCATAATGGGTAGAAAATGGATATTAAAAATGGATACTCGCTACCCACGGGTACGGGTATTTTTGATACCCGCATGTTAACAGAGCGAGTACGAGTATCATAGTATTCGTACCCGTGGATACCCGTACCCGCTAAACTTACACCCCTTGACATTCTTCTCTTTCCTTTATTTGAAATTGGCCATATACATCAAACCTTATATAGACAATGACGTTTATGGTATGCTTGTTGTCAAATGATAGAATTAAAATAAGAATACTTGGCACGTGACAATTGAGGTTTATTATTTGTTTATTTTGTTTATTTTTCAGAAATCAATTCGAGAGAGAGTGAGTTTGTTAATCAAAATACTGATTAAAGAATTTTCATCGTGTTCAACGTCATTTTATATTTACTTTTACAATTATTTGGACTTGTATCAACTTGAGTTTATTTGAACTTTATTTAAAATTTATGACAGTAATGTATTTTATTTTAATTTATTTAAATTTATGATTAAATATTTATTTTTTAAATAATTTTGCAAATACCTGCGGGTACCCGTGGATACACGCGGATATGAATAAAATAGATAGGTACTCGCATAACGAATACTCGACGGATATGGGTACGAGTACGAGGCAGATATTTATCCAGCGGGTAGGGTACGGGGGAGCTACTACTTGTACCCTACCCGCCCTGTTGACATCCCTAATTACTGCTAAGCGATTTCTGGGCAAAAACCCAGAAACTTACGAAAAACAGCGTAAATAGGTGGAATTTCATGTAAGTTCATGGCAAGGCACATTAATTCACGCACGAATAATACATAAAAGAGAAGCTCCCCTTACCTAGTTTTCTTGCTTAAACTTGAGAATTCCAAAACTTCTTCTTGATCAATAATTCCAGTCCTCTTAGCTGTCCCTCTGCTAGCTAGGATTTCTGGCCTTTCACATTCATGCCAAAAAGAATTTTGGCAAAAAGAAAACTTAATTCTTGTTTAGCAAGATTTGAACACACCAAGACAAGTGCACACCAATTCAACCAATTCATATCTCGTGATAATTCCTATAAATCTAGGATTATATTATCACTCATCATGATCAAGCATATTTTTATTAAAAATAATAAACAATAAAATAACACACAATTAACCTACACATGACTTGAACCCAAGTCCTCCCAACATACCTAAGTACTTTCAACCACTTAAGCTAGTATTTTTCCACATTATAAAAGTCAACCTTAAATGTTATAAGACTCCTACTACCTGTGATAGAGGTCGTATCCCACCAAATTAAAACGGATAAAATGCAGTATATGAAAGTGAACCTTGTTGTCTCCCAACAACCAATGTTCTCGTTTAAAGCTTCAATTTCCAGATTCAAATACAACACAATAACACAAGGGGGGGGGGGGGGGGGGGGGGGGAAGA
>Ga0214545_1011325_pt1 | contig 12376 bp, 6 predicted proteins | sample CNSS4metaG_FD_160064 | JGI IMG/M metagenome (GOLD analysis project Ga0214545, IMG submission 160064) | Root nodule microbial communities from cowpea collected in UCLA plant growth center, Los Angeles, California, USA - CNSS4 | ecosystem: Host-associated > Plants > Roots > Nodule | place: USA... | reverse complement strand
ATATACACACGCGCATCGATCCACTTAATAATCAAGTCTTTAAAATTAACAAATCTAATTTTCTACAAATCTTTTCCATACTCAACTCACCTCAGAATATTTTCTACAAATCTTATTTGCTATAGACATTTAAAAACCTTGAAAAGAAAAATATTGAAATATCATTTGTGGAATTCACTTTTATATATATATATATATATATATATATATATATATATATATATAGCTCTCTCTGCGCGTTCTCTTATACTCTTTTCATTTTCTGAATCCAAATTTGTAACAAAATACTTTAGTGAATTTTTATTTACATATAATATAATATAATAGCACTATAATATTGTTATAATTATCTTAAAAGCATCACACTTAAAAAGCAAATTAACTATAAAGACAAAATACAAAAAACATTATTAATTTCTTTGATAATTTCAAAATTAAAACATCTCAATTATATAAGGATTAAAATATTATTTAAATATTTAAAGATGTTGTATTGATCGTTTTAAACATAGACTTAAAAGTATTGATACATATACTCCCATTTCATTAGAAACCACTAAAGACATGGTATGCGAAGAAGTTAAAATTAATTAACTTCTTTATAGGTTGAAATTGTAATTTAGTTGATGGAAGTACCTTTTATATTTCTAACAACATATAAATTTTTTTATATAAAAGGTCGAAAGTTAAAAAGCTTTGTGGGACAATGGCTCCTTTTACTTTGAAGGCTCGCCAATGGTCTTATTGTTTAATAAAACTATTTTATCTTCTTAAAAACAAATTATACATAATCGATCTATCTCTATCAGTAAAATTGATCTAAACATTTCTAAAATATCCAAATACCCCTTTTCTATCAATTTTTTTCCCTTCAACCCTGCCTGGTAGGTGTACTATGTTTCTCACCAAAACATTCTGCAGTATTTCTAAATGTTGAATTTTAGCATGAAGTTTTAAAAGGAAAAACAATTTTTTTTTCTTCTGATAACACCATGATGAAAATCAGCAGCATCTTGAAGGGTGAAAAAACAGAGGAGAAAAACAGAGAATAGATTAAAAAAAAATGTACATTTGATAAAAAATAAAAATAAAATCTCTCCATGATTTGCTCTAACGAATCATGTGGATTCCCTGTTAATGATAATAAGTCCTTGACTTGCAAGAATCACAAAGTGAAATCGGCACCATGAAGAAGGGGCACTGATCCAAACCTATGAAACACCTACACATATATCATCACTCTTTACATTCACACATCATCATCATCATCCATCAAAACAAGCCGTGACTCAGAAAAACCTTCAAGAGGGTGTCACGATGAAGTTATATTGCAGGCCGAAGATTTTGACTTGTCAAGAATTGACCACATAACTTGAACATCTTCATACCCACATGCCATCACCTCACCATGGAGATCCATAATCCGGTTCTCTTGCTCTGCACAATCACACAAAAACAACATAAATCATTTATTTAAAGATAACCAAACACTGATGTTCTGTTCTGTGAAAATGTTCTGTGAAAATGTTGTGTGAAAAACAGAGGAAGACTGAGAAAGAAACCTGTTTGAGACTTCTTAGGGTCTCTGGGGGGTTGCTGGTTGAAGAAAGTGCAAGCTTTTTTGAAAGGGGTGGCAATGGTTTTCTTCCATGAGGCCATTGTTGTTGTTGTTGATATGCAAGTGGAACTATTGGGTTGGTGTAAGGTGTTGGGATTATATATATATATATATATATATATAGTGGTGTGAATGTGGAAGAATATTATAGAATAAGAAATTGTGAGAGGCAGAGAAAGAGAAAGAGAAAGAGAAAGAAAGAGAGAGAGAGAGAAGCACGATCCGTGAGATGAGGGTATAGATGGAAGGAAAATCACTCTTTTTATTCAATTCTCTTATCTCATCAAACAAAAAGGTCGCCGACTGTAACCAAGCACATGCTGCACGCTTCCTCACGCACCTTACTTACACGTGAATTCTTTTTTCCACTCCATTCTATTATTTCTTTTTTCGTTTTTTTTTTTCCATATCTAAGCTACACAATTTTTGTACATGGCTTAATAATTTGAATAAATGATTCCTTTTAGCTTGTAAACGAGGAATTATTCACTGAATTAATCATGGAAGATATTGATTTAATATATGAATATGTTTAAGGTACAGAGAGAGTTATTAACTATCTCAAACACTCAACTTGTCTATTTTCTTCTCGTAATAGTTTTTATCGTTCGTTCTTCTCGCTTTTTCTTCCGTTAATTCTTCTTTTTTCCTTTTTCATTTGGTTGTCTAGACGATCGGATACTTGTCTATAAGGTTTGGATACTTAAGTCAGTTCAAGTCCGTTTGTGTAAGTACAATTAATGCTGTAATAAATACGAAGTAAAAGTCTCTACCAAGTTACCTTGGACTCCTATTTATAGTTTTTGACATCGACCTGTGATTACGGTTTTCTTAATCATGACCCAATTGCTTTTTAAACTTGATTACTGATTTGTGTTACTTTAATTTACTTTTAATTTACTGATTTGGTTTTGGTGCAGCTGCCCGACCGGAGGGTCGTGCGTTTTGTCGGAGGCCCCCGTAATTATGTTAGGACGACAAAATTCCACTAGAATCAACAGCGGTGGCTGTTCGGTTCGCGAGCTCCCTTAAATCACTCTGGAGAAATTGTCACATCAACAATCCAAGGGATCGTCTGCCTGTAGGCAGACGGCCTTCGGCCGCTTATCCTTGGGCCACCTGACCGATTGTCTGGCTAGGGATGTCGATACGCCATACGGTACAGAATATATAAAAATGATCATTTTTAATTATTAATTTTTTATGTTTAAAAGATAAATTCATGGTACTATATTTTAACATTTAAAGATTAATTATATAGAATGATTTTTTTAATATTTAAAGATGAAATTTTCTACATTTGGGGAAAAAAAGTCATTCGTACCAAAATTCTCTTTGTGTATTTGACATAACACAAAACGTATTTGAGATAATTTGAAATCATTGATTAAGCAATCTAATGTTGATAGATTCACATGCTTAATGGTGGATTGTATTATTATTAAAAAGAAAAGAGGAGAGACAAATGCTAATCTTTCTATGCCATATGGAAGGGAGGTCCTGGATTTTCGTGGAAGGTCCCTCATTACCTTTTCGCAACATATTTTTTGTTTCCCTACTTTCTCTTTGGAAATAAGTCATACACATTGGGTGCACAATTTCATGTTCACTTGCCCCTTTTAGACCTTCCAACCTCCTTGCTTCACACCACCCATGATATGTTTATATATAGTTGTTTGTTTCCCTGGAATGAGTAAAAAAGTTTACATAGGATAAAATAAGAGATAATATATGTTGAAAATCTAAGTGTGAGTCTAAGACCCATAAACTCATCGTCTTAAGGTTTTGGAAGGTTTTGGGTTAAGAGTGATGTCAATCCCTTATGTGAATTGAGCTCATACTCATTAGTGTTAAATCTCTCCGATAATTTTCTCTCGAAAGACCTAATAGTAAGTACCATATAAGGATCAAGACCCATAATATCTCATGAGTTTGATTTTCTGAAAAAATAAAATGAGTTTGATTCTCCTAAAGGCAGAGTGGAAATGTTCTATTTCCCTTCTAATATATATAACCCTCGAACAAAATTATAAGAAGTAGATAAGAAAAAGATGTTTTAGGGTTGGGTGGTGTTTCGTGGTTGTTTTATGACCTTGGGGTGAACAATAATGATAAGGTGATTCTTTGAAGGGAAGAACCCTAATGGTGATATGAAAAGTTTGAGCCATTTGTAATGAAACAAGTTAGTGATTGGATTTAGTTCCCCATTTCATGGCATGTGATGGCCACATGCTATAGTGGGGAATGGGAACATGGAAGACTGAACTTAGGGCATCCAAAACAAAAACCAACCCTTGTGTTGTGGGGGTCTCTAATAATAACTAAGACCTTCGTTTTCAAACCCATCTTTCTAGTACCCCAACTTTGACGTAAAAGTATGCCCATATTTTAACTTTGGAATTGAATGGTCTACGTATAGATATATTCACATACGAATAGAATAATCAAAATAATATTATGGGTTGACATGACATTCACTTACATTTTAAGGGACCATTCATGCTTTTAAATGTCATTAGAAAACAACATTATCATTTGAGAGTAAGAATATTGTCTCCATGTAATATTCCATGCTATTTTTCAAGAAAAAAATATGTTGGTATTTAATTATTCATTTAATTCATGCAGTTAATGCCGCCAAATGAAAAGTTAATTCAAATTTTATTCCTAAGCCTCTAGACATGTACATATACATAGCCGCGAGATTCAATTAAAAGAGCTAAAAACTATTTGATAAATATGTAAACCTTCATTATTGTTTTAAAATAATTACTTTAAATTTACTTACAAAATTAGTTTATAAAATAAAATTTGTATCTACTTATATACTATAAAATTATTTTATCTCTAATCAATATAAAATCTTCAATTTACATTTCTCATGCCGAGACACGCATCTTGATTATTAGTTGAATAATTGTGATACAATAGATTCAATAAACAATAAATCTCGTTAAGATAGTTTTTTAGGTAACTTTGATATAATATTAAGAATCAAAATTTAAAATAATATTTTTATTGGTAAAAAACTCTTCAAAGAAAGTTTCATTCAAGATGTTTCATTATTGTTATTGTCATTGTCATGCCACTTCCACCATTGTTGCACTTGTTGCAACTATACCATGCATACACCATTTCTATCATTATTGTCATTTTCATCATAACAAAAACAACAAAATCATCACCACTACTATTAGTCACCACTATGTTTGTTATAACAACTATAACTTCTATAATTATTGATAAAACTTTTGTCACTACTTCCACCCTTAGGACCAATATTATTATTATTATTATTATTATTATTATTATTATTATTATTATTATTATTATTATTATTGTTGTTGTTGTTGTTGTTGTTGTTGTTGTTGTCGTCGTCGTCGTCGTTGTGGTGATTGTTATCATGTCATTTTCTTTGTAGCAACTATCTATATTGATATTACCATTTATTTTCATCACCAAAATCACCATTATCATTTTTGATATAATAACTATCCACCTTTTTCTACTATTACAACAACTCTTGCTACTATCACTATTATCCCCACTATTTTCTTATAACTATTGGAAATATGCAAGGTCCTGTTCTACCATTTTTAAAGATGTTTTATGACTCTACCATACAGATTTCTGGTTCTTCTTATGTCACCAATCATATGCATATGAATGAGGAGTTTGGAATTGGTAAAAAGATTCTACAATATTTTGAGAGTAGTGATGTGAGCATAAGATAAATGATAATGAGGATAAAGGTAAGCATGTCAAATATTGGGGAAATCCTAATAGAATCAATGTCTTATTATTGATTGTTGTTGTGCTTGACCCTAGAAGTAATTTGAATTTTGTTAATTACTTCATTGACTATATATTTGAATCTAGTATGGTCAGTTAATTGAAATAAAAAATATTGCATCTTTAAAAACACTTTATGAACAATATCAAGGTGTCGAAGAAGGTTCTCAAAGTAGCCAATAAAAATCTCAACTAGATGATGAAGGTGACAATCCTCATAGCATGAGTTTCTACCTAAGAGCTACATGACGTAAATTTGAATATATATATATATATATATATATATATATATATATATATATATATATATCCTAATTTTAATTCTATTGATGGAGATATCACATATTTTACTCTTTTATTATTATTAAATATTCACATTATGATGATATATTAGGTTAGTTTTATTTTTCTTTATATTATGAGATATTGTACTCTATATATTAGACATGTTTCCAATAGATCAATATAAAAATTATATTTTAGTTGTTTTTCATCAAACACCTCTTGTGCATATTTTTCCTTTTCATAGCTTATACATATCTAACAATCAGAACTTGATAAATATTTAAGAGAGGATCACGAACTTTATACAAAGTCAATTGAGCTTAATGTTTTATATTGGTGGAAAGTCAATACAACTAGATTTTCTATCCTTGTGAACATGGCTCGGGAGGTGTAAGTCATCTCATCTTTACCATAACATTAGAGTGTGCATTTAGTAAAGAGGAAAGGTGGATAGTCATTATCGTAGTTGCCTAATCCCTAAAATAGAGGAAATACCTTTTTACACACAAGATTGGTTGAAAGAAACACATTTTTTTATACTTTTTGATGAGATCCTAAAGAGCTTGATAAATTTGAACAAGGTTGGTTTATATAAAAAAATTATATATTTTTTAGTTCATTTTAAGTTTTAAAAATTGATGAAATATTTTAAGTTTTTATAGATATAACCTCTCAAGATGAAATGAAATCTCAAGTATTATTAATTTGGATGATATAAAATTATTGATAAGTTGTATTTTATAATGCAACTTATATTTGAAGATGTATTTTTTTTTTATTTTGTTGTTTATGAGAGAATCTATGTTCTTAAGTAGAGACAATTTTTTTCTTATTTACTTGTTAATTTTTCTCTTTTTTTTCAAGTTTTTTTTTAAAAAATAGTTTTGTTCAGTTCAATTTTTTAACCAGAAAATAGTTCAATTCATTTTGTGTGAACTAATTTTTAGTTTCGTTTAAACAAACTATTTTTTGGTTTACTTTTTAAAAATTCAGTCTAATGCAGTTCATTTTATTAATATTTATCTTATTTATATCGATCACAACTAATTTATTCTTTCTTATCATATTTTGACTTCTAAACAAATTCTTAAACTTTTTATTACCATTTATCGTTATTATTAATTATCATTAATATTAGAGTGCACCTCTCAACAAACAATAGTTGAAAATAATCACTTATATACATCAAAATGAAGCAGTAATAATGTAAACAGATGTATAAAAGACTACTCAATAAATATTCAGCATTGTTCAATTACTAATAAAGATTCAAGAGTATAGTTACTAATAACATTATATTAGTGCATATATTTGTAAGGGTTAGAAGTGGTAGCATAAGCCTAAATAACTTTCGGTTTAGCTTTCGCTACTATGTGTTTATGAAGGGTGCAAGGAAAGGAGTAGTAGAAACAAAGCTAAATGGTGCCATAGATTAGAACAGTACATAAAGATGCTCTCTAGAGATGTTACAACAGTTAATAAAACAAAAATGTACATATGTTGTTGTACAGTTTTGGATAGACTCGGAAATCGAAGAAAACAGAGCTTGTTCTTGAACAAAACATTGAAGCAGGGTTTAAGAAGATGCTCATTATGAGTTTCTTAATAAAATAATGTTCAATTTAAAAGTAATTTGACTGAAAATATAAAGAAGGAGTTAGAGTATGTAAAAAAGAAATGGTGAAAAAATTAAATATATTGATTAAAGGGAAACAAAGGAAAGGCTGAGATAAGTAAAGATAAATACAAATAATAAAATATAGATCCCACTATTTTTAAAATTATTTCTCCTCTTTCTTTATCACTAAACACTTAACAATAAGATTTGAGTCCAATTACATAAGACATTGATATTATTCTCAATCTAAAACTTTAAGATAATAGATTTATGGGTATTTATCCTTATATAATACTATACTTTCTCATTTTTATCCAATATAAAATTTAGACTCATACTTAGATTCCTAACCGTTAACCGGCAAAATAAACTTTCATTAACAAACTTTAAAGTTAATGAAAAATATAAATGCAGGGTCTATGATTTGAGACTATCCTCAATAAAAAGTAGGAAGTGTAGAATCTAAATATACATATTATGTGATTTAAATGATAATTTAGCCAATATTAAAATACATAGAAAACTTTTGATTATGTTGTATTGGTCCCCCACATTATGTATATTACTTGCTAAATATTTTTATCTTCCCAATGCAGTTTCATTTGATTAACATTTAATCAGAGACTGTGTTTCATATCATTGGTTAGAACAGCATGAGAAATAGTTAAAAAGCATGGTGGTTACTTTGAAGGTACTGAAGCAAAGTGAAAATCGATGGATAAGTCGTTTTTATGTGTTACATGCATCCAATAAGTAACATCATTTGACAGAAATTGTGATAATGCAGAGAAACCAACGACGCATCCCTACCAGTGATTCTTGTTCTTGGCATTTTCAAATAAAAGCTTAGGGTTTATTGTTTATTTGGTTTCACATGCAATGTGACTGACAACTACAACAGTGATAATTATTGGTGCTATGATTATTGTTTTATTATAAATGAAAATAATGCATTTGTTTAACAGCGAATTGAGATGATTGATGTGTGGTTTTCACATGTATGCAGACTGCATGTTTGCCAATTCAATGGATGGTCGGTCTCTGCTTTTCTCTTTAAGCTTCATCTTTTCTATTTTTCTATTTTTTTTTTCTTTTTTCCCTTCATTTTTAAATATAACATGTTTCTTTGTTCATGCCATCCCATGATGAACAAGAATATCCATTGGTTCCCTGGCATAGGAATAAATATTCTCTTCAGCATCATGCAAAATATTTTAAACCCGTTTTCATAATTTTGATCGAAAGCAGAAGAAATAAATATATCACAATTAGTAAGAAGCAATCTAGGAAAATTTATAGTAACAAGATACTAGTTAAAGAAGTTATTAATAATTTTTTTTTATTCTTTTTTTGAAATAGTACGGGTTGCACAGTTATTCCGTGACGGAGATAGATGGATCAAGTTACAATTTAACAATGTGATTTCTAGTAAGATAATTGCTGAGGGAAATATTATTGTAGAGACTAAATGAATTGGATCACAATCGAATCGTGACATTAAAAGAGTTACACCCTGACCAATGACTATAACTTTTGACCTGGTAGTAAACGGTCAGTCCTAACATGAAATTTCTTTTTCGTGTTTTTCATAATATGAATAAGTTTTTCTGATTATAAATTTTATATTCGAATTAATAATTATTAAATTGGATTGGTTTATTTGATTAAAGTACGAATTTAAATGAATTGAAGTTGTTGGAATTTGATTCTTATTAAATTGGTGTGGATTGTTGAAATGAAATGAATGTATGTAAATGAAGTGATTATGGACATGCTTCACTCTCTCTCACCCATTCTTATCCTTAAGTGTTCCTAGTTGGTGGTTTGTGGTAGTTATGACCTAGGACTTGGGGAGGTGGATGTGGACACAAACATGGCCTTAATAACTAACCCCATTTGAAATTGAAGGGTTGGGAAGTGCAGCATCAAGTACACTATTATGGTGCAAATTCAAAATGCCAACTTATAGTGACCTACAAACGTACCACTAACAAGGACTAAGCTTTGATGCAATCATCAAATACCCATTATCCATTTTTTTTTAATTCATGTTTCAACTTTTCTTGGAAACTTTCTAGGTTGTGTACACAATTATGTGCATGTTTTTGTCTCTTAAAGCACATAAATTGGTCCCCACATCCATCTTTTCTTACTTTCAAATCTCTCTCATCTCATCTCATCTCATCATCTACCTTATCACTTATTAAATATGTCCTTCAGTGCTTTTGTTTATGATTAATCTTGGTTGAAAAAACCTAACTTAACTGTTTTTTTTCTTTTATAAAACCTAATTATGTATTCAATTCTATCAAATCATGTGTTGATTAGTTTATTACTCATTTGTGTATAGTTTCTATGAATAGTTAGGTTTTTTTTTAGACAAATTAAGTATAAGTAAAGCATGAATATTTAAGTTATGTGTGTAGAGTAAAATTATGTAAGCATGTACAGTTGTGAGTATAAATTTTTTAAGTATTATTATTGCTCATCCTTTCAGGATTAACTGCAATTAATTATTGAATTGAAGAAACATGATCTGCAACTCATGTTTTATATTGACTTTCTGTTTCGGTTATGTTCAAAGTAACTGTAGAGTTTAATATTATTCTTAAGAATGGATTCTAAATCAAGGTATTGATTAATTAATATGCTGTTGTAACCAATGAACGCAAACACTTTAAAAGCAAGGTATCTGATCATTCAAGTTTTAAAATTCAACAATAGCATCACTTAAAACGGAGGTAATGTTTAGTGACCACTAAACCAGGAAAATAATAATTTATTTTATTTTTTATGTTGAATTCTTCATTTCTTGAATTATTTCTTTCTACAATAATATTCACTTTTAACGGAGCAAATATTTTCATTGTACCTTTAAATTTAAAAAAAAACATCCGAATTTGAATTGAGTGTAACTCACAAGAGGTGAACTGTTACCTCGTAATAATATTAGAGCTCTAAATTTTGTTAAGAAATAAAGGGAAGATTTACTTATAGAAAACTTTTCAATGTTTGGGTCAGTAAAACTTTGAATGATCTATAGACTATATGAGTATAATAGTAAATGAGATAAGTGAGTAAATAATCTTGTGTGGGTGATGATAATATTGTATTTATAGCTTTTTTAGACCCATGAATAAATAAATAAAAATATATTAAACAAAATATATAGAAAAGTTTTATATGTTCTAAAACGGACAACAGCTTTAATGTATGATTAATCTTAACTATATTACTTTAATAGATTTCAAATTAGACCAGTAATATCATATGTAGGAAAAAAACAAGATTTTAAAAACCTTGACTAAGTCAAGAAACTTATTTCGATACAATTTTTTTATAAATAAAATCTTAACATAAACCTTAAACTTAAAAACAATCAATACCTCGATATATAGTAATTGTTTTTAATAATATTTTTTAATAGATTTGACATTAGACACTATCAAAAAAATATAAATATTGTCTGTCAATTTTATTTTGAAATTATTGTGAAAAAAAATTACAAGAAATTACTATCAATTTTCTTACAAAATATTTTATATAAAAAAATTTTCACAACAAATTTTGCAAAAATATTTACAAATTTCATAATTTTATAGAAAATGATTATCCATGAAAAAATTACCTGTCAATTAAAATTCTGAGAAAAGATAACAAATTTTTTTTATAACCTTTTTAATAAATTTGTAAAAAAAATATAATGTAATATGAAAATATTTAGCGACGAATATAAATCTAAATTATTATAAACTACCTCTAAAGATTTTTTAATGTATGGAAGTCTAATGCCAATATGAGAAATCCCAAAGAATTTGAGGAACCGTTGAATAATTTAAACATATTTTTATTACATGACGTGATTTAGAATGCAGCATAACTGAGCAACATATGGATAATTGAGATAAAAGGAAGTGTGTGTTTGCCACATGACGAATTTTCTACTGTAAATGCAGGACTTGTCTGTAACACTATTAAAATAATCAATATTTAAATGCATATTTCTAGGGTACTGTCCGATTCAAAAGTGAAGGGAAGAGAGATAATAATGGGGAAAGGTAAAATTAAAAAAGTATGAATTTAAAAAAATGTAAATTAGTGACTTTATATTTAGTCTTAAAAAATATATATACTGTTTTATATCTGTCCTAAAGTATAAATTAATGGTCTAATAGAACTACTAACACCTATCATTTAATGCCTTATATATTACTTTAAACTTGTCATAACTTTTTAAAATTAAATATCATCACTTTGATATAAATAGCAGTGCATGCCATTATTCTTATTATCATATTACATTTCCAACACTTTCATCTGCTGTAATTTTTACAATATAATTTTTTGTATAAAAATAATTATATAAGTTTGATTGTATAAAAATATTTTAAAATATTTTATAGAAACTGAACTTACTATTTGATGTTGACATAGTTTATTTTAAAAATTGTATGGAAAGAAAAATAGAAAAATCCTTATATACTTGAACTAATATAAATTGTTGTTATATATGAAAACAACATTTAAATACTTGTGAGAAAATTTTATGTCTGGTATTGTAATGTCTTACAGGACCGACCAAAATTTTTTATAAAAAAAAATATTAAAGTATATCAAACATTTGAACATTTGAGTCCATTACATAAAGAACTAATCTTATTCTTTTCCTTGACCAGTGTTTGCCTTGGATTATTTTTTGTGTTATTAGGTAATGAAGCACCACTTGTAACATTGATACTTGAAATACAATAAAATTATGAAATCAATTTCATTCAATCACCAACTACATATGCAAAATTTCTTAACACATAACTTTTTTAATAATTTAATTATATATACCTGATTAACACAAGTATGAAATAATAGAACAACTATATGAATATTACATCACATTCTACTTGATTAGTTTAATAAATTGCGTATATTAAGGTAAAAAATATTCCCTCCCTCTCTCTATATATTACCTATTAATCTCTCTCTCTCTCTCTATATATATATATATATATATATATATATATATATATATATATATATATATATATATATATATTTATTATATAAGT
>Ga0214545_1011322_pt1 | contig 12378 bp, 11 predicted proteins | sample CNSS4metaG_FD_160064 | JGI IMG/M metagenome (GOLD analysis project Ga0214545, IMG submission 160064) | Root nodule microbial communities from cowpea collected in UCLA plant growth center, Los Angeles, California, USA - CNSS4 | ecosystem: Host-associated > Plants > Roots > Nodule | place: USA... | reverse complement strand
AAAAAAACCAATTCACCCCCCTCTTGTTTTTGTCCGCACGCTCAAACATTCCGCTGCGCGATACCAATAATTGGTATCAGAGCTTGCTTTGATAGTTATTCAAAATTTTCGAAAATGGTTGGACAAATTCCCAATCTTAGTTGACTTCTTAGGTGAATTACGCATCAAAAGCTTACACTGAACAATGAATGTGTTCTTCGATCCCTGCAATTCCAACCTCTTGAATCTACGTTTCTGAACGTAAGCTGCAAAGTCAGTTGGTAGGTCCTGAAAAAATAAATAAAAAATAAAAAAAAAATAAATAACAACTTCTATCAACAATATAACATATAAAAAAACAATATAAAACCACATTGTTCACCAGATGGCTTGCTTTGCTTTGAGATTTTGTCAATTTCACTCTAAAAATATATTTTGTTCGCATTCGATGTATGTTTGTAAGAAACTTCGTCGCGGTCGATATTGCAAACATGCTGGAGAATAAAGTAATCTGGAATGTTGAGTTGCCAACATATCTGAATAAAATTTGATGGATATGTTCCCATTTATAAAAAACTCTTAGGCTAGACCAACCATCAATGACCAGTGGATTATTGACATCCATATTAAAAGTTAACTGATGGCGATTTCCTTTAATATCTTCCAACTACCAAGCCGGTCCTAATTCTTACGCAAACATAGCAACAAATATTTGATCAACATGATCGAACTCCTAAAATTCCAGTGTTCAACAAACAAAAAACAAGGTGAAAAACATTTTAAAAATGACTGTAATAAACAAAATGTAAGCAAACACTAAACTAATCATGAAAGAAAGACAAAGAATAAATAAGATTTCATCCAAAGGAATAAAGACATGCATGTCAGATGTAAACAAAAACATTTGAAGGATTATTGAATAAAGTTCATATTTTTAGAAAATAAATTAATACGTTAGATCTACAGCAAAGTAAAATTAAAATCTTTGCTTATGGAAACAAAATTTCGTAGATTTCAATGATTATTGAAAAAAGTTTACATTTTTTTAAAAAAACAAAGATTTCTAACCAAGCAAAAAAAATGAATGGGTGATAGAAAAAAAATTCAAATGAAGAACAAACAACAAATTGAAAAATCGTATATTTGAACATTTCTTGAAGAAATTTAACATTTTTAGAATTAAAAAACATAGTAAGTAAGAGATGCATGTCTGATCAAAGAAAAAATAGTTTGACATAGATGAAACATGCACAAAAAAGAGAAAAAACCATAGATTTCAACGATTATAAAATAAAGTTTTGATTTTTATGTAAAAATAAAGAATAAATAAGGTTTCGAACAAAGTTTTAAAAAATGCAAGGCTGATGGAAGAAAAAAATATTTAAAGTACATTTGAACGAATAATATTGAGTTAACAAAAAGAGATGAATGCAGAAAGAACATATTTTTCAACTTTTTGTAAAGTAAACATACATGATTATGAACAAAATGCATTGTAGTGAACCTTCCTAAAGTTATTCTGGCAGCCATAGTGACAGAGGTATCCATGGCGGTTTACGGGGAGTGACCCTTCTGTTTCCTTGATGGATAATAAACAAAACTTGATAGATACTCAACTATTATATAGATATGAAAACACTGTTTCAAATTCTAATTACTTTAGAAATAATATATATATATATATATATATATATATATATATATATATATATATATATATATATATATCTTTAATGATTTCCAAAATATATATTCAAATTCGTATATATTTATTACAAATTACAAATATTACAAATATTAAAATTAAAAATACAAATTAGAAGTTTAAAGAGTAATACAAAATATTTAAAGAAATAAAATAATTAGAAAATGTAATGTAAATTTATTACAAATTAAAAATATTATAAATATTATAAATTATGAAAAATAAAAATACAAATTAGAAGTTCAAAGACTACTACAAAATATTTAAAGAAATCAAAATTTATTACAAATTACAAATATTACAAATTATTAAAAATTTATTACAAATTACATATATTACAAATTTTGCTATCATGGTTCTCAAAACATGAAATAAGTTATATCATGCTATAAATTTTCAATGAATGTCGGTTTTTGCCTTGGTTAATTAGAATTCAAAACTTGAAAAATGTTACATCTAAAAATATTAACCAAATTAAAAAAAAAGACATATGACAAATATTTGTGTTCAGAAAATTATTTTTAAAAATAAAAAGATATATTGAAAATAGATGAATTAATTTTAAAAGTAAATACATATGTTGTCAGGTTAATGGATTAAAAATAATTTTATTAAAAAGAAATTTATTTTAAAAATAAAATTAGAAATTTTAATAATTTGTATATCTGGGGAACCCAAAAAATATATATTTTAAAATAGAAATATTATGAATTTATTAAAATTTTAATAAATAGAATAAGTTATATATGACATACAATATATAGCTATCATGGTTTTGATGTAGCTAACATGATAATGTAGTTGACAAATAAGTTATATATGTTGTGCAACAAATAATGTAGTTAAAAAATGTATGATAGATCAAAAGTTACTCCCTTTGATGTAGTTAGCATGAGAGTGTAGTTGACAAAAAAAATAATATCAACACTTTCAGATTCAGCTAGCAACATATAACGATGTTTAAAAATCAACATAGACAACAAAAGATAATACTATATGTATGTAACCTGAAATATATTTTTACGAATAATTGATTGATAAGATTGAAATGTAAACAAATGCTAAAAGACTAAAATCTTCTAAAACAAAATACACATACAATACACTTCCTTTGATGTAGCTAACATGATTATGGTGTTGACAATATAAAATAATATCAACACAGTTTGACTCTGCTAGCAAATTGTCACTGCAAAAATAATTAGGGTTCATGTTGAGCAATAAGTAATATAGTTCATAAATAAATAAACAGAAACTTGAAGTGAATGTTTTCAAAATTATAACAACTTAAGAACAACAAAACATATTGGTCATGAGTATCAGCAAATGTTTTCCAGAAAAATAACATAACCAACATAAAAACACAAATACACAGACAACAAAAGATAATACTATATGTATGTAACCTAAAATATAATTTTACGAATAATTGATTGATAAGATTGAAATGTAAACAAATGCTGAAATAGTAAAATCTTCTAAAACAAAATACACTTCTTTTGATACAGCTAGCATGATTATGGTGTTGACAATATAAAATAATATCAACACAGTTTGACTCTACTAGAAAATTGTCACTGCAAAAATAATTAGGGATTCATGTTGAGCAATAACTAATATAGTTCATAATTAAATAAACATAAACTTGAAGTCACTGTTTTCAAAATTATAACAACTTAAGAACAACAAAACATATTGGTCATGAGTATCAGCAAACGTTTTCCAAAAAAATAACATAACAACCATAAAAACACAAATAAAGTCTGGTACAATTTTGAGATTGAAATAACACAAATCACTTTTTAATCTTGATGTTCTTCTTCAACATCTTCACTGGGATCTTCTTGTTTTCTTGAACCAAAGATCGATTCTGCGTTTTAATTACCGGGACACGTGTTTTGGTAGCCAAATCAAAGCTATGATTCTCCAAATGAGATGATTCTTTATGGGTTAACTCATCAATTTCAACATCAATTATTGCTTTATTGATCAACGCTTCCTCTGTAGAAACATGTCTTGATCCTATAGTGTTCAAATGATCACTTAGAGTCTCAACATCCTTTGGTTCTTCAGTGAATTTGATCAGCAAATCCTAAAATTAAACTTGAAAAATTTAGCATATAAAAAGTTTTAGAAGAAAAAAGTATAGTTCTAATCTTCATATACCTCTGCAATGTTATCAGATGACATCTCATTTGTAATCTGCTTAAATTTGCTTTCTTCTTCATTTCCAGAGTATACATCCTAACAAAGATATTCAAGTACAAAAAGAGTAAAATTAAAATTATATATATGATAAGACATAAAAAGAAATAAATCATATCTTACCGAAGACTTAACTTCAACATCACTAAAGCTTTCAATGACTTTTTCATCCATGCACACTTTTTTAACTCTAAATGATTGATCAAATTTGCTATTATAATCATTCTCGCACTCCACTTTGAACATATAGGTCTTATCAATAAGGACTTCAAACTCTTTAGACTTAACTTCAACATCACTAAAGCTTTCAATGACTTTTTCATCCATGCACACTTTTTTAACTCTAAATGATTGATCAAATTTGCTATTATAATCATTCTCGCACTCAACTTTGAACAGATAGGTCTTACCAATGAGGACTTCAAACTCTTTAGGCAAGTTCCCAACAACAATGTTCTATTAAAAGAAGTAGAAATACAAATGATTTAACTTAATCAAAAAGCATTTGTGTAGATAACAATCATGATTTAAATAATTCGAAAAGAAGTTCAGAATATAGAATACGAAAATATTGATTAAGAATTTCTTTGACTACATAGGAAACTTAACCTTGTCTTGTAAGTCAAGAATATCAGAGCATGATTTCTTCCACATTGCACTTGCATCACGATCAAATACAACAAAAGTTGTAGAATCAATAGCATCAATTACACAAAGTCTAAGTTTATACCTAAAAACAAACATTGGAACATTATTCATTTATTGAAATTTGTATATTATTAAAATCAAAAATTTGAAGATTAAGAATATTACCTAGGTGTAACCTTAATGACATGTTTGTTACATTTTTCACAAAAAAACATTTTGGAATCAGGATACACAACTTTGTTGCAGATACATGTTGTGTACCACCAATCATCATGATCTAGAACATGTTTGATAGTAGCCTTCACTACAAAAGTACTGTCCTGGAACATAAATAATGCAACAATATAAATAAACAAAAGCACAATATTCAAACTAAACAATTTAACTGAAAGATAGAGAAAAAGAATTCATTCTGTTTAAAATCTTTGAGCCCTTCAATTGAGCATCTAGGATGCAGATTAGTGAAATCTTCTTCTAAGCTAACTTTTGAAGACTGACCAAGTTGGGTAAGAGGTTAAGAAGGAGATTCAATATTATCCCACATCCTACAAAATATATATATATATATATATATATATATATATATATATATATATGTGTGTGTGTGTGTGTGTGTGTGTATGTGTGTGTGTGTGTATGTATGTATATATAAACAAAAATAAAAAGCATGTAAAATGTACGTACATTTTTTTCAACTTCGTAGCATCTTCACCATCACATTTAAAAATTATCCTTGTACAGTTCATACAGTTTTGAATAGAAACTTTATCTATAAAATATATGAACATGTCAAACACTTTTTAAAAAATTACTACAGATGTACAAAATGTCAAAAAGTTAGTTACCTTGGAAGGTCTTCACTTTACAATAATGTAAAGCAATGACAACATATTGATCCTCTCCAAAGGCAATAAATGCATTTAACATATCAACATATTGACCAAATAAAGTACACTTAAGTCGATAACTATTGCATGATGTAAAATTTTGTTAGATAAGACTAATGTTAAAAATCAAATAAAAGAAGAACAATCCTCTTACCCATCAGATTCAATAAGGATGACATTCATCTTGGTCTTCTTTCCACCTTTCTCTAACTCTCTCCCTATTCCAACACCAGTAAACATTCCAATGACATCTACAAAAAAATAAGACAATAACAAAATAAAACATGAATGAAAAGTTTAATGCAAAGAAGAAAAAAAAAAGAAAATAATATACTTACTAACTAAGTATTCTGTGTCAAAACCAGGAGCTTTGATGGTTGAAAAAAGGGTGTATGCAGTACTAATTTTGGGAACTAAGGTACATTCTACCAAATTGACCTTGGTTCCAAATTGGAAGTTGATCTTATAGACGTGATTTGTAGTTCTATAAGAACCCCTATTACATGAAACACTAAAAGATTGAATGGCGAAAACCTTATCCTCTTTGATTTCAGATTGAAATTTGTATATTAGTGTGTGTCTAACAGACGCATGGATTAGGACACCCTACATAAACAGTTTCATATATGACATAATAATATCATATGGTAACTACAAAAATAACGAAAAGTAAGAAAATTGCGGGAATTTATAGTATTGTGTAGTACATCTTTGTCTTGAAGAACAATCTCCATGGAAAATGGAGATTTTCCTTTTGTGTAATCTTCAACAAACCATAACCTTAACACTCTTGCAACGATATTTCAACTTTCCTTCTTCGAGTTCAGTTCTTGTAATGGCTGGATTTGTTTCTGCAAAGCAGACATGGTGTAAGGAAAATAGGAAATTAGACAATAGTGAACAAAGGAAGGTGTGGAAAGATGTATTTGTAGAGAACCTAAAAACATAAGAATGGTATGATGTATTTGTAGAGATAATACATCAAAACTAAAATCGTATGCATGTTGTGGTTTTGGTTACACAAATTCAGTAAAAATGGGGAAAACCAATCATCAAACATATGAAGAGGACAAAAGAAAGCAAAACACCTTTTTTCAAATGCCAACTCTCTGGTTCATTCAAACCAAAACCATACGCATACTCTAGTTTTGGTTTCTCAAATTGAGTAAAATGTGGGAAAAGCAACTGGTCAAACATATGAAGACTTGAGAAAAAAAGAAAAGCTCTTTTTCACACAGCTCAATGCTGTGGAATAAAAGGAAAATATGGCAGAGTAGAAGAAAAATAAAAGTTGTCGGACATTTAAATTCTTGCAAAAGAATGAAACATAATTTGAAAAAGGAAATAAAAATCTAATTGGAAATAAAGATCTTGTTTGAAGGTTTGAAGAAAAGGAAATATGAAGACAATAGAGAAGAAAAAGGAAAGAAGAAAAACAAAAGTATGAAGAGAACAAAAAGCCGAAAAAGGAAAAAAGTGACATGATGCAGTCATGTAGCTTTTTTCTATCACATAAGAAGATAAAGGAATGAAGTGACCTGATGTTGTCATGAACATTTTTTACTGCTTTAGTTAACTAAGAACTCCAACATAAAATATGGGAAAACCTACATAAAATAAAATAATAATAAGGTTAGAAATAAATTAAAAGGTTGAATAAAATAATTAAAAGATAATTAATTTGTTTTAATAAACAAATTATATTCCCAACATAAATTATAGAGATTGTCAAAGTATGTTTCTTCTTATCGTTGGGAACTAAGGTACATTCTAACAGATATGAAGAAGTGATATTTACTTTTTTAGACATATACACAGTTTGATGTATTTGTAGTAAAATTAAATTAAATATGACAATTAATGTTATTGTTGGGTACAATGATAGCATGGACATATTTTGTCTAATTCAATGTCAAGCAAATACATACTCATTTAATTTATGTTTTTCAAAACTTCTACATTATTAGTTCTCATATTCAATCCCATGGACAACAACTTTTGTTCTGGCTTTGAGCTCGTCAAGCATGAGCATGAGCATAGCAGCTGGCCATCTTTTTTGCATAAAATTGCAGCCAACATTCTCTCTTTTGCATAAAAAAACATTACTTGCTTTGCCTTGAATTCAAACACTGCCTGAGACAACAGATCCACCTTGGGTTCCAATCAATAAATCTGAGTAAGTCCTTTTAAAAAAATAAGAAGCAATATAGAAATCAAACATATAAAAATAAAATTGTGTGGATTTAAGTGCATAACCTGGATTTCCAGAAAAACTAAGATCACAAAAAATAAGAAAATTTTTAAACTACTTAAAAATTAATATAGTTACTTCTGATACAATACAATAACATCAACAACCAAGAAATCAACAACCACCAACAATAAAAGATGAACATAATGAATTGAAACAAAATTAAAATGATATCTTTGAATCAACAATACAACAATAAGAAAAATAATGGAAGAAGATGAAAAAATATCAGATTATGCACACATGTACTTGGATAATGGAATACTCGCCTGAAAATTGATAATGGAATACTCGTTTGAAAATGGATAATGAAATTCTCTGTAACATAATTTAAAAATATAAGTTTCCTAAAACACAAAAAAAATAATGAAATTTATGAATATGAATGCATTTAAACAGAACTCAATGAGTTCCAACTTCAGACTAAACTCATCACTGTCATTTTGTCCCACTAATTTTCGCACCTCTCTGCCTATCCAACAATGCCAAATGCAGAAACCTTTCTTCTCTCCCTCAATTTGCTTTTTAATAGCGTCTTAATGGTGGATTAAAGTCTAAAACGAAAATTGGCTTATTGATGGTGTTAATTACCATTCAAGCACACTTAATAGACTGTTTTCCAGCCACCCTAGGTTGTTATGTCTACTAGGGTTTCCTTTAACCCTTCAAATTCAAGCCAAAACTAAAAATAGCAAAAATAAAGTTTAATTTGGGTTCTCCAATGCTTGAACCCACAACCATGCCAATGCCAAATCAATGCTCAACCATTCAACCAATTCATGTTTCATGCTAACTAATGTAATTCAATTATTATATTATCCCACAACATGTTCAACATATATTAAAATAATAATAATTAAAAATCACACAATTGGCATACATAGAACTCAAACCCAAGTCCTTTCACACAACTAAATTACTCTTAACCATTTAAGCTAGTACTTTTCCACATCATACAAGTTAAAATTTAATGCCATAAAGGCTCTCACTATCTGCATTTATTAATTATTTATTTCTTTAATTAATTAAATTCCACGGGTCTTAAATTTCGTGCCTCCATCGTTACACCATACTCGAGCTCCTCCATCATTCCTCGTGTCAAAACTGCGTGCACCTTCATTCACATCGCCGACAACCACCATTTTTCTCCTTCACCATGAGGAAACTGGAACTTGTGATGCAACGCTTCGCCCACCATTCACGAACCTTGGGTTTGCAGTCATGAGTACCGCATTTGCCACTACAATGCATTCCTTGCGCGATTAGCACCACAACAGCAGCAAGCGCACCACCGAACACGTCCTCTATCGGAGAAACAATGGCCACTATTGGAATCTGTGAAACGCACCTTACAGTAACCCTCACGATAGCCAAACCCTAATTGCGAAAAGGAAATTCTTACTTGAGAGAGAGACTGCTCTAACACGTGACAACCTCTCACTGAACTGTCAAATAGTCAACACTAGTCAATCAGTCAACTCTGAGCAAGGACGGGTCAACGTTGGTCAAACAGGCTATTTTAATCTATATTTGGCAGGTGGTTCCTCTGCAGGAACCCTAAATAGCCTAGAAAAGGAAAGTATCGTCTAACGACAGTTCATCGCCGGCTAGACAGTTTTTGGAAATTTCCTAGAACCACAAAATTTAAATAGAATATAGCAATTCATACATAATCATACCATACTTAGCATGCCAATCAGACTTAAAATAAATAACGTGTAAAATTACTCTATTTAGCATGTCAATCAAATTTAAAATAAAGTTAACCCGTAAGGTTACTCTATTTAACATGCCAATCAGAATTAAACAAGGAATTAACGCGTAAGGTTACTCTATTTAGCATGCCAATCAAACTTAAAATAAAATTAACACGTAAAGTGTTAGTTTTGAAATGGTTGAAAAGCCAAGAACGGGGGGGTTGAATTGGCTAGTTAAAAATTTAGGCTATCTTTGCAAGCTAAAAACCACCTTTAATTGAATCAAATAGATCACCGAGTTAAGATGCAAACAGAATTGAACTGTACACTTTCAATCGATCAAAAACAGAGTTAACAGATTGATTTTACTAAACAGATTTTGTTCTGGTATAATCAATCGATTGAAACTGAAAAACAGTCGACTGAAATACTGAGAAAAATGCAGAAATGTGAATTTGAATTTTAAACCAGAAAGAATGCTCAAGAATGATCAAGACCAGTTCCAAATGATTATACAAACATGCTCAATGTTGCAGATGCCATGAAAACATGCAAGAACATGAAAAAGATGATTAAAGCACAAGTTCTTGAAACTTTAAAATGAAAATGCAAGAGAGAAAGGTTAGAGAAGAGAGGACATCATGAGATTTTTATACTGGTTCACTCAAACCTGAGCTACATCTAGTTTCTCAAGGCAACCTTAGCTTTGTTGACATGAGAAGCCAAGGTGGTTTGCTTCTTGAAGATTTGATGAAGATTGAATGAAATACTTTTGAACTATCTTGAAGCCATAACCATTGGAATGAAGCCTATATTGATGAGGAAAGGAGATTTGATGATATCCATGGTGATCAAGGCTGGAATGTGTGCTCTCCATGCAGTTACATCATTAAGAAAGTGTACTTGTAGTTTGTAATTCATGTTGTAGACCTTAAAGCATTAATTAGATGTATTTTGGTCTTTGTTGTGTTTTTAATCTGTTGAATGGTTTTTCAACAGGTTAAAATGTCCCTTTTAGTCTGTTGAATGGTTTTTCAACAGGTTAAAAGGTTGGAAGTTTAAGGATGGATACTTTGTAAAACTTTTGAAATAGTGCAAAGTCAAGCTAAGGTTGCCTTGACAAACTGGATGTAGCTCAGGTTTGAGAGAACCATTATAAAAATTCGTGGTGTCCTCTCTTCTCTAACCTTTCTCTCTTTCATTTTCATTTTAAAGTTTCAAGAACTTGTGCTTAAATCATCTTTTTCATGTTCTTGCATGTTTTCATAGCATTTAAGCATTAAGCATGTTTGTATAATCATTTGGAACTGATCTTGATCATTCTTGAGCATTGTTTCTGGTTGAAAATTCAAATTCGTATTTCTCCATTTTTCCCAGTATTTCAGTCGACTATTTTTCAGTTTCAATCGATTGATTATACCATAACAGAATTTGTTTAGTAAAATCAATCTGTTAACTCTGTTTTTTGATCGATTGAAAGTGTATAGTTCAGTACTGTTTGCATCCTAACTTGGTCTATTTGATTCAATTAAAGGTGGTTTTTAGCTTGCAAAGATAGCCTAAATTTTTAACTAGCCAATTCAACCCCCTCCCTTCTTGGCTTTTCAACCATTTCAAAACTAACAATTGGTATCTAGAGCAAGGTACTTGAAATTTGATCAAGTAAGGTCCTAAATCTGTTTTGAACTACTTGAAATGGCTGAAAACAAGTTACCCTTTGGTGAATGTGCCTCAATTCATAGACCCCCTATGTTTAGTGGCATTAATTACCAATTTTGGAAAATTAGGATGAAAATCTTTATTGATTCAATAGATCAAAGGATATGGGATGCAATCATAAATGGACCATATACTCCTAAGCATATTGTTGATGATGTGTAGGTTAATAAGCTGTCCCAGCCCAAGTACACGGCCCCCAGCAAGCCTGATGGCCGCTTACTCCAAGCCCTGCCCCAGCACAAGTACACGGCCCCCAGCAAGTACTCCAGACCTGGTGCCGCTTACCCCAAGCCCTGCCCCAGCACAAGTACACGGCCCCCAACAAGCCTGATGGCCGCTTACTCCAAGCCCTGCCCCAGCACAAGTACACGGCCCCCAGCAAGCCTGATGGCCGCTTACTCCAGACCTGGTGCCGCTTACCCCAAGCCCTGTCCCAGCACAAGTACACAGCCCCCAGCAAGCCTGATGGCCGCTTACCCCAGCAAGCTTGATGGCCGCTTACTCCAAGCCTTGTGGCCAGTTACCCAACCAAAGTCATGCCAGCCTACATGCATTGACTAAACACCTTCCCCAGAGCACGGTCCTCGGCAACCTCCGTACCCCACGTTTCAGATATCTCTTCGCCAAGTAGCCCAGATTCGTAACGCAGCCAGTCAACCCCACAGATCCTCATAGCCGAGTACCGGATATCGGAAACCCCCAAAGGATCCTCTGGTAATTTCCCCCAAGAAGCACTGGATCCAAGAATAGCCAAAAAAGGGATGATTGGGCCAGAAAGCCCATTCCAGGTAGGACCCACAGGTAAAATAGTATAAATAGCACACTGTTCTATGCATTGATTACGCATTAAATTATTCAGATTCCCTGACATCACCAGTGCTGACTTTGGCATCGGAGTGTCTTTTGCAGGTCACCTGCTCCGCCCTAGAATCACCCTGAAGCGCCAGAAGAAGGACCGAGATCAGTCACCCAAAGCCTCCAAGTGGTTTGTGAACTACAACCTTTGGCCTCGTAAGAACAAAAGCCATGGACTCAATGGAATGAGGAAGAAAGGAGGAAAGCTCAATATGATTGCAATGCAAAGAATATCCTCACTTCATCTCTCAACATGGATGAGTTTTTTCGTGTTTCACAATACAAGAGTGCCAAGGAAATGTGGGAGGTTCTTGAAGTGACTCATGAAGGAACCAATGATGTTAAGAGAGCAAGAAAGCATGCCTTGATTCAAGAATATGAGCTATTCAAGATGAAACAAGGAGAATCCATAACGGATGTGCAAAAGAGATT
>Ga0214545_1011317_pt1 | contig 12386 bp, 5 predicted proteins | sample CNSS4metaG_FD_160064 | JGI IMG/M metagenome (GOLD analysis project Ga0214545, IMG submission 160064) | Root nodule microbial communities from cowpea collected in UCLA plant growth center, Los Angeles, California, USA - CNSS4 | ecosystem: Host-associated > Plants > Roots > Nodule | place: USA... | reverse complement strand
TGTGTTTTTATATATATATTTTTTTTATATATATATATATATATATATATATATATATATATATATATATATATATATATATATATATATATATATTGATAAAAAGTTATGTCTTCTTTTATCGAATGTGGAGGAGTCCTACAATAAGTGAAAAATATTTTGCCTTGTATCATTGTATGTATTTGCAAAGGTGTGTCTGATCAGTTGTTTACAATAGGCATAGCTTTGATGTTATTATAATTTACTTAATAATAAGTTTGAACTTTATAAAAATTTGTGGTTTTCTTAAATGTGAAATAGTTGAAGTTAGGAACCTATATGTTCGATTGTCCTTAAGTTGACTATAAGTTTACATGATTCTTAAATATATTTAAATAAAATATGAACTCAATTTCAATGACTTCAAATCACTCAATCACCTGGATTCATGTGTAGATAGGGTGACAAAATACTCGTATTTATGGGTATCAAGAGATAAAATCTGCAATGAATATTTGATACTCGTAGATATTTATTATCAATGGGTAGCAAGTAGCGAGTATTTGAACACTGGTTTATAAACAGGTCGAGTGTAGGGATCATATTATCCATTGGGTATCTATTACCTGCAAAAAGTTAAAATTAAAATTTAATTTATATTTCTTTAATTTAAATTTTAATTAAAATTAAAATTTAATATATATTTTATTAGATCAAATTTAATTATAATTAAAATTTAATTTCTATTTTTTTTGTAATTTTATTTAAAAAAAATTATTTATTTTAATATCCATGGGTATAAATCTCTCAGGTATTTTTTTAAGCGAGTATTCGATGAATAACAAGTTAATTTTTTTTTGCGGGACGGGTAATGGGTAGGTACTATCCATGCCCAACCCTATCTGTTGTCATCCTTGTGAATATGATTACCTTTATGATTCAAGTTTCTTAATGAATATATTATATATCTTTTGTTTTTATTTATATATTGAAAGATATCATATATTTGATTCTCTTTTATTAGTATCAAATTTTTTATTTTATTGTTTTATTAGGATTTTTCTTTTCTCTTTATAATGAAACATTGTTCTAATAAATCAATAACAATCTCTCTTTGAGTTGTTTTCACAAAATCTTATGTATATTTTTCCTTCCCATTGCTTATACATATCTAACATTTCTCAAAGATCCATATTTGCATTTTCAATTTTCTTTCCACAGTTCATCATCTTTCATAAGCAACCTCCATTTCCACTTGACCAGTAAAACCATATTAAATACCTAATGTCATTGATACTCATCCATCATCATTCCCTTGGTTTGCATATATATTATCCCACTTATCCATGCTATCTTTTTACTAATTGCTTCCCAACCTCATAAGAAGTCTCTTTGTAACTTTACTAGCGTAAACATCGGTACAGTAGCACCTGTGTGTACTTATTTTTTTAAATATGCATAATATTATATCAATATATAATGATATTGTAATGTTATTAAATTTATATACAAAATAAATTTTTATGATTAAAAACAAAGTGAAATGAATTGAGAAAAGATGAGAAAATAACTATTAATGAATAAAAAAAGAGAGGAAAGAAGATAGAAAATTTTATAAAAAACATGTAAAAGTAATGGTTATAACTTTTAAAAAAATAAAAAAAAATTATATTATAAAGAAAAAAATAAAAATAATAAAATGTGAAAAAAAAAAAAAAATATTCTTTATATATATATATATATATATATATATATATATATATATATAGTTATGGATATATAATTATAGACAATAAGATTACATGTGAAGGGAAACTAATACAATAAAATGATTATAAAAACAAAGTAATTAGATATGTTCTACCATTAAAAGATATAAACCTACCTTTCTACCTAGCTAATTTTTTCTTAATTTTATTCACCACATCATCTAGAGGATTAACTTTCTTAGATTTCTCCCACAGGTACCCCTAAATATACATAATAGAACAAAATAAGACTTTCCCAAAGAAAAGATAAAGAAGTAATTTAGGTTTGACAAAAAGTGTTTTTGAATCCAAAATTTAATTTTTACAGTTTATTGTAGTGCTACTTTGATTTGAAAATCATAATTCTCTTTAATGATTATTTTTAGATAATTTTATTCTAAAAGGATTTAAAAAAGGTAAAAAGAAAAGATAAAACAAGTTTTTAAAAAATTATAATTAATCTGTGTACAAATAAAAAAAAGTTCATTAACCTAGCTATTTACACTCTAAAATAGCCCATTTACACCTACACTTGAAATATATAAATCATTAGTAAGGAAATCATTCTTTCAAACACAAGGAAAGAAAACAAGATTAGACCCACATTCATCACTTGCACATGCATAAGTTTGTTAACATGCAATACGTGACAGTAGACTCAATTCTCATCCCACATTGATGCAAATTTCACCTTATAACTCAATCAATTTTATAGAATTGAATTATATTTAAAGTTTACCTTTTTAATATGATTTCAAAATTATTTAGATTTCATCTTCATCTTATAAATTTGATTTTGTAAAGTTAAACTATGTTTAGAGATAATTTTTTAAGAACTTGTAACGACAAATCATAAAATATAAAATCTCTCATTTTATTCTCTTAAATTCTATTTCTTTGTATAAAAGTGTTCCCTTAGAATTTTCAAAAATATTGGTTCACTTATAATATATTTTTTTTCTCACTAAAAAATCTTTATTTAGAAAGAGACTCCTATCCAAATATTTTCTTTTCAAATATCATACTACATAATAATCTTCAATTGCTGATTTTAGTTTGAGAACAATATGTTGTAGAATGTCCAGATAAATTTGTTATCCTCAAATCATAGATATATACGATAATAACTTGGTCTTTCTTAATCTTCTACAAATTCTCATAATCTAATATTACAAGTTAAAGAAGCTTGATGAAACTGAATTGGGACCCTGAAATAGAGAACACAGTTGATGAGGAGCTTGGTGGAATTGTTTGATTTCTGGTTCACTCCAAGTTAATATAAACATTAACATTACATCAATTAATTGGATAATTCTAATTGAATTTCACTAATCATACGTTATTATGATATTCAATAAAGTTAGAAATGCAAGTACGAGTCTAAGTCTTATATTGAATAAAAATGAGAAAGTATAACACTATATCAAAATAAACACTCATAAACTCACCGCCTTAAAATTTTGAGAATGGTAGTGTCAATGCTTTATTGAATATAATTATTGAACGGTAGACTAATATTTAGGAATGATACGATAATAAGTGATAGAGTAAGTCTAATAATTACGAGGAAATAAATCTGAATCCTATTTAAACTATGTAAAAAATAAAGAATAATATGATTAATATTAATATTACAAATTATATTCTCGAATAAAAACTAAAAAAATATAGGTATCTTTTTAATACATGCTCTATTAAATGCATAATAGGAAATTCTTTGACACTCAACCAAATATTATTTTTGGTAATATAAGAATTGTTTTAAACCAATTAGTTTTTAGAATCAAAGAATGAGTTCATCTAGTTGATTTTATTTGAAGAGGTTGTTAAGAGATCAGGCTTACATCCTCGTTTATGAATATCGAATAGGGCTTTTATCGTTTATAGGACAAATTCAATGTTTTCTACGGAACCGTCGTGCTCATGTGTTTTTTTGGGTCGGATACCAAAAGTATCAAGATACTAAACTATTAAGAAAACATAAAAGAATATTTGGTAAACTTTATAAACAAATACGAAAATGTTTGCGTGATATATAGTCGATTATTCACCAAAAGATGATCAATGTGCTCAATATTAAAGTATTTACTATGTAATTTACTATTTGTAGTATTTATATTATATCTAAATTTTGTTTTTACAACAATTTTTTATTAGTATTTATTTTGTTATTATAATACAATAAATAATCAAAAATAATATATATATACATATATATATATATATATATATATATATATATATATATATATATATATATATATATTTTTTTTTTAAAAAAATTTTTTATTATTATATATTTTTTTATAATAAAAAAAAAAAAAAAAAAAAAAAATATATATATATATATATATATATATATATATATATATATATATATATATATATTCACATATTTCCATTCAAGTCATTCAATTTAAATAATTCCATTTTCTACTTCTCATTTTTTAATGAAATATCTTTATTATTTATTTATCTATGGAAGGGTTAATAAGACACAAGAGGTTGAAAAGTTAAGTGTCCTCTGATATGGTTTGAGTTTTTTAGCATCACTTATTTTAAAGAGAGATTTTCACTGCTAAAAAATGTTTCACACTAAACAACATATTCTTCGTATTGGGTGTTTTCAAACTTTTGTTGTATTCCTAAAAAAGATGCTATCTCAAATGAAAAATATTTTAAATCTTTTAAAAAATCCATTTAATGGAATGTTTAGCACAAGTGGAATAGTTTAAAATTAATTAAAAAAAGATTTTAATAAAATAAAAAATTTAAAGAAAACGAAGGTCTTTTTTTAAAAATGGCGATTTTTTTTCTTTATTTAATTTCTATTTAATTCAAATTTCATCTCCCTCGTGCCTAAATTCTCACATTTGTTTAGTTCTAACAAAAAGATACAAGCATATAATTAATTCTTAATTTCAGAATGATTTAATGAAAAAAATGTTTCTTTAATTTACAAAAAAATTTAAAAAATATTCATAAGGTTATATATTCTATATTTTTTTTTTCTAAAAAGATTTCAAAGGCCCAAAAAATATATGCATTTAAACTGTTAAAACAAAGGTGTATAAATAAGAAGTGTGCATCTGTGATTTGTGGCAGTGAGGCAGCAATCCCTATCAAATTCAATCATATCATAGAGGAAGTTACCGGTGTTTCGTCTGAAAATGAACGACGCAGATGTCTCTAGGCAAATCCAGCAGATGGTGCGGTTCATCCGCCAGGAAGCGGAGGAAAAAGCCAACGAGATCTCTGTCTCCGCCGAAGAGGTATCTCTTCTTTTCGCCGTGTTTTCTTCTCTTTTGCTCTTCATTCATGCTCGCAGACCGAATCGTACTTTTCCTTCTGCAGGAATTCAATATCGAGAAGCTGCAATTAGTTGAAGCCGAAAAGAAGAAGATCAGGCAAGAGTACGAACGCAAAGAGCGCCAAGTCGAAATTCGGAAGAAGATGTAACTTCCTATATACCTTTCTATACTCTTTTTTATGCTGTTTTTGTCTGTGAGTTTGAAATTCCTTAGGTTTTTTCCTCCGTTGACATTGCTTAAAATTAAATTCTGGAGACCTAGTTCTACTCGTATAGATCTTGAGACTTGATTCTTACGGAATCGGATTCGGTGCAGTTATTTTGTCATGTAATCACTCATTCAGTGTATTTATTTGTGATTGAAATACTGTGACAGAGTGTTTTATGTACTAGAATATGATGTTTCAGATCTTTATCGACCTGTTCCGAATTGCTGAATTCCCTAATGCATGCAAGTCAGATCAATCAACAATGAATATCAGTAATTAATATTGGAAAATATGACTATAGGTTTAGTTTAGTCCTTTTTTATTAATTTTCTTTGTTTGTGTTTGAATACTTCGGTTTGATGTTCAATTTCTTTCAAGTTGTTGACGTACTCAAGTATATTACCAAAGTTTGACGAGGGGAATGAAGGATTTAGTTTCAGAGATGTATTTTATTTAGCTATGTGAAGTACAGAGCTGTGCGTTGTACTTCAAAGTGACAAAAACAGTGCTACTTGAGATGGTTTACGGTTTGAGGATCAATTGATTGTTTGTTGCAGCGAGTATTCGATGCAGCTGAATGCTTCTCGAATAAAAGTTCTTCAAGCTCAAGATGACGTGATCACTTCGATGAAAGATGCTGCTTCCAAGGAACTTTTGAGTGCGAGTCATCATGATCATGCGTACAAAAACCTTCTGAAAGATCTCATTGTTCAGGTCCGTTAAATATGGTACTTCTACTTATGAATTGATAATTTGACTTCGCTGTTTTGCTATGTGATATCAGATTGTTCTTTCCATCTTTTTCTAGTAACAACTGTTTTTGATGTTTATTTACTTATTTGTTATACTTTTGTATTATTTAAGATGATGGGCACAAAGTTTTATCTATAACTAGTATTTTCGCTGCAAATTGCTATTACCCAGTGACGCCATTGTATCAATATTGTTGATCGTTTTGTGATAGGAACTTGGGTATTATGGGGGGTGGCTGGAGTATTTATCTGTTTGGTTCTCACTTTTGTGATAGCTACTTTTTTTTTAGAGTCGGTTCCCAAGTGCTTGGTCCATCTTCGTAGGGTTCACATCAGTATGGAAGTTGAGTGAAGTGTCACCAAATGAAGTGCTAGATTAGAATGAAACCTGACAAGATTTCGTCTCTTAGAGGTGGTATTATGATAACAACTTGGGTATTATGGGGTGTCTAAGTCTCACTTCGAGTAGTATGGGATCCTTGGCAGAGTATTAAGTGATCGGTTCTCCCTCCTTTATAGTTGGCTTTTGATAATGGGTTCACACCGAGTGCTTGGGTTCATATAAATTATAACTATCTCCCAACATGAGGACCAAACTTGGTGTCGATGGTGTGTTCAATAATGGCGTGGTTCTCTCTCCTTAATAATTAGCTTTTGAGGATGGGTTCACCGAGTGCTTGAGTTCATTTAAATTATAACTATCTCCTGACATGAGGACCAACCTTGGTGTCCATGGTGTGTTCAATTTTTCTTACCCTTCCCTCTTTCCTTGCTTAACATGATCCTTTTAATCCTTCGTAATGATATATCTATCTATCTATGCGTAAGTATGTGGACATGCAGTATAATGTTAGGATTGTGTGTAACAGTGTTTGCTAAGACTGAAAGAACCTTCTGTCTTATTGAGATGTCGGAAAGAGGACCTGCACTTGGTAGAGCATGTGCTGGATTCTGCTGCACAGGAGTATGCTGATAAAGCAAATGTTGAATCCCCAGAGATCATTGTTGACAACCAAGTCTATCTTCCACCTGGACCCAGTCATCACAATTCTCATGATATCTACTGGTAAAGTTCATATTACAAAAAATAAATCTTAACTAATTGTTGAGCCTGGCCAATCAAGGATTTGCTTTATTACCCTATTCTTTATTTTTTCTTCGTTAATTGTAATTTAACATTATAAGTGCAAATTCAAATATTCTGAGCATAGTAATTCTTTCTCACAACAATTGAGGATGTTTCCTAAAATATTATTAGCTGTTAGCTGCTTTGATATTTAAATTTCAGTTGTAGCACACTTGATTATTTTTGTTGATATTCAGTTCTGGTGGGGTGGTGCTGGCTTCTCGTGATGGAAAGATTGTGTGTGAAAATACTCTTGATGCACGACTTGATGTAGTGTTCCGTAAAAAGCTCCCTGAGGTAAACTTTTTATGCATTTTAATTCTTACTCTGTGATTTTGTATCCTTTGTTAGATATATTCTACTAAATTCCATATTATTTCCAAGTAGGAAGGTGGGTTATTTTTGCGATATTGAAACTTTGCCACTGAAATAAAAAAAAAAATACTACGGTAAAATCATATCTGATGAGCTACTAGGACATGTAATGGAATGTACCAGTGATTTTAAGAGAAAAGAAGAAACATAGCTTGTTTAACAGAGAAGAAAATGCATATTAAAAGAGAAAAAAAAAGCTGGACTTTCATTTTTTAATATCAGAAGCATTACAATTTTTAAAGTTTAATGAATAACTACCCACTAACACAGACAGCAACAACAAACAAAAATTACGTAAGCATTCCGTAGAGTATAGGGAGTAGTTAACTGATGCTCTACTCAATGCCAGCTACCTAACAAAACAAATTGAAGTTTTTCGTAGCCATTATCAAATCTTAGAATCTGAAATTGGTGGCCACTTCTGACTAGAATTTTAAGGAAGAAAAAAGATACAACACATTCTTGTGAAATCATCAATAAAGGCAACGTGATAACAATTCCCTGCCAATGAAGGAGTTCTCTAAGGTTTTGATATATTTGTATGGACTAACTGTATGACTCACTTAACCACATCAAATACTCACTTATCGTTGAGTGAATACGAAAAGAAAGATTGACGTGAACTTAATGAAGATAATAACAAATTAGTATTAAAATATAGTTTGTTAGAAATACAAAGGAGACCAAAATAAAATGGAAAGGAAACAGCGAACGGATATAATCAGAATATTTGATACTTCGAAAATTCTGTGATAAGTAGTCTTGAAAGAAAATAATTAATATTTGTTGAATAGAGATCCTAGATTAGAATACACACCCACATATAACGACATAAAATTAAGAATGACAGTAATTATTGTGTTAAGGGAAGGAGATGCCGTTAAGATTTGTTAGAGCCAGGAAAAAGACAAGGTCTTCAAACTAAACTCTGAACTTGGACTATTGCTCTCACTCAAATAACTTGTATGTAGAATTTTGATTCACATCCACTTACGTATTTTATTGGGTAGTTCTACCACAATATTATACTGGTATATACACTTTCTATTGATTGCATTGAAGTAATAGCCAACTATAATCGATTATTAATTGAGTTCCAAATTCAAAAAGTAGTTTCGTTCCCTGTCTATTTCTGTGCCTTTGTTTTTCTATACTAGTCTAGGACTTCCTTTTCACTAATTTTTCCTCACACTTCCTTTCTACTTCCAGACAAATATATACTGTATTATTCCATTATTGGCTTTACTTTAGATATTATTTAGAATGATAAATTTGGTAAAACATTGGAGTAGTTGAAGTTGTGAGAACCAACATTGTTATTTATTTTCTTTCTTGGGAAAGGGTGGAATTATATTGAGATGATGATCTGGTTAATCACGTCAAACTACTAGATTCTTATGAAGTTTCTTGCGCTTTGTTGCAGATTCGAAAGCAGCTCTTTGGACAAGTTGTTGCTTGAAGATTTCACATGTATTGTTTCCGTACCCTGCAATGTTTATATCCTGAATCATAGGCTTGTCTTGAACCTGAATTTGTTGTCTTCTGAATAAACACCATTTCTCCGTAGTTCAGCTGCTCCCACCCATACCGTTTATGATGGGGGCACGTGGTATTCTAGAATTTCTATGGCTCATTGCCTCTTTTAGCTTATTGGTAATCATGTAGTAGATATATATATATATGCATGTATACTGTCGACACTGACGAAATATAAGCGTTCTCCATTGTCGTGTCTGGTTCAAGTAAAAAAAAAGTGAAAATAGTGAATTGTGGGGTCCATGTGAAGGGATGGGAATCGGACCGCATTCAACGTGTAATTTCATGTCTATTTATTTACTATGGATTTGGTCTTCTGACAGACTGATAAAAATAAATTTACATGACTTGTTGATTATATTCAAATTGTTATTAGAAGCAATATTTAAATAGAGGTATATTTTCTTAAACAGGTATAAGTTATACACAGTTTTAATTAAATATATGAAATAAAGATATAAAATGACTATACTAAATTTATAAAATAAACTAGATTCAGTTCGGATTGGTTTTCATAATCAAATGTGAAATTCAATCCAATAAAAGGAATTGGATTTAGTTTTTGGTTATTTTCACTTTCTATTTATTCAGTTTCATAGTCTTTGGATTGATTTACTTTTACTTTATTACACAGGATTGAATTAATTTATGGACATACCAATTTGATATTAAAATAAAATAAAATATTTTAACAAACCAAAATTTCATATATTTTAAGCTTAACTGTTGTTAAGAAACAATGAACCTTATAATTAGTTTTATATAAATTATCTACACGTAGTTACACAGTCTTAATACACTATTTGTTAAATTGAAGTAGATAAGAAATAATAGATTTTTTTTTCTTTTAACTAAACAAACAATTAATTCTCTAGAAAATTTGATAAGATGAAAATAAGTAGATTTAATGAAAATAGATAAGAAATAAACTGAAAAATTGAATAGTTTATTGAAGAGAGAGAAAAACGAAACTGGAGAAACATGAAGAGATTAATAGGAATATGTGAAAACAATACTGCGAATTTTATCATTCTCTATAAATTATTTCTACTGTCGTTGTTCACTAAACCAATATTAATTCTTTCTTCATCTATTTTCTCTCATTTCTTCAACTAAATCCAAGAATTTCAACGAGATTAAGGGGCACATTCCTACGAGAATATACTCGATTGGTTTTAGGACCACAAAATCAATGAGGAATTAGCACAACATTTTGCAAATCCCTGTCACAGTTCTGTACTATTGGAACCTGAGTGGAAGGAAGGAACAAGAGAAGTCGTTCTACACATTTCAGCATATACAAAACAAAGATGAGCCAATATCTAAAAGTGAGAAAATGTGTTTCTTTACTATAATGTGGAAATAATCCTTTTGGGGTTTTCGATAGACACCGCAGTTAAAGAAAATAAGCGTGAAAGTTGTGACAACAAAGAAGTTGCAAAATGTTAAGGAACCTAGAGACAGCGAAGCACATAGACCAACAAACACGCAAAAACAGAGACTGTAAAAAAAAAGGTTAGATGTTCTGACAACTGTTGAGACGAAAGGATAAATGATACATGAAAGGTTTTAGGAATTGTACGTTGCTATAATTGTCGGGATTTTAAGCCATTATCCATACTCATTTAGCTTGCTTAAACTATTAATTAGTCGCAGCATAATCCAAACTCAAACCTAATAACTGATACATTGGGGAAGGCAACCCACAATAATGTGGCCCACTAACTAACCTAGAAATAAGTAGCCTTGTATTGTGCTTTTGCTTCTTTTTTTTTCTATTTTAAGTCAACTTTTTACCTCAGATTGTCCCTTCAAATATATTTTTACTGGATTTCTCTAAAATATAATGCCTACTTTACATCAAATGACATGGTTTCCCAAATCACAAAAACATGTAGGAATATACCTGAATGCGTGGGCGCCGACATTTCACTGTTTCCACTGGCCCCAGACACGATGGTAGAGAACACTTATATTTCTGTCACAATGTTCACAATAATGTACTTATGTTCAATAAATAAATATCTGCTACATGATTACCAATAAGCTAAAAGCAGGAATGAGAGAGAAATTATAGCACACCACATGCCCCACCATAAACGGTATGGGAGCAACTGAACTACCGATAAATGGTGTTATTCAAAAGACAGCAACTATAATTCAACGGCAGCAGAGCTATTCAGATCCAAGACAAGCTTATTCTTCGGGATATAAACATTCCAGGGTACGGAAACAATACATTCGAAGAAATCGTCAAGCAAAAACTTGTCCAAAGAGCTGCTTTCGAATCTGCAACAAAGAACAAGAAACTTCATAAGAATCTAAGAATCTAGTGGTTTGACGTGATTAACCAGTTCATCATCTCAAAATAATTACACCCCTTCCCCCTTTCCCAAGGAGAAAGAAAATAAAGAAGAATGTTGGTTATCACAACTGCAACTACTCCAATGACTTACCAAATTTACCATCCTAAATAATATCTAAAGTAAACATACTAGACAGAAAGTTGCCATTAATGGAATATTACTGTATATATTTTGTCTGGAAGAAGAAAGGAAGTGTGAGGAAAAATTAGTGAAAAGGAACTCCCAAACCAGTCTAGAAAATACAAAGGCACTGAAATAGACAGGGAAAGAAACGACTTTTTGAATCTGGAACAGAATTAATAGTCGATGATAGTTGGCTATTACTTCAATGCAATCAATAGAAAGAGCAATCATATGCAATAGCAAAAATCAATAACGAGGGGAAGAAGCTAAGGTTGTTGATCAAGACAAGGAAGCTCTACACTTTGTCACTATGTGTTTTGCAAACCGTGAAGTAAGATTTGGCTAAATGACAGTGGTTGCACTAATCAAATGACCATTGATAGGGAGCTTTTCAAAGATTTAAAGACAATCAACATCACCAAAGTTAGAATAGGCCATGGTGACTATATTTCAGTCAAAAGAAAGGGGACTGTTGCAATAGCAAGCTGCTTTTATACCCAAAGATCAACAAAATTTTGAGTGTTGGCTAAATAATTGAAAAAGGCTTCAAAGTTGCTTTAGAAGACAATCTTTGCCGGACGTAATTCTCTCTAATCCCAAGGAAAAAACAATGACAACCCCTCTCTTGAAAATAGAAGAAACTAACATTCTCTCTTAAGGGAGAAACGAATATTCTCTCTTAATTCTTCTCTCAAGCAAATAAAACAAAAGGAATAGGAAGGGAGAGACTTTGGAATGATTTCCTAAGGAAACACTGGACTCCTTTTATAACATTAAAAGTAAGCCCCAAAGTAAGTTCCCATCGATGTGGGACTTCTTTTCTCACAATCTCCCACTTGAAGATTTTGATGAAATTAATCAA
>Ga0214545_1011316_pt1 | contig 12386 bp, 4 predicted proteins | sample CNSS4metaG_FD_160064 | JGI IMG/M metagenome (GOLD analysis project Ga0214545, IMG submission 160064) | Root nodule microbial communities from cowpea collected in UCLA plant growth center, Los Angeles, California, USA - CNSS4 | ecosystem: Host-associated > Plants > Roots > Nodule | place: USA... | reverse complement strand
AAGTTTTGAAGGCCCGTAGGGACATCAAAAGTCGTGGTTCCACCGACTGCCACAATAGAGCACATAGTTGGAAATCTGCTTGTTTCCACTGTTCAGCTTTTTCAGAAGGTACGTGGCTGCCATCTTTTTCAAGGTGTTCGTGGTGTCCTTGACCGAGAAACCACATCTCAACGGCAGCGGACCAAGATAAGTAATTTTGGCCATTTAGTTTCTCGGACATAATGCAGGGGCTTCCGGAGAATGAAATAGCATTCCCAGTACCTCCAGTGGCCATGATATGATCAAGAGAATAAACAAAAACAGAGAGGATCTCAAAAAACAGTGAAACAGTGACGATTTTCGAATTTGAAAGTGACGATTTCCACAAGAGGTGCTACTGGACTTCACCGGAACAGAGGTTTGAGGGTCAAAACGGGTAGAGGAGGCTCCGGCGACGGAGGTGGCGCGACGACGAACCGGCGACTGGAAGGCGGCGCGTGGGCGGCACGCGCCTGACAGCAGCGAACAGAGATGACGCAAGTGGAGGCGCGTGGCGACAGCGCTGCCTGCGACACCGGCGGGGTTGGCTGTCGCGCGGAGAGGCGGTTCAGATCCGGTGGTTTTCGGACGGAACTGCATCGGTGGACAGCGGTGGACGGCGGCGGAGGACTGCAAACAGTGGCGGATAGTGTTCAAAGGTTGTTTAGTTCAGAAACGAGGTTAAACGAACCTGCACAGCCGCGGACAGCGTTGACGGACCAGATGAGACAGAAACCAGAGCGGGATCGACCCGCTCTGATACCAACTTGAGACTGAGACTTTAAAATATATTAGTGGACTACAGTACCACTCTCCTCCTCTTCTATTTATAATGAAGCAAGTACATATGAAAAGACTACTCTAAGATACTAGGCATATTACATGCAGCAGTAGATACGGCAGTAGATAGTTTCCCACACTCAACATCCTATACATAGAGAGTTTCCCACACTCAACACCCTATACATAGGGTTAATGATACAATAGGTAATAATTCTAACAAAATGTTAACTAGACTTTATCAAAATAAATGTACATGGAATTTGAACATAGCAGTAGAAGACTAGCTAACATTATACCGGAGACACCCCTGATAACCACTTTGTTACGACTGCAATATCTTGCCGCCACTCATGCTCACGTTGCCAACAGCTAGTATCATGGACAAGATTAGTTGGCCCCTGAATGGAAAAACAATGTGAGGAACAAATATTCAACATAAGCAAATATGTGAAAAAAATAGAGAAACAATGAATGGGCAGAGATGGGCAAATGACTGATGAAATAAAATAAATTAAAAGATATGCTAAAATAGGATTCAACATCTCTAAAGTGAGAAAGTGGGTAAGATAAGAAATTAAAAGTGTATTCACAATTGATTATAACTGAAGTACCTTGCAAAATTACCCCACTCCAACTTTTTCACTTTAGAGGAGTCAAATACTCAAGAATGTTTACTAGGCACATACATTGAGAAGCCCTAAGATAAAGCTCACTTACTTGAGAAGGTTGAGTCCAAATAGTTACCCTCCCGTGGAAATTTGAAATCAACAATGCACGGGGACAAGAGGTTGGGGACCATTCAATGAACTGGACAGAATCACGAGGCGAATCTGCAGAAGTCATAAATACAATTAAATTAAAATTCTAAAAGAATAAAAACAAAAAAGATCATATTAAGGCATAGCTTTAAGTCCTTTTTTAATCTAGTCTGGGATGAGCTTATCAGGGACATAAAAAGATTATCCCTTTTGAGGAATCAAAGAAGCCTTCAACTTGAAACTATACTTGGAGAGAGGACTATTAAAACAAGGGGTTTTCACTACGACAGGATGTATGTGTTGCAATTTTAGTATAGACAATGAATACACGACTACAAAATAGAAAACAAGAGATGTCATACCACAAGTTTCTAAGTTTAAATATATTGGATTGATACTACCAAATAATGGAGAAATAAATGGAAATGTCACAAAATATACAAAGAGAGTGCCTAAGCACACATATTTAATCCAATTTTGCATGTGCTTACCAGAGATGCAAAAGAGATTATCCATCAAAAGGATTAGTGACAAAAATAGGTCACGAAAGATAGTACTACTATGGTATCATGTTGAGAAGAGAAAAAAAGAAAGCAATATACTGATAATGAAGAAGAGATACAATTGTAAGGAACAAAATCCATATCTATGAGAGAAATTGGGTACAATATTTTTCCCATCAAATCTTATTATATCTCTATATTAATTGTGTTGAATAATGATTGTCCTTTGTTGTATATATGTTTATTAAATTGCTTCTGTTGTACCTAGTATATGTCATAAGCAACAACCTTTATTCTGATTTCTCAGAGTTGTATTTTCAATTCCTCATGTGTGTGTGTGTAAAGATCAAGATCAGTGAGGTGTGAGGACACATTGTTTTTCAAATCCAACCAAAATCTTGCTCGCTTGACAATCAAATCCCACACTCCATTATTTTTCCTAATGAACAGCTACTCCATATTCCCCCAAGCTTGGATATGTTATGTGCTAGAGCTATTAAATATGTTTTCTAAGAATACTCTCATCTTCAGAAAGGCTAAAAATGTTACTCTCTAAAGTCAATAAGGTATTTCATGTTGGTTAATGTTGCCTCTTTTCGAAGAGCCTCCTTTCTTATTTACCTCCACACAAGTTGTCTCCCTACAGAAGGTGCTACATGTTCCTTCTTTTCAATTTGTGTTATGCACTCAAGAAGAAAATCAACCTAATTCTCCTACAAGTAGTCCTCCTGCAGTTGTTTCATCCCCTCCCGAGTATAGCTCAACAACAGATACAAAGAAATGATCCAACACTTAAGAAAATAAAGAACAAACAAGAGAAAATATATTGAGAGCTTGAAAAGGTCTCCCTTAGGTGGTTCATTTATATACAACACATTTGTGACACAATAATGAGAATGGAAAGAGTAAAAGACAAGTATTCCTAGGTACATATAGGTACTGAAAAACAGCTTTTGAGTAAAGCTTAATAAGCCTACTTTGAACCTATTCTACTTAGCCTACAATGAACCTATTCTAGCACCTACAGAATCTCCTTCCTCATGTCCTTCACCATTAGACAACCTTATTGTGAAGCCTAGTAATGATAATGTTGGCTAGCCCATTGCCCTTAGGATAGGTATTCAATCTAATAAAAAACCCTCATATTTACAATTTATTGAGTTATCACCATTTATCTCCTTCCTATTTCTCTTCTCTTTTCTTTCTATCTTTTCTCGTTGTGGCTATAAATGAGCATGCATCACTTCATCATCCTAGATTGCAAGCCATGATTGATGAAATACATGCTCTTGAGCACAGTGGTACATAGGATCTAGTTCCTCTTCCTCCTCACAGTAAATCATTTCTTTGTCAATGGGTTTAAACCATTAAATTTGGACCGAATCGTGAAGTTGGTCATCTCAAAGCTAGGTTGGTGGCTAAGGGATGCACTCAAATCTTTGGCCTTGATTATAGTGATACCTTCTCTCCTCACCATTGTTTAGCTTTTATTACTATGATTGTCATTCGTCACTGGCCATTCTATCAACTTGATATTAAAAATGTCTTTCTTTATGGAAAACTTTCAGAGGATATTTACATGGAGAAACCTCCTTTGTTTGTTGCTCAAGTGGAATCTTGCTTAGCTTGCAAATTGTGAAGATCTCTCCATGACCTCAAACAATTGCCTCGAGCTTGGTTTGGGAAGTTTAGTCATGTAGTATGGATTTTGGCCCAAAATGAAGTGAAGAAAATCATTCAATGTCCTATTGTCATACGTCTCCCAAGCAATGTGTCTACCTAGTTGTTTATGTTAATGACACTGATTACAAGGAATTATGGTAATAAAATTTAACAATTGGAAAGGCATGTATTCGACCACTTTCAAACCAAAGATCTTGGTTTCCTAAAATATTATTGAGTTGGCTCAATCAAAGGAAGGCAAGGAAAAAGACAGAAAGCAAAAAATATACCTAGTTTCTAAAAATATACTCCTATGAGCATTGGGCACATAGGGAAAGCACTTTCTTAGTAGGTTCTTGATACAATGTTGAAAGAATTAGTAACAACAAATCACAGAGGATGATATTGCTTTGGTACCATGTCAAGAAGAGAGAAACTGAGAAGGAAGATAATGAATTTCATATGGGAGGTACACATGAGCATTCTTGTTTCCGGTGAAAAGAAACAATAATAAGGAAAAAAATCAATATCTAATGATGGGAAATAATTTTTTTGATATTTCCCAATCAAATTATCATATCTCCTTGTTTAGTGTAACTAAATCATATTTCTAACACAATCAATTCATATCTCAAACATTATCCCTAACTGCATTCTTTTTATAAACATATAGTGAAAACACACGCACTATGCGCATATGTTTTAAAAAAAAATTATAATAAAATTATAATTATAAAAGTAAATATAAATAATTATTACTATAAAAATTAATTTTTATTTATTTCATAAGAATCTTTTTATTATAATAGTTATTTTAGTTTAAAAATAACGGTCATATAAAAAAAAACAGTTAAATTTTAAAATATGGTCACTTAAAGGGTAAAATTGGTAAGATAATTACTTTAATTTAAAAAAAAAAAAAGTTATTAAAGGTAAAATTAGAAAACGAAATGTGTACACCAAAAGGGTGAATACCCTTTATATAATGGTATAGATAATTTTAATTGAGGAGTCAGGAGATGAAATTCACTCCAAACATTAGCTGTGGAGATAAACTTTGAAACCAAAGGGGTTTAACTTGACTAGGAGGATAACAAAGTACATGCATTGCCATTCTAGCAAGCAACAAGATGAAAGTGGAAGTACGGATGGGAAAAGATGTCATAGCATTGTTTTCTCAGCTTAATATCTACGATTAACATTACAAAGTTATGGGGAAAAGATAAGATTTATTTGTGATCATAAAGTACCGATTATGCTTAATGGAAAATTTTATCACATTATTATATGCTCAGCCATATTCCATGGTAGTGAACGCTCGACCTCAGAGTAAAGAGAGAAAAAAATGGAAGGTAAAGATAACGTATGAAAACAAAGATAACGTATGAAATCGTTAAGATGGATATATGACCGCAAAATGATTGTGTACAAATAGGGTGACACTAATTGAAGAAAAGATCATAGAAAGTTGGTTAAGGTGATTTGGACATGTGCAGCAGACTGGAAGGACATGTCATAACAGTATATTAATATTCCTAAAATGGTATCATGTGACAACACTATGTTACATTATAGTCCTACAGTGGTATCAAGGTCTATCCTAAATTACCCCTTTGAAATCATGTCCAAGAGAGACAGTTTCAGAGACTAGCCATCAATATCTATTACAGCAGCAAGAAAATTAAAAAAGAGTGATCAAATGTCAAAAGAAGTGATTTTGAAAAGATTATCCAGATCAAGGATCTCCCTTTACTGTTTAATTTCACTTATTAAAGACAATAACTAAAAATTATGAGAGGAAGACGTGACGATTTTAACTAAAACTGCATAAACCAAAATAAAATTGTGTTATTATTAGTTGATGTTAAATAATAGTATTGGATAGCCTTGTATAGTGTAAGCTAAATGCTAGGAACGCATAAGAACTTCAAAAAATTCACCAGTCTAAGACTTCACAATTGCTCAGGCTGCTTTGGCATTAGATACATCATACGGCAAAGCTGAAGGATCCAAGGTTACCAAATGAAGCAATGACATCAAAATACCTGCTATGACATTGAACACTGCACATTCAGTCGGCCTCTCTGGGATCACAATATGTATTGGGATCCAAAATGGTGGATTAGCTGTTGAACTACGTTAAAAAGAAAAAAACTAATAAGCATTACAAATTAGCAATAAAACCAAACACACAAGTGCCAGCAAACTAATGAAACGAGCAAAAGATACATGAATGAGCAGACAAGAGAACATCTGTTCTAGTTTGTAAAAATAAAGTTATATTTGAGCTTAGGAAAAATATAGATGAACCTTTAATAAATGGTATGGGAAAATTAAGTTAACCTAACAAAGAACTTGAATGAGACAGATGCATTTCAGGGTACACTCAAAATTCAGGTCATTTAAACAAAATGACCTGTTCGGAGCTTTTTTTCTTCTACTGATTTTGTATGCTCATTACAAGGTATGGTTTATGAAGCCTATTTTTTTATTTTTTTTTCAATAATGCAATTGTAGAAATTGAGTATTGTATTTTCATTTTGAGTCTTCATTAAATGTTAGCTGTGAATTTTTCCAGTTACTCATTGCCAAATTTGCCAGCCAACAAATAAGGGAACTGGATAAGCAGAGGAAGATATTATATAAGCCCACAAAGAAACATGTTAAAAGACACTGTTAAAAATGTTAAAAGATAAATTCACAATATATCTGCTCAGTACATCATTTAGGTATCCATAATCAACAAAGAAACAAGTAGATCAGAAAGTTTGAGATGTCTGTCAGCTAAACTAATGTGTTTATTACAGCTTCTTCAGACTTGTTGTAAGATAGAAAAACTTGTTTATGTGTTTTAGAGAACTTATGATATGCTTATACATTGTTTTCAGCTTATTTTCAATAAGCTCCATAATAGCTTACTGAAAAAAAGTTTACAACTTAAATGAAAACAGTTTAGCCATAATTTCCCTTTGATTCTTAAGACAACTTATACCTAAGTGCTTTTATGATAACTACGTATTCAATAAGTACTTTAACTAAGCTATTTACCCACACGTTAAGTCTGGTTGACTTCAACAATAAAAAAAAATCTCCAAAACAAATCTCACAATCTTATCAATTCTATTGATTCTTCTGCAGTTCTACTCATGTTCAGGCCATCCATATGAACAGAAAGTCCTGTCCTTGATTAAACGTATAGAACACACCAATGATTTGGAAACATTTTCAAATGAGGAAAAAAATCAAGAAACCTTGGAATTCTTGCACACGTTTCTGCTGCACAAGCTATAGCATTTAGTTTTCCACACCAGGAAACAGCACTGCAGAAAAACAAGCAAGAAGAAAGAAAAAGAAAAAGAAAATTAGCACAAGGATGTTGTGATATAATACGCCCACGGCCCATCCATCAGCACATGGATGAAAAAATCAACAGAAGAAGTGAATAAAAGCTACATCAGCAACCCTGCATTTTCCCCCCCAACTTCCTATCATGTACTACGTTTGAAAAAAAAAAAATTCTTCTCCACGATCACTCTCAGGAGGAAAATGAAGGTAGAGCAAATTAAATTTCCCCGGAAACTAAAATCAACTTACGCACTTAACTTTCATAGAACCACACATATAATTCTCGTTAAGTTGCTTGTGGGAGAAGTTCAGTCAACACATCCTCCTTATTTTCATTTCTCACGGGTGCTTACAGATCACTATGACACCAAAAAAAATAAACATCCCATTCACAGCATCCCCCCGCCAAAAAAAAAACAACAGAAACACTAATTTGAACTAAAACCAAACCAATTGAATCGAATTACTGACCTAAAATTCCGACACAGTTCAGGAACGCTCATCTTATGCAGCAAATTGGACCTAGGTTGCTTAAGCCTGATGGAGAAAACGGTGGCGGGATTGAGCGAATCTTCCTCCATGGGGACCGGCGGCTTTTCCTCCTGTCCGACCTCTTGCTCTTCGGTGGTGGTGGTGGTGGTGGTGGTGGCAGCAACGACCACGGCGGCGGAATCGGTTTTGTCTGGAGGCTTGGGCGTGTCTTGGGGTTGGGGCAGAGACTGAGCGACGGGCTCGGCCTCTGGGTCCTTTGTCCCACCAATTTGATTCATTTGGAAAAGCCCTAATTTTTATATGAGAGAAAGAGAGAGAAAGAAATGAGGATTGGGTTAGTGGTGGAAAGTCGCAATTGAAGGCGACAGATAGCACTGTTGGAAATGTAGAGAGAGAAATGTGGAGAGTGGGGTTAGTGGGAAAAGGGGGGAGAAACAGAGGGAGAGAGTTTGGGGTTTTGATTTGTTTAATAAAGGGAGATTGTGATAGGGTGAGTGATCTGGGGTTAGGGTTTTTGTGCTGGGCATGTGGTGGACAAAGCAAAACCGGTGATTCTCCAGAGTAACAAAGAAAGCAAGTAACAAAGAAATTGTTTTTCTTTTGTTTTTTCTTCCGAGTTATGGTGGTCGAAACTTTTTGCTTTTTTACCTTTTCGGGTGTTGTTGGGGCTGTCTCTGTTGTGAGATAAACAACGATTGAATGAGATGTTTATGATGCTGCTGTGTGTGGCTGCTCCTTAAAACAGTGAGTTTCTCTTGTTCAACAAAGAAAATTCCAGAAATGTTAGGAACTCGTGCTTTCTTTTCTCTCTTGTTCAACATAGATCTGAATTTTTCTTTTTCCATTTTATACTAGTGAGTTTAGTTATATTTTTCAAATATTTGGAACAATGATTTCTTGAATTTTCTTGTCGTTTCAATGGCACAATAAAATCAAACACTCTTAATATCTTCGTGTCTTCTCTCTTTTGTTGATCCTCAGAAAATATGTTAAAATATAAATACAGGGACAAAGGTAAATAATAACTACAAGTTTTAAATAAATACGAAATACCTTGTCATGTTTATATCAATTGATCTGATATATAAATTTGCTAAAGATTTAATTAGTAATTTATTTATTTTATCTAAGTTTTATTTTTGTTTTGGTTTTTAAATTTATTTTTTACTTAATTTAATCTTAAGTTTTAAATAAAAATTACAAGAATTTTTATATTTTTTGACAAAATTTTATCAACAAAAATAAATTTGTTGATGAAATCAAATTTGGTTGATGAATTTTATTAATGGGAATTTAGAATTCCAATTACTAACGGAAAATTTATTGATGATGAATTCATGGGTGAAATTGGTCGGTTACAATTATTGGTAAAACTATAATAATTAATATTTTGTCGATAATTAATAATTAATTTAAATATTGTTTTAGTTTTTATTTTTGTTGTTTTTACATAATTTTGTTTTTATTTTCGTTAGATACTATTTTTTATTAATTTAGTCATTTTTGTGTTTAAATTATGAGATGAGTATTTGTAAAGAATATTTTTGAATTTTGTGAATTTTAATTTTTTAAATTAAAAAATAAATAAATAAATTCATTGTATATCAAGTTAACACTACATCACATGTGTACATCGGTGTTACTTGTAATAATATTATTTTGTTTTATTCAATTTATTTTTTATAATTATTATTTTTTTTAACTTAATTTTTATATTCATTATTTTTGTTTAATTTTGATACGAAATATTATATTAATATTATTTTTAAAATTAAATTTTTATTAATTATATTTAAATTTAATTATTATTATATTTAATAATATAATTAATATATTCATTATTTAATTGAATATAATTATTTAAAATATTATGTGAGTATAATTATTATTATTTTCTTCTGATAATTACATTCTAAAATACTAATCTTTTTAAAATTGACATTTAAAAATATTACAAATATTTTAGAAAAATATACTAATATTTTTTTAAAAATGACATTTAAGATTTAAAACATTTTAAATTTTGATATTTAAAATACAATAAAAATATTAAATGTTTTTATTTAAATGTCCATTTTAGAAATGTTAGTATTTTTTTAAAACATTTAATTGTTATATTCTAATAATATTTAAATAATTATATTTTATTTAATAATTAAATCTAAGAGTTATTTTCAATTTATAATTGAATTTCAAAAATAATTTATAAAAATGTCAATTTTAATAAAATTATTAGTATAATATTTAAAAAAATTATATTAATTTGAAAGGGATAAAATTGATACATTTTAACTAAAACTATGATTAAATTGAACAAGTTTAACAATTGAACAAATTTAACGCAGTTAAGGAGATGAATTAAAAGAATAACACAATTATAAATTGAGATATGACACAACCAGTGACACGTTGCATAAGTTGACATGTGAACAATTTAAAAAAATAAGAAAATTAAATTAAATAAAAATAAAAAACAAAAAAACAAGAGTTGACACTTAGCATGAACTGAGTTAATTATTTAAACACCATTGTAAAAAATGACCAAATTAACTAAAATTGACAAAAAATATAACCTTATTGAATGCAAAATGAAAATGAAGATCGAATTAAATAATGACAATGAAAATAAAGACTATAAGAGTATTTAAGTTTTAATAATTTTTTATTAGTGACATTTTTGTTTGTTGGTAAATTTTGTCCATAAAATAACATCAAACTTTCCACTTTAGGTTTTTACTAAATTTGTGTAAAATTTGTTGATAATTATATGTCTTAAAATTAATTGATAAAATTCATCAACAATTTAAAATTATTATTACCAACGAATGTTTATGTTGGTAAATTTGTCGGTAAAAATGTGTAAAATAATTATTAATGAATAATTATTAACAAATATGTATTGGTGAATTTGAGTCATCATTAATTATCAACAAATTTAGATTGTTTGATAATTATCGATGAATATGTACTTAGGATTAATTTTTTGAAATGTTAATAAAATTTATCAACAAATAATTTAGTGATGAAATTGTTATCATCAGTAATCTAAAAATAAACTCGAATTATCTATATTTTTATTTTTATTCCATTGAGCCCTTATATTATTTTAATAAAGACCGGTTCTTTTTTGAAATCAGTTTTGATGTTATTTTAAAATAACCACATGTGAGTTAAAACACTCTTTTTCCTTTCCAATACACTTATTGTTTCGGCAACACAATTTCACTGGGGTGTCTCCTTTATTTTTGTCTATTGTATAATTGAAAATAGATACATAAAGTCAATTGAGTTTTTTGAATTATTTTTAGGATCTGTAGATGATGATAAAAAGGATCATATTATTTCCATATAAATACGAGTCAAAATAAAAATATTATGATCAAATTACTAATAAAATATTTATTAAACTTATACATGATCAACTTTCCTATAATGTTAAGGTCAAATTAACTGAAAATATCATATATCTTTATTTAACAAATATTAAGATTGTAAAAAGTAATTATATAAACTAAAACAAATTAAAAATTTAAATATAAGAATAAAAATTTCTAATTAAGTCATATTTGTTGAAATAGTTAGTTCAAATAGTGACGATAAAATGTGAGATGTGTATTCGGCTTGACTTTTTGTAATTCGAAAGATGGGTATGTTTTCTTTTATTTAGATATCTTGTTACTCAGATTGTAAAGACATAAATCATGTAATTTTGGAGCTAGTGGTAAATTGAAAAGCAAAGTTCATGTTTTTTTTTCCTTGCAAAACAAATTAATTATATGTTCATAATAATCATAAATAAAAATAATACTTGAAAAAATTGTAATCAATATACTCAAATGATTATTATTTTCTAATTTTTACTAAAAATTATTATTTATCATTCTAGTTTTATACTTGTTCGGTAATTAAAAGTGTATAATATTTTTTAAAAATGAAAATTATCATGTTCATAATTATAAAAATTTATATAAAAAATATTATCGAAATTATTATGTTGATTCTTAAATCTCATTTATATGATAATTTTAAAAATCATTAATTACTGTGTTAAATTTCAACATTTGCATAAATATAATATTAAACTTTGCTTTTAGATTATAGATTTTAAAAGCAAAACAACTATAAATTTTAAAGGTAATTTAACACGAAATTAAAATTTATGGTTGTCTTAAATTTTAATATTTTGTTGTCATCAATTTTAAAAAAATCAATAAATATAACATTTTTAACCAAATGACATTATTTTTTTATGTATTAAATCACGTTTTAAGTTAACATTTTAATTAAAATATATGAACTAATATAAATAGTTCAAATATCAATCTAAAATGTCATTTAACAAAAAAAATTAAGACAATGTTAAAATATATCATTTTTAAAATTTAATGATCACCAAACTTTATTAAAGTGTGATAGAAGAAATTTTAATTTCAGGTAAAAATTTAGAGATCAAAATCATATTTTGATGTTTCATCATATTTTTATCAAGAATAATAAAATAATAGTTTTTTACTATTAAATTTGAGCTTTAAAATTGAAATAAAATATTTATTCTGTTAAATTGTCCTAAAGGGGCATCACTAGAGATGGCAAATAAACCCGTGCCCGTGGGTATCACCCGAACCCGTCCCCGTTTTAACGGGGAATCCCCGCTTTGACTGGGTATGGGTATGGGTATGGGTAATACCCGAAATTTTCAACTGGGGATGGGGATGGGATGGGGATATATATATACCCGCCCAAATACCCGTCCCCGCTTAAATTACTAAACTATTTATAATTTATTAAATAATCTAAAAAATATATATAAATAAATAATATATTT
>Ga0214545_1011315_pt1 | contig 12386 bp, 7 predicted proteins | sample CNSS4metaG_FD_160064 | JGI IMG/M metagenome (GOLD analysis project Ga0214545, IMG submission 160064) | Root nodule microbial communities from cowpea collected in UCLA plant growth center, Los Angeles, California, USA - CNSS4 | ecosystem: Host-associated > Plants > Roots > Nodule | place: USA... | reverse complement strand
AATGTCTTATTATATGCAACATTTTGATTTTTTTAATGTACTATAAACCTATTAAAATTATCTTCTGAATTAAATATTTTGATATTATTTTTTTACATAGCAATTTTTCAAACTCCTGATATCCATTAATTTCTGGAAGACATAAATCTTGAAAGGATGAAAGTCACATTGATTTTCATAAAAACAATAAGTTAATATACTAAAAGAGAAATTTGAAAATATTTAAAATACTAATTAAAATAGCAATAAACATGGAATGTAAATAAATATTTTTTAGAGAAGAAAATAGTAAAAGTTATAATTCATTTAGTATCTAATTTAAAAATGATATTTCATATTCAAAAAATTATTGATTTATAAAATTCTACATTTATGATTCTTGAAATGGTAAGTGAGTTTTTATTAGTGAGTTTGATAAAAAAAACTAAATATTTAATTAACAAGTGTCATGAGAGAAATTCTTATTTGTAACAAGTAGGGATGTCAACGGAGCGGGTAGGGTACGGGTAGTAGCTCCCCCGTACCCTACTCACTGGATAAATATCCTTCCCATACCCGTACCCATATCTGTCGGATATCCGTTATGCGGGTACCTGCCTTTTTTTTTCATATCCACGGGTACCCACGGGTACCCGCCTATTTTTTCATATCCACGGGTACCCGCAGGTATTTACAAAATTATATAAAAAACAAATATTTAATTATAAATTCAAATAAAATACATCATTGTCATAAATTTTAAATAAAGTTCAAATAAACTCAAGTTCATACAAGTCCAAATAATTATAAAAGTAAATATAAAATGACGTTCAACATAGTGAAAATTCTTTAATTAGTGGTTTGATCAAAAAGTCCACTTTCTCCAATTGATTCCTAAAAATTAAACAAAATAAACAAATAATAAACCTCAATTGCCACGTGTCAAGTATTCTTATTTTGATTCCATCATTTGACAACAAGCATACCATAAACATCATTGTCTATATAGGATTTGATGTATATGCCCAATTTTAAATAAAAGAAAGAGAAGAATGTAAAGGGGTGTACTTGGAACAAGACAACATACCAATACTTGAAGTTTGAAGAATGAAGACAGAAGACAAGATGTGCAACTTAGAAAAAATTAGACCAGAATATTTTTTACTAATATATATATATATATATATGAAGGTACTTTTATGAATTAAAGTTGAGCGGGTACGGGTATCCACGGGTACGGATACTATGATACCCGTACCGGCCCCGTTAACATGCGAGTAACAAAAATACCCATACCCGCGGGTAGCAAGTATCCATTTTATCCATGGATACCCGTAGGTACGGATTTTTTTGACATCACTAGTAACAATTTTTTTTTTTAACCTAGAAGGAGACAAACTTAAATGCATTTAGATGAGTTTATATTTACTTATTTTTTCTGTAAATTGTAAAACGGTGTTGAGATCATTGTATTAAAAGTCACCATGACAAGAGAAACTTATTTAATAGTTTGTGTTAGAAAGTTACATCTCCATATTAGGCCTAGCTTTCTTGACATAGGTTCATTCAAGTAAAACCCCTCAATATATATATATATATATATATATATATATATATATATATATATATATATATAAACTAAAATGGATTGTATGTTATCCGATATGCTGCAAATGTAAATTGCATTGTTCAATTTGGCAAAGACACTCAAGTGAGCTAAATATATTTGGATAAAAAATTATTCGGTTAAACAAAAACAAAACAATAACATCTCAAAAAAATTCAAGGAAGGAAATAATTTGAAAGTAAAAAGATAGGCCTCAGTTGATGTTGGGATGAATGCTACCACGACACTTGGAAGAAGATTCTAAAACGAGAGGAGTCCCTGCTTGAAACTCACCCTCAAGATAATAAGACGCAAAGAAATACAAGACAATCTCGTCTTTCACAATTCTTTTCAGAATTTAGAAATAACTTTTACTTCCTCTCATGAAATTATATTAGTAGAAAATCAATTTTTAGTATCGGTTACCTACCCACGATTATAAATTTTATTATAAATAATTAAAATGAATTTTGCTTCTCACAGAAGTTAAAATTCTTCTTGTACACTTCAGTCTCGCATCGCCATCATCAAGTTATAGAGTACCATTTATGTATTTGTTAGTCAATATCATAAATGTTGGTTTGTTTTAGAACATGGTGTTAGATTTGATGCACCAATATTTCATAACCAAGAGGGGGGTCAATTGATTTTTCAAACTTTTGAATTGTTCTTAAACTTGAAAAACAGTTTTTATGAAATCTTTAACCAATTGACAAAAGGAGTTTTGAGAATGCATATTGTTCAACCTTTATACCTAGCAAAAATTAAAAGAGAATGAAAGAGAGCACAAGAGACATCAAAGTTTATACTAATTCGATTCAAATGAATATACATCCAGTCTCTAGTTTTCTTCATTAGAAATTTCACTATATAAACAAGTGAAGGAATACAGGAAACACCTATGTAATTCCTAAACTCTAAAACCACAATTACACACAATTACCACAATCACAGTGATAACACACAAAATTTTAGATTCAAGAACCTACAAGAAACTGATACAAATATTGATACAGAGTTTGATACAAAACAGTGACAGTAATGAAACAATAACACTTGATTTTGTACGCTGTTTTAGTGTCAATATTACACTATCTTCACTTGATCTTGATGAACACATAAGCCCTTGCTGCAGTATATTCTCCAAGAAGATTTCTAGCTCTCTTTTCACTTTCTTTCTGGTTGAAAAAACTCTCTTTTCTGAAGGTGCAAATTTTGTTTTTATTTTAACTACATTAGTTGGCTAGTCAACTACATTATGATAGGGCCCAAAGCTAAGTACCAGAACTAACCTACTTAACTAGATTAGTAGTTTAGTCGACTATCAAGACAACATATTAATATTTTTAGATTACCACATACATGTCATATCATTCATTGTCATGCTATTATGGTCATCATAAAAAACTTAACACATCACACATACACTTAATAGCAATACATGGACCTAATGACAATTTATCTTTTTATGTTATATGTAAATATTAAGCTATCCTTGTTTAGAGAATTGCAAAGGAACAATGATGTAATTCTTATTTATTACAAGACATTTAGTTGATATATGCATTAAGTCTCTACTAACAAACAAGTTTGAAATTTTGAGAACGAAACTTGGTGTTTGTAATTAAAAAAAAAAGTTTTTTAGTTGTTTAGGACTATTATTTTATTTTATTATTTATTTATATTTTTAATAAATAAAAGTTAGTTTCATATTTTTTTAAGAATTAAACAAATCATCATTGAATTTGTTATATGTGACCTACATTATATGTTGTAAATTATTTGATTCCTTTAAAATAGCCAACTCATCAGATTCCTTTTTTTTTAAGAAAAATTAAAGAAAACAGTGGCAAGGTAACAGAAAGATAGGTTTCATTTGTTTTCTTTTCTTTTATTTTCTTGGAGAAAATTGAAGAAAATAGTAACAAGGTGATAGAAAGATAGATTGTATTGAAAGTTCTTTTGACTGCAGTTTCTAACGAAAGTCGTACTAGTTTGAGGAACTTATGAAAGGTATTTTTTTTTTCTACATGTGATAATTCTTTGTTAGAATTTATAAAGAGTATTTACAGAATATAAATGTCTTTAACATTTTCATATATATAAAATTCAACAATTCAAATATATAAAATTATGTTATAAAACAAAGCGAATAACAGAGAGAATAATATATAATAGTGGAGTGAAGAAACAATAAAGAATAGAGAATGAAAGAATAAGAAGCAACTCATATGTGTATTATTATTGATAGGAAGAGTCTTATTTATAGATACAACATGTAATCCATAAAGGAAACAAATCAACTTAGTTAATACAAATATTTATATAAAGAGTAATGAATCATATGAGTATCAATCATATGAGTAAATGTATCAAATCAATGGACAATAATTAATTCATAACACTCCCCCTTGAGTCTCCATTGATAAAAGAATGTGCCTCGTTAAAACCTTACTAGGAAAAACCCTTTGGGATAAAAAAAACTAGTCAAAGGAAAAGAGTACAACATTCTGTTTTCTTTAATACAATATTGTTCATCACATATTCTATTTCTCCCCCTCATGTAAACTTACATCATTAAGGTGACAGAGTCCGAACTTGTGAATCATTTGCTCAAAAGTTCTTCTTGGCAAAAACTTTATGAACAGACCTGCCATATTTTCACATGAATGAATTTTTGGATATCTATATCATCCTTGCAATTAAACAATACACTATTGTCTTCATATATGGTTGTTGATTCCATCTTTGTCAGGGATAGTCACAAGTTTCTTGCACATGTTGAATTATAAACCTTAACCAAACATGATTAGACGATGTTTCTACTATGGTTTGTTTCATATACCTTCATGAAACCATTGTGCTACCACATGTGAATAAACATGTTGTTTGTAATCAACCATTGTGACATTGTGAGAATATGTAAAATAACATGCATATACATAACCCATTGGTCTGAATCTGAATCATTTGAATGGAATAAGCTCATATTCGTAGTACCCTTAAAGTAACAAAGTATATGTTTTACTCCAAACCATTTTCTTCTTGTAGTTGAAGAACTATATATTACTTAACAAATTTACAGCAAATGCAATATTAGATCGAGTATAATTAGCAAGATACATTAGTGTTTCTATGCCACTAAGATATGGTGCTTCTGGACCAAGAAGATCTTCATCATTTTCTTGAGGTCTAAGAAGAGTTTTTATCAACATCTAACGACCTCACAACTATTGGAGTGCATAATGGACATGACTTGTCCATTTAGAATATTTTAAGCACCTTAATTATATAAGCCTTTTGACGTATAAAAACACCTTTATTTAAATACTCAATTTCTAATTTCAAATAAGAGTTTGCCCTCCAAAGATCATTCATCTCAAATTATTTCTTTGAGTAATCAATTGCCTTTGTGAGCTCATTAGGACTTCCAATGATGTTTTTGTCATCTACATAAACAATAATTATGGCACATTCATTTTTGGATCTTTTCATATAAATACAAGAACAAATCGGATCATTTCTAGATCCTTCTTTTAATAAGTATTCAATAAGACGGTTATGCCACACATGTCCTGATTGGTTTAATCAATAAAAGAGCATGTTCAATTTTATTGAATAACCCTCTTTAGAATTTGTCTTGTTGGGCAAATAAAATCCTTCAGGGATTTTTATATAAATATGATTTTCAAAAGAACCGTACGAATAGGTTGTAACATCATCCATTAGATGTAAATGCAAACCTTGTTGTGCAACTAGGATAATTGAATATTGCAATGTTGTTGCATCCAATACTAGTGAATATGTTTTTTCACAAATCAATACAAGGTTTTGTGAACAACCTTGAGAAACCAATTGTGCTTTGTATCTAACAATTTCATCATTCTTAATTTGATTTTTGCACAAAAATCCATATGTACCCAACGATTTTCACAACTTTAGGTGTGCGAACTACACGTTCAAAAACCTTTCGTTTAGCAAGCAAATATAATTACATATTTTCATTTTGACCAATATTTTCTTTGCCGACAATCTTCAATGATCATTGCTTATTGATCCTCATTGTAATTCATAGCATTCATCGCTATGTTATAAGTAAAAGTTTCGTGAATGTTAACTTCATTGTGGTTCCATATTATATGATTCATGCATGACATAATGTACCCGAGGTTCTTTTGGAACCAAACCATTAATTATGTCAAATGAATCCTTTGGGATTTCAACCTTTTCGATTAGATCATTTTGCATTTTAGCTCCCTTTCTCATTCAAGAGTTTTAATCTTTGGAACCAATAGGCCTATCACGCTTAAAACGTGTCTTTGGAACTAACGCACCTATACAATACTCATGAAAAGGATGAGATGTAATTTCACCAGTATTATTAAAACGGATTTTCTAAATCAGATAATCTTGGAAGTGCACTCTTAATTATACTAATAACTTTGCAATTACTTGATTGCGAGTTGATAATAAACAAATGTGACCATCTAGTTGATGCATCAATGAAAACCATGAAATATATAAATGTTCCACATGGTGGGTGTATTGGACCACAAATATCACTATGTATTCGTTCTGAAAATGAGATTGACTCATTTTTAATTTTTCTAGTGATGGTCTAATTATCAACTTCTATGAACGTATAGTTCATGAGAACTCATTGGTCTAAAGAAGTTTCTTAACTCTTAAGTGGGTGTCAACATGAGTTTTTGAACCTTTTTTTTCGCATCATAATAGATCTAGGATGACCTAACTGATCATACCAAACAAGGAATTCATTTTGATTCGCAAACTTCTGGTTTACCATGACATGCTTTTTAATTGTACTAATATATACGTAGTACAAATCATCAAACTGATCATGTCAAACAAGACATTCATTTTTGATTCGTAAACTTCTAGTTTACCATGACATGCATTTCAATTGTACTAATATACGTGTAGTATAAACCATAAGAGCATGCTGATAATTTCTCCAATATACATTTTTGTTTTTCAACTCAATCGTAGAGATATAAAGATAGTTCATATTTTTTTCATTGTTTGTCTCAATGTAATATCCAATTGGACAAATATCCTTGAAACTTAATAAGTTTATATTCGACTTCTTAGTAGAAGTATAATAGCTCTTCTAGAGTCTTCAAATATATTTGTAGTACTATAAATAATACTAACATTGATGTCTCGCAGTATCAAACAAGAGAAAAATTTATTACTCTTGAGAATTGTATAAGTTGTTGCATTATCAATAAGACACATATGTTTTGGTACTAGTGCAAACATTCGTTTTTCATATAAATGTAAATATCAATATGAGATTTTTTATATTTTTTTAACACTCTCATAATCATTGAGGTGATTAATGCTTCCATTTACTTAGTAAAGAAAGTAATAATAACAAGATGAGTAGCATCCATATGACCATAATCAGAATCACCATCTTCATAAGCAAAGTGTGTTTCTATGTTCTTCTCATTATTTGTAAGATGCTTTGGTGTAAAATAAGTACAACTCAAATGGCCTTTACCACCGTAATAATAATATATACTTTCATCTTTTTGTCAATATTTTCACATTTCCATTTTTCCTTTTTCATATTATTGTGTCACTTCTGGTGACAAAATGTGTCTTTGAAATTTTCTTTATAACCATGTCCATAATCAATATCACGATCACCATCGTGAAAATATAAATCAAATGTTGCTGCATTCACTTTTGGGAATGTAGCAGAACCAATTTGGACAGGTTTCATGATTTTCTATCAAAAGCATTTCTTTGTTCAACCATACAAAGGCATGAAATAAATTCATAATATTTATTGCTGCATTCACTTCTGGGAATGGAGCAGATTAGGCGGATCTCATGATTTTTCATCAAAAGCTTTATTGCTTTGTCTAGTCAGCCATAGGCATGAAAAAAATTCATAATATTTGTGAAATCTCTTTTCACAATATTTTGGTCGTGTGAGCAAATTAGTTGCTTAGATGCTTTATTTCTTTATTTAATGGTATCCCAATATCCATTACATCTAAATGTATTTCAACATTTAAAATCCAATATAAGGAATTCTTCCTTGTATTATTAAGGGTCACAAATCCAAATTATTATTATTCACTTTTGTTTATTAATGTTTTGTCTTCAACTAAGTTGCAAAGGAAGAAGCTCAATTGTAAGACATTATTTTTTGACATTATTTTGGCTATTCGTAATGTAGTAGTATGAATTTTGTTTTCTAACAAATACCATTTTTTTTCTCATTGAAAACTGTATTTTTTTTAACAAGTGAAAGAAGTAATTTAATAAGTATTGTTTTTACATCCTAACTGTTTATAATAAAAAATTGAATGTGCAAATTAGAATTATTTCCTCTTATAAAGTAATCTTCCATGTGTCACTTTGATTATATCTTATTTTATTAATAGAAATACACTATCAACACATATTTACATGATAAACACATATTTAATCATGCATACCACGCTGACGAAATATTTTATTATTATTATTATTATTATTATTATTATTCTTATTTATAAACGAAAATAAATAAATCAGTTTTTTAAAATAATTTCAAGGTTTGTTTTTAATTTTTTTTAATAATTTTTTATTGATTTAACAAGGTTAACTATAATTATTTTATATTTACTGTAAATTTGACAAAAAAAATATTAGACCAGTCATCTCATTCGTTGATTACACGAGTCTATAATTACATTGATTAATGAGTATAGAAAAATATATTTTACAAGTTTGTCGATACACTAATTAGACAACTGTAACAATATACATTAGACGAGTCTGTTTATATACATATTAGATGAGTCTATTAATATACATTAGACTACTCCATCGATTATCTAATTAGACAAGTCTATACACATTTAGATAAGTCTGTCAACATAATGATTAGAAGAGTCTAACAATACAAATTAAATGAGTGTGTTAATACACTAAAGTATAACAACACATATTAGACAAGTTTGTCGATAGATTGATTAGACAAATCTATTTATGAAGTTAATTAAGAAGATTTTTAAAAATATGAAAAATGTTAACTATTAGGCTTAAAAACAAAAACACACACACCAAAGACTTTTTGGTGGATTTAAATTAACCTCTTTTTTTCTTAAAATAAGATGCTAGTGGATATCAATAAGGATGATGATCATGATAACTCAAAAATTTGAAGATTGCAAGAATAATTTCTTTTTTTTTTATGAAAATAGGATAATCTATCATAAAAAAACGTAACATATAATATATAAAAATATAATAAATATAACAAAAGTTTGTGGCAAAAATTGGTTTTAAAAATATAGAACATGTTACTCGTTCGTAGGCAGGTATTTTGGCATTAGTGATAGGGGCGAGCTTCTTTTGGGATATTAAAAAATAAAAGAAAATAATATATGATATAAGAAAAAAATATTAAATTGAACATATGTTATATATATATAGATAATATTTTTAATGAATTTTTTCAAATAGAGAAAACAACTACTTAAAGCTTTTGACTATATGCCAGTCATATTAGTGTTGATTCTGAAGTGAGTATTTACTAAAGTTTTATATGAAATCATATGATAAATAAAACAACACAAAAATAATTGTTTTTAAAGTTGTCACTCCAACTTAATGTATAGGAAACTTGGATAAATGTGTCATTAAATGATTTGTAATTTGGCAAGAAAGATTGCACAAGGAAGATTTTCATTTTAGTTCACAAAAGATTATACAAGATTGCACAAGAAGATTGGTTTGCAATTTTGTTGACAAAGAACTTTATGAAAGTTTGCAATTTTTTCAAAAAAAAAAATTGCATGTTGAGCAGTAATACTTTTTCTTGACTATTCATAGTTTGATCATGGACTTCTTTTATTTGTGTATGAGGATGAAGATTTTGTGTGTGTTTAAATGGAGGACGGGGCTCTATTTGGAGGACAAGATGTTGTCTGTTATGTGGTGGTGGGTTCGTGTGTTTCAAAGGTGGTAATGGCCATGATGAATGGTGGTGTATTATGATGGGTGGAAGGGTTTGGTTTGTGGTGCATAGGGGATGGAGGTGTGGATTTTATTATCAGGTTTCCGTTATGGAGAAGGTGATGGTGTCCTTGTTAAAGGAGGGGAAGAAGAAATATATCAGAAAAGTGTGTTCTGTGCGTTTTGGTTATTGGAGAAAGAGAGGTAAAAAAAATGGAGATAACTATGGTGATAATGAGTGTTATGGGGAGGATGATGGAGTCTTCTGTGTGTATGGTGGAGATGGTGTTCTCAGTATTGTTTCAGTATCTCTCCCTCCTCCTAGAGTGGAGTTTTTTTCTTCAAAGAAAAAAGATCATGATCCCATTTCTCCGTGGTCCTCCCTGTCCATTTTAATGAAGCTTGTTATCTTGGGTGCAAACCTTGTCACTGTATCTGTCCATGGGTCATGAGGTCATGAGTAATAAATGAATAGTGATGTATCAAAACAATGGAAGCGTGGAAGGATGTCTACAGCCTGAATGTGAGGGTGCGGTTGTGATGTGTGTAAGAAAAAATGGCATTGGGAAAGAGAGTGAAGTGATTGAGTGGAAAAGTGAATGGGTTTGTTAGTGAGAAAAGTGAGTTAGTTGGAAGAAAGAGAGGAAAGATGGGTGTGACAGAAGAAGATAAATTAAAGATGGGTATGTGAGTTAAGGGATAACTGGTAAGGAGAAAAAAAAAGGGACACATGGCAGCTTCTGAGTGGAGGGATTTTAGGTGTGTAAAAAAAGAAAAAAAAAGGAGTGTGAATGTAGAAACATGGGTTATTAGCTCATTTATAAATAGGTTGAAAAGTAATAAAGGAGGTGTCAATAGCAGAAGTTGGCTCTTAGTTCATTTGAAAAGAGAGTGGAAGGAAATGATGGGATGTTCTCTGTAAAAAACAAAAAGATTAATAAAACTTAAAATTAAATTTTTTAACTCCTAATTTAATTAGACAAAAATTTTGATTGAAAGGATGCTTAGATAAAACATGATCAAACAAAATATACCTTCATTATTTTTTTTAGCTTTTTAGAATATTTTCCATTTTTCAAGATCTTTCCCTTTTTTTATTTTTAGAAATAATTTTTGATTATCCGGATAAAATTGGGTGCTTACAAATAGTTTGCGCTAGAAAGTTACATCTCCATACTAGGCCTAGCTTTCATAGTATAGGTCCATTCAAATAAAAACTCCAATATATATATATAAACTAAAATAGATTGTATGTTATTCGGTATGTTTCAAATGTGAATTGCATTGTTCAACAACCCTTGGAACAATAACCCTTGGAAGAAGATTCAAGGAAGGAAATAATTGGAAAGTAAATAGATAGGCCTCAGTTGATGTTGAGATGGTTTCTACCACAACCCTTGGAAGAAGACTCTAAAACGAGAATAGTCCCTACTTAAAACTCACCTTCAAGATAATAAGACTCGAAGAAATAGACAATTTCGTTTTTCACAATTCTTGTCAGAATTTTAAATAACTATCATCTCTCTTCCTTCTTCTTCTCCTCCCCATTTAGGTTTCTCTTTTCTTTAGGTTTTTTTAGTATCTGTTACCTACCCATAATTATAAATTATATTAATAGTTAATTATAAGAAAAAAAATAATTAAAATGAATTGAGCTTCTCAAAGAAGTTAAATTTCTACTTGTAGACTTCAGTTGAATTAAACAAATCATCATTGAATTTGTTAACAACTCATAAAATTCTTCAATTGCTGCAACATAAATAGGTAGAGTCTGATGTTTTTTTTTTTTTTTTAAAAAAATTTGATACATTTTCATCAATTATTACTATTCACTTTTGCTTATTAATTAATGTTCTGTCTTCAACTAAGTTGCAAAAGAAGAAGCTCAATTGTAAGACATTATTTTGGTTACTCGTAATGCAGTAATATGAATTTTATTTTTGACAAATAGCATTTTTTTCTCTATTTTTTCTGAACCAATGAAAGAAGTAATTTAATAAATACTATTTTTACATCCAACTGTTTATAATAAAAAATTGAATGTGCAAATTAAAATTGTTTCCTCCTATAAAGTAATCTTCCATATGTGTCACTTTGATTATATCTTATTTTAATAAATGAAATACACTATGAATGCATATTTACATGATAAACACATATCTAATCATGCATACCACATTTTTATGTTTACAAAATATTTTATTATTATTATTATTATTATTATTATCCTGATTTATAAATGAATATAAATAAATCAATTTTTAAAAATAATTTCAAGGTATGTTTCTATGATTTTTAATAATGTTTTATTGATTTAACAAGGACTTAAGTTCAATTATTTTATATTTACTGTAAATTTGAAAAAAAAATTAGACGAGTAATCTCATACACGAGTCTATGAATACATTGATTAGATGAGTATTAGCAAAATATATTTTATGAGTTTGTCGATACACTAATTAGACGATTGTTACAATATACATTAGACGAGTCTGTTCATATCTATATTAGACGAGTCTATTAATATACATTCGACTACTCTATCGATTATCTAATTAGACAAGTCTTGTGATACACATTTAGATAAGTCTATCAACACAATGATTAGACGAGTCTAACAATACAAATTAAATGAGTGTGTTAATACACTGAAGTATAACAACACATATTAGATCAGTTTGTCGATAGATTAATTGATGAAGGCATGGTTCGGGATCGTCATAGCAATGTCATAGCAGTTGATGGAATCAGGCCCAAGACCTTTAGAGAGAGAGATCTCGGATTAGCTTCGGATCGTAGAATAGGAACTCTTTTATAATTT
>Ga0214545_1011314_pt1 | contig 12387 bp, 10 predicted proteins | sample CNSS4metaG_FD_160064 | JGI IMG/M metagenome (GOLD analysis project Ga0214545, IMG submission 160064) | Root nodule microbial communities from cowpea collected in UCLA plant growth center, Los Angeles, California, USA - CNSS4 | ecosystem: Host-associated > Plants > Roots > Nodule | place: USA... | reverse complement strand
ATTGAGCTAGCATGTAGTAAAAAAAAAAAATCTCTTTTTCAACTTCTTTTGGGTAATTTTTTGTTCAAAGGTTGGACAACTTTATTGTCCTTATTAATTAATTTTTGTTATTGTTGATAAAAAATAAAATGGAAGGTGTCATTTCATGCGAAACAAATTTTATGGAACCCCCTTGCCTAGTAGAAGTGGTCACTATTATCACTACAAAAGATCATAAAATTAGTAGATCAAGTAAAACATTTTAAATTTTCATTGCTTTTCTCTATTTTTAATTAATTTCAAAATAATCAATTTAACAAATGATATATACTTCATTGATAATTTGTAAATATATATATATATATATATATATATATATATATATATATATATATTTTATTGATAATTTATATATATATATATATATATATATATATATATATATATATATATATATAATTCAAATAAAAGTTGTATAAAAATTTATTTCATTTGTAAAACACATGTTATTGATCACTTGGGTAAATTTTTTGCAATTATTTGTAATTATTAATTAATAAAAACCTTGAACTTTATTTGTGTAAAATAATTTTGAAAACTGATTATTACTTATAAGATTTGGATAAAATTTGTGTACATGGACTTGCCATGGTCCACTTCCTTTCTATGCTTTAAAGAAGAAGACTTGAAATAAGAAGAATAATGTTTAGAAGAAGAAGAAGGATGAGTTTCATATATTTTTATTCATGTGCTTCCCAAGTGGGGATTTAAGTGTTAAGAATCATACGTCCTGTATTTAATAAAACTATTTTATCTCATAAATAAATATGTCATTTTATTCTGATATATATAGTCGTTAAAATACTATTTAACAAATTTAAAAAATTAATATATTTATTAAATACTTTATCCTCAATTAATTATATAAATAATGAAGAAAATAATAGTGAGAGTCGTGTCTCATAATTAAATTGTCAAAATTCTTAATATCACATTTTGGAAATGGAATATATTATGTTCCTCCATATTAAGTTTTTTTTTCTTCATATAAATAATTAGAACAGGTCAAAAAAATATAGTATTTGATAAATATATTACATTTATTACATATAACATAATTAATATTATAGTTATATTTAGTATTAACTGATATATTTATTAAATACTATAATTAATAATAAATACAACAGACTTTTCTTAGCATTAAATATTTTATTATATAAAAGATAACTCTAAATTGAAATCTCAATTAATTATGTTATATTTAATAAAAATAATATATTTAATTGTTTTCATAATTTGCAAACAAAAGAATAATGGTTATAAAATTTATCTCCTGTTTATATATATATATATATATATATATATATATATATATATATATAGATAAATGGATTTATATTCACTATACATAATGATTTATCTAAGTTAGTCTCCAAATAATATACTATGTTATTTTAAACTAATATCAAGAATCTGTATATAAATCTAGTTGGAATAGCAGTAGTTAGATATTTTCACTCACTTCATCCCATGTATGTAATTAGTGACGTGTAAATATGTAATTAATTTTAATTTAGGGTTAAATATGTTTTTTTTTTTTAAGTTTTAGTGAAATTTGAATTTGGAATTAGTCTCTCTTCAAAACTATTGACTAATTTAATTCTTTATCTTTAAAAATGTGTGAATTTAGTTATTTTAACCCAATTTTATTAAGTTTATCTAACGTTTCAAGCGCATTTCATAATAGTATTTGAATTGTTTACCGTGTCTGACACATTTTCGCTTGTTAACCAAATATAATAATAAAATACGTTTTAAATGTCAAATAAACTTAACAAAATTTGGTAAGAATGACTAAATTTACGTATTTCTAAAAATAAAGAACTAAATTGGTATAAAGTAGGGACTAATTCCAAAATTCATCAAAACTTGAGAGACAAAAACATAATTAATTTTTTATTTTATAAGTAATTAAAAAATAAATGAATGTTAATAAATACAATAATAAATACACGACTAATTGTGTAATAAAGTTATTGAAATATATATGTAATAATTGTTTGTTACCTCAAAGATGGAGTAAATTATTATTATATTAAAAGCCGTTTACCATTTTTATGAAAATAAATATAATGAAATTTTGAAACGTTATTTTGACAATAGAAAATTATCATATTGCTAAACTGTAAAGAGTTAAGATGATAAAAACAAAATGATAATGGAAAGTTACAAACATTTATCAACCTGTACAAACTTGTTAAAAAATCTATCAACTTGTACATAAAAGTTATTTATCATTTAAACAACACTGAAAACCTAAAAAACCATACAAACATATGTTTTTTTTATAGAATGATTTTTTTTTTTAAATTTAGAATGACACATTGACAATAATGATATAGGTTGAACATTTTACTTTATAGACAAATATAAAAAAAAAAATTATAAAACTAAACCTCATGAAATTGTATTCACACACCTTCTTCTTTCTTCATTTTCTTCCTTAAAAAAAACAAAAAACATGTCTTCTTCTTCCTCCAATGAACTCATCCTCACTAGCTCCCCTGACGGGCCAATCATGGTCTACGAGACGGTTAGCCGCACCGCCGTGACACGGTTCTCCAGCAGCCGGTCACCGTGCCGCGGCCTTACCACGGTGGGCCGGAGATTGTTGGCAGCCTCACACGTGTCATCAGACACGGGTGCAGGCTCCATCAACATCTACAACTGGCACGGTTCTTCTGTGTTTCGTAACTTCCCCGTGCCAGAACCCATTGCCCCTCTCACTGCGACACCCGACGGAGCATTTCTCTTCGGCGGTGGAATCTCAGGCAGCGTTCTATCTATCTCAGGTTCTTCCGGTGATGTCATCAGATCAATCGTTGTTCACTCAAGTCCAGTTTCCAGTCTCCATCTGAGCGACGATGGGTCACTCCTTGTTTCAGGTAGCGAAGATGGAACAGTTGTTGTTCTCCCTAGCTTCAAGATCGTTGTTTCGGGTTCCTTTGAGGAGAATGTGGAAGACTTGATCTTGCACAAGTGGAAGGCACATTCTGATTCCGTCACTGCTTTGAAGTCCGTGACGGGTACTTTGGTTTCTTGCTCATTAGACCGAACGTGCAAGTTTTGGAATCTGGGAAACCATGGGGTCCTTATGCAGAGTGTGGCATTGCCGTGTTCCGTTTCTGGGGTTGCCCTAGATTCATCGGGGTCAACGTTTTACGCCGGTGGTGGTGATGGGTTTGTTTATAATGGGTCGGTGGAGGCTTGTGAGGTGGGAAAATGGGGGCAAAGCCAAAGTGGGTCGATTGTGTCGCTGGCTTTGGTGAACGAAGAGAGGAATGTGGTGTCTGCTGCAGAAGATGGGAGTGTGTGGATGTGGGATGTTGAGAAAGGAGAAGTTGTGATGGTTTTTGGGGATGAATTGATAACCCTTAGCGACATGATTGTGATCAAGGGAAATGGTGGAGGGTTTGGAGTTGGAAAGGGACATGGTGTCGATGGGGAGGGTAGTGGGTCCTTCACTGCTTCTGGGTTGTGTGATGAAGAGATTCTTAAGACTCTGAATCAAATGACAGCCCTTGGGGAGGTCAAGGATGTTGTGTTACAAGACAGGAAAAAGGCCATTGAAATGTTGGAATCTGTGATTGAAATGTATGAGAGACTTTTGAAGCTTATCCTTAAGGAAGCTACCAAAGCCATTGAAGAAGAAGAGAAGGATGATGATGAAGACAAAGATGATGATGAGGGTGATGATGATGATGATGAAAAAGAACACGAGAAAGATGATACGAAGGAAGAGAAGTAGTATTTTTGGTCGTGAATGTATTGAAGAAACATTAACTTTTTAAGAATCACAGAAGTAAAACTTTGGAAACATAGATGAGGTAAGTTTATGTAATATTATATAATTTTGTAGAATTATTTGGTGTTTAGGCATCACAATGAATCTTAATGTTCTTATTTTATCTGCATGAATTTTTCGAGCGAAGAAATAAATTTTAGATATTTGGAAGAGAATTTTATGACGATATATACTAATAGTTTGTGAGAAAATCATTTAATTTTATTTTCAACTACTAGTAAAATAGAGTTTTAACTTTGGTATCATTACTAGTTCCTCATTATAAGAAAGTTAATCAAAATTGAAAAACTTGAAGTTAAAAGTTAAAATTTACAAGTATTTTCCACTTTATTGAGTTAGCTATTAACTATATATATATATATATATATATATATATATATATATATATATATATATATATATATATACATATAAACTAAAATCTTTCTATTAAATATGTCATTTAATAATTAAAAAATATTTAATAAATTCTATTTTTTAACTTTACTATAAATACTAATTAGAATAACATAACTATTTTATCTAATAAAATTAACTCCAATAAGTAGTTTTTTAAATATTATTTAGCAAATATAATAAGAGCGATATATTAATTACTTTATGATTAATTAATTACAGAAATAATGAATAGAAAATATCAAGATTATAGTTGGCACAAGCATACCGGACTTGTGTCTCTTAATTAAATCGTTCAAAATATGATAATATCATTTTGAATATAGAATATATCATGTTGGTCGGTGTTAATTAGTCTATTCCGTAATAAATATTTCGATCAGGTTAAAAAAATTCATGAACAAAGTATTTGATATTACTTTTGTAAACATAACATAATTAATAATACAATTATATATACAGTACTAACTGAAATACTTATTAAATACTATAATTAAGTAATAAATATAATTGATATTTTCTTAATAGTAAATAAATTTATTAAATAATGTAACTTTGTTGAAAATTTTACTAATTATATTATATTTAATAGATATACTGTATTTAACTTTCATAATTTTCAAAATGAAAGAAAATATATAAAATTTGACTTCAAATTATATATATATATATATATATATATATATATATTAATTTCTATTATCTTTATACTCTTTAGTTAATTACGTATGAAATAAATAATAAAACAAAATTAAAAAACAGAATACATTGGAAAAAATATTTTTGCTTATATAAATAAATAATTAAATAATGAATTATTAGAACAAATAAATAGTTTATGAAACATCCCTATAAATAAATTTTTTTGACACATTCTAATTAATTTATATTTACAAACTTACAAAATGATTTATCTCATATACTTAATTGTTACTTAAAATAATAGTATACTGTTAAACACTAATACTAATTAAGGGTATGTATCTATAGTTGAATATTTTCACTATATGTGATTAGTCATGTATACGTGTAATTACTTTTATTTTAAAAATGATTAGAAAATAAGTGGATGTTTTAGTAGTGTATAAAAATTTACATATAATTATTTATGTAATATTTAAATTATTGAAAATATATATAATAATTATTTGTCAGACTGAAATCATCTAATACGTATAGTTTGGTCGTGTTAAAAGAATCATAATGCTTAACGTTTTCAAGATAATATATGTAATAGATTTAAAGTACTAACGTTTATAATGAGATATTATGATCATTAAACAATTGTAAAGAGTTAAGCTGATAAAACAAAATACATAAATTATATGCAAGTGATAAAGATTAGTCTTATGAAAGAAAAGAAATTTCTCTGGGAAACATTTGATGATATTGAAGTTTGAGGAAAACTTGATAAATTGATCTCGTCGACCATATTGGTACAAGTAATAAAGATTGATCTTAATCTATGATCTTTGTGTTTCTTGATTTTTGTGAGAAAAGATGTTATTTGACATTACACAAGGGTTGATTAATCGAGTAATCGTGAGGACCATGAACAGTCAAAAGAGAAAAGAAAAGAAACCGAGTATTATATTGTGAGTATGTAAGAATTCGATTACAAAAGAGAAAACAAGATGATCAATATATACAGGCAGAGGGAACAAGAAAAACTATTCTGCAATAATTCGTTTGACTTGGTTTTGACCGTTAAGCGTAGAGCGATTGTTACCATGGAGAATTTAATTGATTATTTTGACAGCCCATTCAAGCTTGCCGTAAATGTTGAGAAGCTAAAGCTTGATCATAAGGTTGTGAAAGAGAGCAAGAGAGAGAGCTTTAGACAGAATATCTGCATGTTGGTGTTGAGTGCCGATATGGAGGAGCTTAATGATGCATTGCTTGATATTTTTTCGGTTTTTTTTTATTCGGGGTCCTTTTCCCAGCTTATTTGTAAAATTGGTAAAATTGGGTCGTTTGAATTTTTCTTAGTATAATATGATTAAGTCGTCCTAGGAGAGGACGACATTAAAGGTGAAATTGTCCTTTTCCAAACCGGTTTTATTTTTTTTTAAAGAAGTGATGTCGTTAGGTGCGATAACGGCTGAAGCCATCGTCGCTGCTACAGCAGTGAAAACACATACCACTGTCGTTCACCCCTCGCACTAACAGCTTGATTGTGAAGACGAAACCGTGCCTTGGTTGTGTACTCCATCATCTCAAACCCAGGGAAGAAGAAGCATTACCTTATGATCGGATAACCCGCAAGCACCAGAACCAAGAACAAAAAGTAGAAAGTTTGATTGCAATTATTAGGGATTTGCAATTTCAAAATTGGGGATTTATCCCAAATTAGGGTTCCTAAATTTAAAATAGAATGCACCGATTTAGAATTAAACTGTAGCACGAAAAACATACAATTGGTAAGAAAAAAAATTAAAAGTGAAACCGGCCTTTATCATGACGACTCCAATCTCAAATTTGCAGAAACTGTACTCTCACTTGACGACATTGCCTTTTTTTTTTTTTTAAATGAAACCGGTTTGGGGAGGACGACTTCACCTTTAATGTCGTCCTCCCCCATGACAACTTAACCCTGTTTCGCAAAAAAAAAATAATCAAACAACTCAATTTTACAATTAAGTGGTCAAAAGCACTCAGAAATACAAAAATCCCTATTTTGTCTTATCAAATGACAATTTATCTCTATATGATATGTCCTCTCATGAAAAACTTGATTGGAAGCAATTTGTATTGCTGACAAATTGTCGTAGTAAAGAATAGAGGTTGATCAATCTTTAAGTCTTGCATGAGGTGATTGAGCCATTGAATTTCACATGTGGTTGAAGCGATAGCGCGATACTCTGCTTCGGAAGAACTTCTAGATACAATTTGTTGCTTTTTGGATTTCTAGCAAATAAGAGAATTTCCAATGTATATTATGTAGCCAATTACTGATCTCCTCGTCGTAGGGCATCCATCCCAATCAGAGTTGTAGAAGGCTTCCAATTGAAGGTTGCTAGTGGAATCAAAGAACATCCCTTATCTTGGATGATGCTTCAAGTAACACAGAATCCTCATGGATGCTTGATGGTGTAAGGTGGTAGGAGCTACAATGAATTGACTTAAGTGATGAACAACAAATGTGATATATGATCTAGTGTGTGTGAGGTATATGAGATGTCCAAGAAACCTACGAAAAGGAGTAGGATCAGCAAGAGGTTCTCCTGTGTTTGTGATTTTATGTTTGGAAAAATTCATAGGTGTTGACATGGGAGCAGATCTAAGCATTCCAGCCTCTTTTAGATTGTCTAGGGTATATTTCCGCTGACATAAATGAATGCCCTTGTTCCTTGCAATCTCAAAACCAAGAAAACATGTTAAGTTTCCTAGAATTTTAATTCTAAAAGTGCTATTGAGCAAATCACTAACGACGTTTATCTCATCTTTATCATCTCCTGCTAAGATAACATCATCAACATAAATGAGCAAGACAGTAATGCAGGATTCATTAAATTTAAGGTATAAAGAATGATCAACAAATTGTATCCATGAGAACATAAAAATTCTGAAAGTTTAGAGTACACCTACTAACTTGTTTAAGATCATATAAAGACTTGTGAAGTTGACAAACAAGAGGTTTTCATCATGTTTATTAAAACCTGGAGACAAATACATGTAAACTTCTTCATCTAAGTCGTCGTGTAAAAAGGCATTGTAAACATTTAATTGTTTTAAGTGCCAATTAAGTATGGAAGCTAAGGAAAGAATTAACCTGATGGTTGTGATCTTGGCTACAAGTGAGCAGGAGTCATGTCAGTTTGTCAAAAATTTCTCTAAGTTTTTCTTGTCAAAATATCATTACACTTCTTTATAGGCCTAGGAGTGGAGGAAGAAAGTATGGGGTGCTGGAAAATGGAGTCTATTACATATTATTATCCAGTGAGTAATAAAATGAATTATAATTTGACAATTTTTAGAAGATAATTAATATATTTTTTGATAAAATTATGATTAGTGGGCATAAATGACCATGAATTTTATAGACTAATTAATTATTTTATAACATGTGAAATCGATGAAATCATATCCTTCATTTTGAAAAAAGTACTTAATTTGTAAAATATTTTTTTTTTCTGTTGTTTTAAGAAACTATTAATTTAACTAGAAACATTTTGCTGTTTAATATAAATATTTTTGGGTAAATAATTGGTTCAATACAAAAAGTATTAGCATATTTTGTTTTGAGTACAATAAAAGAAAAATTCTTGCTTTAGCACAAAAACTTTGATTTCCTTAACTTTGTTTAATGTTTAAATTTTATTAATGGTTAAGATAATTAAACAAGTGTTTGATCTTTAACAATTGTCACATATTTATTTGGAAAAATTATCGTTAATCTTAAAGGAATTTTTGTTTGTTGCTTTGTAGATTTAAAATATTTAGTGGTTCATTCAATACTAATTGCATACTAATATTGATGAACATGTGTGACAATTAGTAAAGGTGATACACGTATTTATTTACTTTAATATACGTTTATTATTAATCTCCAAACACAAGTCTAGTAGTTAGCAAAACAAGAGTAAAATATCGTAGTCCTCAGTCCTCTGTTTTAAAACATAAAAAAAGAAAACAAATTACTATCAAATGTTATTTATAATTAAAAAATTATAAAAAAAAAAGAATTTTTTTTTAATTGGTCTTCTTTATTTATATCGAGTTATTGAAAAATAAAAGTTTATTGAAACAGTTTAAAAAATTAAAAATTATAATATATAAGATATCAAAAACTAGAAGTTGAATGGAACTATTGTAAGAAAGTTAGCCCTTATATGTCTTATACTTACAGAAAATAATTATATATATATATACATATATACATATATATATATATATATAAATAATGGTAGAGGAAACAGATTGTACATGCTATATATATATAACTCTGTACTTTCAGTTTATATACTTCAAAAATGAACTAAAAATTAATTGCAGTAGTCCTCTATAAGCTTTTAACAAATTTTCCCATGGTGTGTTCTTAGATTAGTTTATTGCTTGAAGAATGGCCATCACTTTGAAGATATAGGGAGGAGTCAAGCCATGGTCCATCTTCTGATTTGTTTCCTTGCTTCATACTTTCTTGAGAGTATGCAGATGAAACATGAGTTTGGCTGTCTTGTGATAGCAACTCAAAAGCTTTAAATCTTAAATCTTGGTTGCTCTCACTGCGCTTGATTATAGGAGCTTGGATTGGAATTTTTCCTTCAAGCATTTTCACAACAGAAGACATGGTTGGTCTAAGAGTGGGAGAAGGATTGGTGCACAAGAGTGCCAAGCTCAGCATTCTCATGGCTTCCTCTTGAGAGTAGTTTAAACCAAGACTTGGATCCACCAATTCCAGAAGGTTTCCCTGCTCTTGGAGAACATAAGCCTATGTAGCAAATAGCATAAGGTTAATTGTAAAGGAAAAAAGGAAAAAGAACAAAGAGTAATTTATCTCAATTTAACAAATAATATTGAATCCAAATGGTCTCACATTACTTCTGGTTTTTCAACTTACCCAATCTAGAAGGTATACAAACTCTTCCTTTGGTCTGTATTTTGTGTTGCTTTTTCCACTAACAATCTCTAAAGCTACAACTCCAAAGCTATATACATCTGCTTTATCAGTTAAGTAACCCCTCATAGCATATTCTGGAGCCATGTAACCACTGTCAAGACAAGCAGTAACCAATACTCAGTAATTTCAGAAAACAATTAAATATAAGTTTGATACTAACTTCATGCAGGAGAAAAAATTGTGGACAGAAGTGCAAGCCAGTTGCTTATGTTAATAAAAGTAAGAATGAAATGCTACTAATAAAACATAATCTAATTACGTATGATCTTAATCATGAATGTGGCGCAGTACTACTAACATTGTTCCAGCTATGCGTGTACTGATATGAGTATTTTCTTCTTCATCAAGCTTAGCTAAACCAAAGTCAGAGATCTTGGCATTCAGATCCCTATCAAGTAAGACATTGGTTGCCTTAATGTCCCTGTGCACTATTTTCAACCTTGATTCCTCGTGAAGATAAGCCAATCCCCTTGCTATCCCCACACAGATCTTCATTCTTGTAGGCCAGTCTAAGTTCAGCTTCTCTTCTTCTCCACCTACCGGAAATTTGGGGGGAAGGAAAGAAGATTTTGTTCATTAATACATTAAATTCTGAAGTAGAAACGCATACAAAACTCACGGTATACGTGTAAGGAATTTACCGAAAAGTGCACGAGCAAGACTGTTGTTCTCCATGTATTCGTATATCAAAAGCAACTGGTTTCCTTCAATGCAACAGCCATACAGCTTCACCAGATTAGGATGTTGCAAAGCAGATATCATGCCAATTTCATTGACAAATTCTCTGTTACCCTGCTTTGATTTGGAGGAGAGCTGCTTAACAGCAATCACATCACCATCTGGAAGCACACCCTGTGATTCAACCATGCCATCAGTATCATTTTTCCATGTACAATAGTGTTGTGGGATAAGTCCCATCCATGCCCCCAATGTTTTGAAATCATATATACTGATTATATCAGATGATTATGATAGTTACCTTGTATACAGGCCCAAATCCTCCTTCACCTATCTTATTTGCAGGGTCAAAGTTATTAGTAGCTGCTTTAATTTGTCTTAAGCTGTAATAGCCCGTTTTCATATCTAGAAGTTCTGCAAGAAGGAATTGATAAATGAAAAGAGAAGCACAGAAAGAGAAAAATCGAATGCAACAATAATGAACCTAAATCCACATTTTCTGTACATCTTATTTTATTAACAAAAGGCAATTTACAAGAGCAGCAACTGGGAACTTATATTTTGGCAGTCATACCTTTATCCGTTGTATCTTTCCTACAAAGAAGACCCATCTTCCAAAGGACAACCAGTATCAATATGACAAGCCCACATGATGCAGCAACAATTCCAACAATGACTCCACCAGACAGCCCTTTTGAAGGATTCTCAAAGTCTACAACAAAGTACAAATGCTTACAGGACAGAACATGGCATGATACTTGAAAGAAAAATTACTAATAAGAAAAGAAAAAACTCACTTGGTATCATCTCAATAGCAGATATCAGAGGTCCATATACACCTCTATCAGGAATTGAAGTAGTTCCTTTCCCTGCCCAGTATAAGTGGATTTCCAAGGTACCATCATCAACATCAACATCATACTCCCTAGTGATGCCCTTTCCAACTCCACCAGCCTCTTCCACAATGTTAAAGTCTTTCAAATATCTAACACCCTGTGAAGATGCATCATCGAAAATGTTTACTTTCATTTCAGAACTTCTACTTTATTCAAATACCAGATAGGATATATGACAAAAGATGTAAGAAACAACCAAAACAAAGCAACTAAATATTTTGCTTCAGCACTCACTTGAACTGAAACATCAAATATGCGCCTTCCTAAACTTCTAAAAGTTTGATCATCAGTATACATTATCTCAGCAAAATGGAGCTTCACTTTATAGTTTCCGTTTGGCAAACAAAGGCCATAGTAGTTAAGCGACAGAGGAGAAAGGCGAGCGTTTTGGTAATAGTCTGGACCACTAATATTCAAAGAAAATGTATTTCGTGCTACATAATCTGCATCAACTTTTCCCATAAATACTCCTGTGCTGCTATAGGCCCATTGTCCATCATTTCTAAGATCAAAGGTTGAAATGCCATCTAGGCGGAGGTCACCTACATAGTTATTGCCTTCAAACTCCCCCTCACTTCCTCCACAGTTTATGAACAATGACTTATCTGCAAAGACACGGGGAAATCTCAGAAGTTACTCCAAACAGAAACATCAAACTGCTTTTTTCACAGAATTATGGTGGTGTTGGAAACATTTTAGCTTAATTTGCACTTTTAGCTCCCTTATTAACGTCATTTCTTGAATTTGGTCCCCATTTCAATTTGATCTTACACTATTTTAACTGTGCAATTTTGGCTCATCCAACATTTTGACATTGAAAATTAACAAAAATGTTAATGCTGCACTCTATTGTACTCTAAGTTATATTTCTATTAAATATTGGATAATAAATTAAAAGATGAATTAATATTGCAATCACACAAAAAAAAAAAAAAAAAAAGACAAAATTC
>Ga0214545_1011313_pt1 | contig 12391 bp, 7 predicted proteins | sample CNSS4metaG_FD_160064 | JGI IMG/M metagenome (GOLD analysis project Ga0214545, IMG submission 160064) | Root nodule microbial communities from cowpea collected in UCLA plant growth center, Los Angeles, California, USA - CNSS4 | ecosystem: Host-associated > Plants > Roots > Nodule | place: USA... | reverse complement strand
CCATGACACCACCATCTGCCTATTATCCAGGATCTTCATCATCAATGCCATTTTATCCTCCGCCAATGCCTTCCCAATCACCACAAATTCCGCAAACTGTCCAAAGTCATCAAGATGAAGATGATGATGATGATGGTGATGATGATGAACCACAACAACAACCTCCAACACGTCCCAACAGACCCAGAAGAAGACCAACATGTGGAACTGGAGGACATAGATGACTGTTTTATTATTTTCTAGTAACTAAATTATTGTATTTTAATTTTTAATCAATTTAAAAATATATTAATGTTTATTTTTATTTTTATTTTTATTTATTATATTTATTGTGAAAGAAAAACTCAAAATGAAGTCGTCATCTCCAAAGACGACTTCACAACGCGCCAAATGGAAATCGTTACCCTACCTGACGACTTTGTTTTTTTAAAAAAAAAATAAACCGTTACCATGGAAGACGACTTCAGCCTCAAAGTCGTCCTCCCTCCTAGCGACATAACCCACTTTTGGAAAAAAAAAAAATTGAGGGACCCTTTTTTACAAATTCGAGTGAAAAGGGACCCCAATATACAAAAAAGCCATTATTTATGCTTAGTACTCTACTTCATCTGTTGACCTTTTAACTGTTTTCTGTTGACATCGTGGTGTGCCTAATCCTGTAGGGGTGACATTAAGACCCCAGGGCTGCGTTATTATACTCTCTATGTGTAGCATTTCCTTTAATTGCGTTTATAAATTAAATGGGACGTTACACTGTTCATGGTTCATTAATTATTTAAACGGTTTTAGAAAAAATGACCAAATTAAATAAAAATAACCAAGAAAAAAAATATTGATCAAATTAAAAAATTATACAAAAATTAGTACAAAATTATTATTTAAGCCACTTATTTTCATATTTTAATTTTAATTGCCAAAGGTATAATGGAAATGTTGATTGTTAATGATTGATTCTGCGTAACATAAAATTGCTTAAAATTATTGACCGTATGCAATGAGCATATGCAGAATTTAGATGCCACATACTTTTACAAATTATAACATTCCAATATATCCTTGTTAAGTGGCAAATCTTAGGAATTAAAATGACGTAATTAAACAAAATGTAATTTAAATATCTAATTTCTATACAAAATTATTAGAATTTACTTTTAATCGGTTGCAAGATGGCGTGAATGTTATTCTACGTTACATTTATTATATACATGAATAAATAATATGCAAAAATTGTGTTCTCTCTAATCACCAATTATATTAACTCATGAGACTATTCAAAAAAGTATAAAAAGAATTCGATTAGTAATTTGGTTTGTATATTTATTGAGTATGATTCACTTGCATTCTTATATTTTTCGCTCAATTGAGTTTTTATTTTTATTTTTTTAAATAGAAATCAATGTGGTCTCATCCTTTTAATCAGCGTTAACACCAATTTTTTTTATTGTTTTCTCCCTTCACCTTCTTCCATCTTCCTCCACCATTTACAAGGAATTACCACGCCTCGTTTCATCCTCCTAAATATCACAAAAAACAACCTCAAATACCTCGTGCGCATCTCCCACAAAGCTAATAACCAACGTACGGCTAACAAACACATTCAATTTCAACCCAAGTTTGAACAACAATCCATAAATCATATAAATCCTAAGAGAGAGAAAGGAGAAAAGGAGAAAAAGATGGTGGAGAAGAGAATATGAAATGAAAAAAAAAAAAAAAGGAAAAATAAAAATAGAAAATGAAGAAAAGAAAAAAAAAAAAAAAAAAAAAAAAAAAAAAGAAAAAAAAAAAAAAAAAAAAAAAGGGGGAAAAAAGAAAAAAAAAAAAAAAAAAAAAAAAAAGGATGGTGGAAGATGGAAGATGGAGAAGAGAAGGAGAAATGAAAATGGAGAAAAAGAGGTGAAAATGATGAGAAGGGATGCATAATAATATTAATACTAATTTAATAGTTAACTCAATTTAAAAAAGAAAATAAACATAATCAAATAAAAAAAATAAGAACATAAATAAATTTAAAACTAAATTACTAATTAAATCTAAAAATAATAAATATTACAATGTAATCCTACAATTCGAGCTCTTCAATTCTTATGAAGAGTACAAGTTCTCTCCGAAAAGTTCAAAAGGAAAATAATTTTTGCGCCGGTCAAATTAAGCATGGACACATGAGTTCATAAAACAAATAAAAAAGGAAGAAAAAGAAACACACCATGTGGAAAGAGAAAAGTACAAGAAAAAAAATGGAGTTCACTTAACTAATGGTAACCAACCTGTAATATTCCAGAAAATCTCATGTCCTCACTCCAAGTGGGTTTCATTTCATATCTTTCACACACACGCTCTCTGGTTTCCAGTAGTAGCTTGTTTCCTAGAAGTTTCTACGTTGATCCATCATATTTTTCACTAAAACTGGAATAAGTAACAAATTCTAAACTTGAAATCAAATCACGCTAGCATATCAAATATGGCTGAAAAACTAACGATGTTATTTATGTGAAAATACAACTCTGACATGAATTTATCGAGATAGTATTAAGATTAATTACTCTATTGAAAACATTATTTATTTTAAATCTGTCACAGTTTTGTTTTTAAGAATTATTTTATGTCTTAGAGAATTGAAAAATAAAATATATTTAGACTGTATTTAAGTCACATGAAAGTATTAGATATCAAATATCAAATGAGTGAAAAAGTAATCTGAAATATGTAATTTATGTGAAAATTAGTGTAACATTTTTTAGAATTAAATTTGCACTTCCTAAACTTTAATATATGTTAGTACTCAAAGTTTCAAACTTTAAAAATAATGTATATAATTATTTTGATTCAATTGCTTTGAATAATTTTTATATGTCAGAAGACGTCTTAGACTGATATTTAAACTGAAATTTATTGAATAATATAAATGTTTATATATCAAAACAATTTAATTTATGAGAATTATATTTATTCAATTTTAAAATTTAAAAACCAAATTATATTAAAATTTGGAACCGGGTCAAATTTCAATTTTACTTTTTAAGGATTAAAATCGTATTAACATCACTTTTAAAACACAAAAGTAAATATTAGAATTGTGTTTTTTTTAATTAAATATGTTTTTACTCCTTGAACTTTGACACAAATTTGAAACTCGTTCCTGCAAAAAATTTTGATACATTTTGATCCTCACACTTTAAAAACGAATAGATATAATCTTTTTAATCCAATTACGTTAACTTTTTTTTTTAACGTGTTAAATACGTTCCATACTAGCTTTTCAATTGTTTACACCATTTCACATATTCCTGCTTAAATATATGTTGAAAACGCATTTTATGCATAAAAAAAATAATTATAATTGAGTTAAAAAGACTACATTGTTCATTCTTAAAGTTTAGAGTCTAAAATATATCAAAGTTGTAGATAGTGACGAATTCTAATTTTGCGTCAAAGTTCAGGAACTAAAAACATATTTAATCCTTATTTTATTTTTTTGACTGTCATTTGTTTTTTCTAATCCATTTGGTAAGAAACTAATCCTATTTACATATGATGTCTAACACTAAGTTTTTGCACATAAATTAAACTATAAATGTTTAGAATATAGTGGACTCTTAGTGGGGATTTTTTCCATTCACACTGCTTGAAGATGCATGGTTTAAATTCAAAACCAAGTTTAAGGAAAATTAAGCATTCACTAGTAAAATAAACAATATCTAAAACTTCTTGTTACCAAATGTTTGCTAAATTATGTTCAACTCATTAAAGTTTGGCATTGATCACACCAATGTCAAGAAGTCATGAAACTTTTTAAACTTCATTTTGGAACCCATGTCAAAATAGTGAACAGCATCTAAAAATTTTGCTTGAAAAGTGAAAAGGAAAGGAATTAAACTGACCATGCAGTATTCAAGTCCAGAAGAAAGAACTTATATAACCTTCATATATTGTAAGGTGTGAGAAGAACTTGAGGAGCAGAACTCCAAATTGGTTTTATACTTAGTACAACAGAGTTTTATGGTGTACCTTGCATGCAATTAGTGACCAGCATAACGGCAACCATCACTATGATTCAAGTATATTACACAGTAAATTGATTTCGTGGAGAAAAAATGGATTACAAAAAGCAGTAACTAAACAAGAAACAACCTTCATTCACGAATGAATCCAGAATGGCCACTTACTTTGATGGCCTTTGGCCAGAATCGTGGAAACACAAGATCTCATCTTCCACGAGGATTTACCAATTGTGAGAACACTGCACTTGTAGCAGCATCTTCTGCATCATCATCAGTGCAAGAATTTCCCCCATCAATCATACTCACACTGTTATCAAAATGGTCTGGTGGTGTCAACTGAATTCCAGTGATGTGGTTTGTGCTGTTATCTTCTGGCTCCATGAGCGCTGATGATGTCTCTTGAAGCTGCAATGCATACTCAAGATTCCACAAAACATCTCCCATAGACGGCCGGTCCACGCCGTGCTCGGCCAAGCACTTCTCGGCGGTCTCCCCGAACTTCTTCAGGGATGCAGGATTCACCTTGCCAACAAGATTCTGATCCATGATTTGATCAAGCATACCCTTTTTCTGCCATGTCATTGCCCATTCAGCTATGTTTACCTGCTCCCTTGGAAGAACAGGGTTCAAGGCTGGTCTTGTGCATAACACTTCCATCAACACTACCCCAAATGAATACACATCTGATTTTTCAGTAAGCTGTTGCCTTCTGAAGTATTCAGGATCAAGATAACCAAAACTACCCTTCACAGCAGTGCTCACATGGGTCTGATCAAGAGAAGGACCGGTCTTGGAGAGGCCAAAATCAGCAACTTTGGCAACAAAGTTCTCATCTAAGAGGATATTTGTTGTCTTCACATCTCGGTGGATTATGCTTTGAGCTGCTCCTGTGTGGAGATAATGAAGGCCTCTTGCAGCTCCAATGCAAATCTCCAGCCGCTGCTTCCATGAGAGAGGTGGTAACTCTGTTCCATACAAATGACTCCTGAGAGGTCCGTTAGCCATGTATTCATACACAAGAATCATTTCTGACCTCTCATCACAATAACCAATGAGGGACACAAGATGGCGATGGCGTAGCTTGGATAACATTTCAATTTCTGTTCTAAATTCTGCAAGGCCTTGCTCAGATCTTGGATTACCCCTTTTCACAGCTACATTGGTCCCATCTTCAAGCGTTCCTTTGTAAACCCTTCCAAAACCACCAACACCCAGAAGTAGCTTCTCATCAAATTTGTTGGTAGCATCTAGGATTTCCTGGAAATTGAAGAACCGTCCGAGATTTGATGAAGCTAAAGAAATGCAGCTTGCGGTTCCACTCTTCTGTGAAAGTGTTGAATTTTTCGTCATGGTGAGAGAGTTTCCATAAAGGGGCAGAGGCAGCCATGAATGGCCCTGTTGAGTGGATGACTTTGATTTGCGTCCCACCAAGCAGCAATAACACAAACCAGCTATTGCTAAAGCTGCTATAGCACCAACAGCAGAACCAACAATTACTCCTACCATGCTTTTTTTTGAATGTGAACCTGGAAGAAGACTGTGAACTGAATAAAGCCCATCCAAGCTCTTTAACGAGTTGCTGATCTTCATTATCTCCAACCCATTCATGGTGGCATTTGGAAAGTCTGCCACAGGATCTGGACCAACACTCACAGTCAAAGTGTTGGAGTCTGCAGAGGCATTGGCAACAAAGTCCTTGAAGTAAGGCACAGCCAAGTCATTAGTCATGGTTGAGAGATCAAGGCTTTGAAGAGCTATGTCAGAATTTATGAACATATTGAAGACTAAAGTGTTGAGTGACTTGCTCATAATATCACAGAAGTGCACCCGGATGAAATAGGAGAAATTTGGATCCACATTGAAGACCCAAGTGATGTTGAAATTTGGATCATTTACATTAGCATCCCCCATTGCTTCAGCAGTGGCATAGACCCAATTTGGGGCAGTCTCAGGTGTAACAGCCACGGGATACTTAATGCTTGAAGGATTCACCGATACATTAAGGACGGAGCTGTTCACATGAAGGTATTTTCTATCATTCAGCCAAGTCCTACCCAGGGTGTCATTTTCAGAAGTAATCAAAGGACCCCCCATATTCAACCGATAAACAGTTTCAAAGGCAAGGTCAGAAAGTCCGTTGAATGGTGCTGGCGGGTTAACAGCAAGTGCTTGATCAACAAAAACCTCATTTGGCATTGACACAACTTCAATTCCATTCACAAAGGCCACCGAGCCATTGGAAGGAATGAAGGTCACAACCAATGTATCAGAGGTTACATTCACTGCATACTCCTTGAACATATAAGAACCATTGTATTTCCTAAAGGTGAAGTTGCTCAAGAGTACAAAATCATCAGTAACCACTGTTAAAGAAGCTGAAGTCAAGTTGTGGCTGGAGTTTGGAATAGGGGAAAAGTATAGCCTAACCCAGTGCCTACCTTCTTGCTGAATCTCAAACCTATAAGAAGCCTTCTCGGTGAAAACCCGAGCCGATTGGTAAATGGGGAAAGGGGCACTACTAGAATTGGTGCTAGCAACAAAAGAATTCCCAGTTTTCATTACAAGTGAAGAATGCTGTGAGTCAGGGACAAAAGTGCGACCTTGAAAGGTGATGTTTTGAGAAGAACCACATGCAATTAGATAGCTATCAGTAGGAGTATATAAGGAAAACGACCCATTAACCAAAAATAGAAAAACAACAACCAAAACCCAGGGAACCCATCTCATAAGTTCCATCTTCACCATTGTAGCTTCTTCAATAGTCCATAAACCGCCTTATGAAATCACCAGAAAGCGTTCTTTCAAAACCCAGATCCGAATGGACCCCAAGAATGCAAATCTCAAATCCCACAACAAAACCTGCAACAAGCACGGATCTATCAGGAGCAATGCACAGAACAAAACATTTCCACTACAGCAAGAGACAAAGTACGAAGTTTCCAACGTCACAAAACAGAATAGAAAGACACAAACCTTAGCTCCACTGCCACAACCCACAGGAGAATTAAATCTAGTATTCTGACGTAAGTAGATTGAGCAAAGGTTAAAAACAAATAATGGTACCAAGACTTACCTTAATGTGAATAAGCTGGTGCAAAAAGGAACAAGGATTGAAACATTGGAGGGAGACCCCTTTTGAGATTACATTACATACATGAAAATGAAATGAAGTAACGAAGCACCCATCACCGTAAACTCATCAAGTTGAGCTTTTTAGTGTGGTTGCTAACACCCTTTTCCAGGCTGGTGATTAGGCTGTCACTTACTGAGGAAAAAAGAGGACCCCACAGTGAAGAAGAAAAGGGGTACGAAACTTCAAACTGTTACTACTACTCCTACACCTCCCCATAAAACCAGCTGTTCCTTCAAGATTTTGTGGTATTGTGATTTTTGAAATCAGAATCTTTGAGAAGAAATGAATAATTTAAGCCCAAAAAAAGAACTATATAAACATCACAGAAGTTAACCATTGTTTTCTTAGATAGGAAAGTTAGGCTTTGTTTAATTCATTCTTACTGTGTAAACCTTTGTAAAGTAAGAACTAATAGATGACATTTAAAGTAACTAATGGAAAAACTAATGCGTTTATTATATATTTTGTTAGCTTAATAATGGCTGTTTTAGCTTTATTAATTGCCCAAAATTCATGTGTATGTATTTATTTTAATAGCTGGTAATTTATACTAAAAATAATAGTGTAAAAAGAGTACAAACTAGTATATTTATATTAAATTGTTTTTGTGCAACCAGATTGTACATATTTTTATAGTTATTTAATTGTAAATTGTATATATGAAAATTATTGACTTTTCATAAATTTTATAATTTTGTAATTTAACTTAAAAATAAATGTATTATATAAGCTTTTAAAGTGTAATCTAATTATGAAAATTATTTCAAACGTATAATTTGGTTTTGTATGTGTCGTAAATTAGCCACTTGGTTCTTGCATGGAAAATATGTTGATATGTATGAATAAAAAGTGTTAAATGGATTCTTTTTATGTACATCAAATTTAAGAAGGTTTTATATATTGAATAATTAAATTAAAAATTTATTTCATACATAAGAATTAAATAAAAAATACATTAGAAACTATTGATAATAAAGACAAAAAACAGTAACATTTAACATATATATGTGAACTAACTTAATATTTGTTTACATGTAAGGATCAAGTTAAGTACTATAGGTTGTGCATACACTAATTAAATCATAAATTTAACCAAAAAAAAATTATAAAAAATGTTATACTTTAACAAAATAAACTAATTTCCACTATCATTTAATTATAAATTATTTGTAATATATAAGATAATTGTTATAAAATTCATCCCATTTACTATACATATGCATGACAATTTTTGAATGCATGCGTCTTCATCTTTTAATATTTATATATAATAGTAAAAACTAACAAATTTATTATGTATAATAATATTTTTTAATGCACATCTATTAAATTTTTAATATTTATAATATTACTGCTTTTCTAATATAAAAGAAGCTACAGAAGTACATAATTATACATTATTATTATTATTATTATTATTATTATTATTATTATTATTATATATATATATATATATATATATATATAACTTGTACTATGTATAATAATTAGATAATTTGTAAAATTGTTCCAAGTTCAAGTAAATTGAAATTAACATTAAAATTTTATCTCTTTAAAAGTTTTAAGGAACTAATTGTATTTAAACAGTCTTTAATTTCATTTAAGGTTGAACGATTTATCAACTAATTTCAATTCATTGATATAATATCTTGTGATCCATCACTATATTTAAAATATTTAAAGTATTGTTGATTTTGAAATTTGGGATTCTGTAATGATTTCATCTTTAGAACACATTTAGAACACATCTCAAATAATTTAAGAAAAAGGATGTTTTCAAATTATTATTAATTTCAACTTCTAAACCATGTAAAATTATTAAGAGCATTAAAATAATAATAATAATTATCTTAAAACTAATATGAGTTATATTTTTTTGGGTTAAATATGTTTTTGGTCCCTCAAATTTGAGCGAAATTTGGGTTTAGTCCCTCATCAAAACTTTTGACCAATTTAGTCCTTCATCTTCCAAAATGCGTGAATTTAGTCATTTTAACTAAATTTTGTTAAGTTTATCTGTCATTTCAAGCGCATTTCATGATAGTATTTAAATTATTTATATTGTTTGACACATTTTTACTTCAATGTTAACTTAAATACTATCATGAAATGCGTTCGAAACAGTCAGACTAAATTGGTCAAAAATCCAAATTTCGCTAAAACTTAAGGGACCAAAAACATATTTAACCCTATTTTTTAATTAATTGACAGTAATGTAATTTATACTAATAAGTGCATGTCTTGTAAACCTTGTAACCAAAGGTAGAGTTGAAAGAATTGATAATAGATATGTAGGATTACATGTTGTATTCATGAATAGAAATAACAGAAAATACAATTGATGGTTGAGAAGAATGGTTGTTGTCCTGGGTGTGCTGTGCTGTTTTGAACGATCTGTGGGACCCACATTAACGCGGCTTTAAGATACTTACAGAGCAGAAGGATGTATGGCCCCTCTGTCTATGCATGCATCAACTTCCTTCAATTTTAGTCTCATGGAACTAATTATAGTATTAACAAGATTATATTTATAATAATTATTAAAATTATTTTTCTTTAATTAATATTAATTAAATATAATTAATAATCTGTCCATAATATAAGCTGCAAAACTTATCAATAAGCTCAGTAGTGGACTTCAAAAATAATGGAAACAACAAGGAATCTGCATTTGGCAGTAGTGTTAAGTAAACTGAAAGAACTGATAAGTAAAAGAAAAAGTAAAAATCTAAAATGAAAGAGACTTAAGAAAAAGAAACATATGATATTTGGAAAGAAAACTTTATTGTGTCGTAACATGACTCCTCTAGAATACTTTTTAAGATTCTTGATACCCAATATCTAATAAATACGTTTATTGAATGTTAAAATTAACTTCATTATCTTAAATTAACATGTTAACATTTTTTGTAGATATATATAGAAAACAACACTATTCAAAAGTAACATTTTTATTAAATATTACATGCATAAAAAACATTTAATATAATTTAAACAAAAATATCAGTGAATAAAATATTAATTTATTATCATTGATGATTACATGGGTATTAGAAAAAGTAGTAAAAAGAAAAGTTGTTAACAGTGTGATGGAAATAGAAATGGGAAAATGAAGAGCAATAAAGAAGATGGTGGAAGAGAATCCGAGACAAAGGCTTGGTTTGAAGTTTGACATTAATGTGTGTACCTAAACAACTCGACATTTTTAAATAACCGCCGCATTGTAGCACATGGCCTTGCACACGACACACACAAACGTCTCATCTCCAACTATTTTTCTCATCTACTTTATATTATAATAATATAATATTATAATATATTCCATTCCCATATAAATCCATGTGCTTGTACCTTTCAAAGTCAAGTAGATTTTTGAAAACGATTTTTCATAACGACTAATAAAAATAGCACCAGTAGCAAATCCCATATTTAAATTTGTGGATAAAAAATGATTGGGAGAAAAAAGAGAGACTATAATAAAGGAAAGCCGTTAGGTTCTCCTATAAATACTAGTAGATGAATGTTTTGCAACATAATTAAAAAGATTGTGACTAATTATTATTATTTAATTCTTCAAATATTAAATAGCATAGTTAATTTAAAGAAAAATTCTAAAAAGTATAATAAAATATACTTTGAAATTACAAAATATAGTAAAACCAATTTGAAACACTGTGACATAGTTGATCCAAACTAATTAGGGGTAAGTTGGATTTGATTGAATCTAATAAAAATATGAAAAAAAATAAACTTAACTCGTTTCAATTTATTTTGGATTTTTTTTTATTAGATTAAGTGTATTAAATTTTAGAGATTGGATTTAAGAGATTATGAGCTGAAATTTTACAAAATTTTATAAATAAAGAATGAAAAACTTTATTAGATCTTTGAACACAAAATTTAAGATAACAATGATATATTATCAATTCAAATCGGTAAAATATTAAGGAAAATAACGTAGATAAAAGATTAACACAAAATGTTTGTAATTTGTTCGTTCTGTAATAAAAGTTACATTTGGTTGTTCGGTCACACTAGTCAAAGTCTACATTATATATTTTCGAGGTTTACATACGTTTAACAAAACAATGAAAGAAAAAAACATACAATAACCAAGGTCTTGAACCCTTTCCACACCTTATAATATCCTATTACAATATCAACGTACAAAGCATATCCAAAACACTACATAGAAATTGAAAAACACAATAAAACAAGAATAATATCATACAATAATATCACATGTACAAAAAATAAGAACAATTGTGGTAATATACATTAACCATCATTTGTTTTTTCTCTAATCAAGATATTGATCACTTTTTCCCTAAAGAAAGCTCCGAGGATATTGTACTCAATACAATTTTTTCTTAGAAGTAGAAATGAATTTAGAAATATAACAATTGATTTTTCACTATTTTAGATTTGAAAAGAGAATATAGAATCACAATATTTTAGTCAATAAAAAACTCTTTAATAGATTAAAATAGAATTCCAAAGAAAACACTCATAATTTAATATATCATAACTTTATTTTAATATGTTAAAATCAATTATAAGTGATTTTAATCAATTCATATAGTGCTTCAATTGATAATAACAAGAGGATTCAAACGATAAAAAAATATTAAATATTTAATCGATTAACAACTCAATTTTATCGATTGAAATAGGAAGATCAAATACAAACAAATTATTAAGTGACTTTAATTGATTAAAACGATACTTTAGTGGAATATAATTTTTATTGTACCTTATCATGCTAACCAAGAACTTTTAATGAATTAAAAATACATTTCAATATATTAAAATGATGTTCATCGTCAAGAATATTCTTTATGATTTGGAGAAGTTTTCTAAATGCAATAGTAGATTCTATAAAAATTACAATAGTCATTTTATACATTATAGACAATACAATAACATTATATATCTTTATGAATCAATGTAATTCTTCAAGTGACTTCAAGAGATCTTTAGATATTTTTCATGAGTGTAAAATAGTTGAATTCATCATATAATGTAATCATAGATTCAACAAATTGACGAATTTATCCAAACCGACCCAAACTAATATTTACCCACCCTATCTAATATTATTTTAATTTAGAATTATTATCATTATTATAAGTGTCTTTAAAATAATAATAAAAGTTAATTATTAGATAAAATTTAATTATTTTAGTAAGTGCTATTTGGACGAATTCATTTTTAAAGATTAAATACTAATTAAAATATATGTAACCACACACACACA
>Ga0214545_1011312_pt1 | contig 12392 bp, 6 predicted proteins | sample CNSS4metaG_FD_160064 | JGI IMG/M metagenome (GOLD analysis project Ga0214545, IMG submission 160064) | Root nodule microbial communities from cowpea collected in UCLA plant growth center, Los Angeles, California, USA - CNSS4 | ecosystem: Host-associated > Plants > Roots > Nodule | place: USA... | reverse complement strand
GAGCACCCATTCCCAAAACAATTCCAAAGCTCCAAAATTTCCTAAGGTAGGAATAATCATGGTTTTTCAGGCTAAGGGCTTGTAATGAGCTGTAGAACAATGAAAGGGTATGCAGGCTCAAAAAGGGCTATCAACAGAAACAGTTCAAGGTAGGCTCATTTGGCTGTAGGCTCATCAGAACAAAATTGCCTAAATCATATCCAAACATGCATGTGAATTAGAAAAGCATCAAAAAGAGTCAAGCCAAGGCCATTGTGCAAGCATTCAAGAGGCATATATCACACAACAAAGAACAGAGAGTGGATCAAATCCTCACACAGGGTAAAACAATTTAAAAGCAACTTGACATGTAAAGAGAAAACAAGAATATCAGTCCACAGAACAACTAACAACTCATCCTCCAAAAGTGAAGTGAGTGTCCCAAACAGAAAACAAAAACATAACACAAATTAACAAAAAGGAAACAAACAAAAGGAAACAAAAACAGACAGACTTAGACAAGTGCAATAAAAGTAAAGAAGGAGAAAGAAAACTCCCTAAATCATGGTGAAACAGAAGTGGGGTCAAGCAGGGAAGTCTCCTCTACAACAGTATCCACCAAGGCAGGATTGTTGAGGAATGGCTTCAGAAGATGCCCATTCACTTTGAAGCTCTTGTCGGTGGATTGGCTTTTGATCTCAACTGCACCATAAGGATAAACATTAGTCACCACAAAAGGACCAATCCACTTTGATCGCAACTTACCCCCCATGAGTCCAAGTCTGGAGTTATACAATAACACTTGCTGACCAACAACAAACTCCTTTCTAGCTATGGAGCTATCATGGAATATCTTGGTCTTCTCTTTGTAGAACATAGAGTTCTGATATGCCTCTAGACGATCTCATCTAACTTGTTCAATTGTAGCTTCCTTTCCTCCCCAGTTTGATCAAGTGAGAAGTTTCATGACTTGACAACCTAGTAGGCTCGGTGCTCTATCTCCACTGGAAGGTGGCATGGCTTACCAAAGACAACCGGATAAGGAGACATCCCTATAAGTGCCTTGTAAGTAGTCCTATGAGCCCAAAAAGTGTCCTCAAGTCTGTTGCTCCAATCTTTCCTATTGGGCTGCACAATCTTCTCTAAGATCCGCTTAATCTCCCTGTTTGAGATCTCAGCTTGCCCGTTAGTCTGGGGGTGATATGGTGTAGAAATCTTGTGCACAACCCCATACTTTTGAAGCAAAGCCCTCATTGACCTATTGCAGAAATGGGTGCCCTGGTCACTAACGATAACTCTAGGAATTCCAAACCTGCAGAATATATGAGACTTGACAAAGTCTATAACAACTCAAGCATCATTACTCCTTGTGGCTTTAGCTTCCACCCATATTGAAACATAATCAACAACAAGCAAGATGTAAGTGAAACCAAAAGAGACAGGGAAAGGGCCCATGAAATCTATACCCCAGACATCAAACACCTCAAAAAAATAACATGGGTTGTTGAGGCATTTGTTGTCTCCAAGAAATGGCTCCTCCTACTCGTTGGCATTCCTCACACGTGCCACAAATCCTCCACGCATCCTTGAAAATGGTGGGCCAATAAAATCCGTAATCTAGCACCTTGCGAGCTGTCCTTTGTGTGCCAAGATGACCACTGGGTGCAGATGAATGACAAAATTTAAGGACCGAGTCAATCTCATGGTCCGGAATGCATCTTCTGGTAACCTGATCACTGCACATTTTCTACAAATAGGGGTCATCCCAAACATAATACCTAGCATCACTCTTGATTTTATCACATTAAGCTCTGGAGGGGAGGAAAAACAGAAGCAACAAGATAATTTACGATGTTAGCAAACCAAGGTAAGGGAGAAGCAGAGAGTGTCAACAAAATTTCATCAGGAAAGTCATCCCAGATCGTTGAAGAATAATCTGTAGACCTCTCAATCCTGCTCAAGTGGTCTGCAACCAAGTTTTGTGCTTCGCTCTTATCACGGATGTCCAAATCAAATTCCTGGAGCCAGAGCATCCATCTTATCAGCTGAGGCTTTGATTCTGCCTTCTTCAACAAGTACTTAAGAGCTGCATGGTCAGTAAACACAACTACAGGAGAACCAAGCAGATAAGATGTAAACTTTTCAAGCGCAAAAACAACCGCAAGAAGCTCCTTCTTTATTGTGGTGTAGTTTGCTTGGGCAGCATCCAATGTCCTGGAGGCGTAGTAGATGACCCTTGTGTAACATCTCGACCAGATATTACGGATTTATATAATAAAATAAAGAAAAAAGTAATTAAGCTGCAATTAATAAAACATCATTTCCCAAAGACCCGGGAAATTTAAAACATTTTATTACTTCTAATTAAAAACCAAAATCCATAGTTTATAAAGCTGAACATAATAATAAAGCCTCTCATAAGAGTTTACAAGATATTTCAAATCAAAATGATACAAAACTCCCAGGCTTTCCCCCACTCTGCGGCTAAGCCTCACTAGCTCTACCTGCAATATCATCTGCTCACATGTATCGGGTACACGATCATCGCCAAACACAAGCAGATAGGGTGAGATAAAAAGATAACATATATATATATATATATATATATATATATATATATATATATATATAAATCAATCATATATATATAGAAAAAATACATCAAAAGAAAATCCTTTCTTTTATCCCGCATGGCCACAACCATGTATGATGTCATTTCACCACAAAGGAACCTCCTCTTCCTCTTTCACATGGCCACAACCATGTAATATCCATGCACATCAAGGAAACTTGTTCCCTTCCTACCACATAGCCACAACCATGTAATACCAATGCACATTAAGGAAACTCATTCTATTCCTTCCACATGGCCACAACCATGCTAGCAGTGTTCTACATCTTCTAGTGAGTATCTCAAGGCGCCTTACTGCCACACCTATCGGCCACAACCGATAGAGTACGTGCAGAAACCATGCTACGGATCACACACCATAACGCCCGGTGGAGTTTCCAAATACGAACATAGTCCGTAACGTCCCAAGCCTCGCACTCTCTCTTGAGCAAGCCTTGCTCGCCTGGGCGAGACCACCTTTCGCCCAAAGGCCAAAATCTCTCGTCTAGGCAACGAGTTAAACTTAACAGCAAGGCCTTCCTCGATTTCTCGCCTAGGCGAGGGACTCTCGCATGAGCGAGATACTCCATTGCCCAACAATTTAACGTCGCGTCTGGGGGTTCAAATCTGACACTCACGGATTCTCGCCTGAGCGAGACCCACTCGCCTAAGCGAGATGGTCTGTCGCCCAGAACCAGAGTTCTTCGCTTGAGCGAAATGTTCAAGCAGCAATAGTATTCAAGTCCCTGCTAATCTCGCTTAGGTGAGTCCGGCTTGCTTGGACGAGAATTGCACACTCTGGCACTGTTTCACGCACGCAAACACCAACACCACATACCAAACCACATCCAATTCATGCCAAGCAATCCAGAATAATGCACCAAACATGTACACATAATTCACAACCAAAATAATCCCAAAAACCAAGTTTAATGCATAAGTCACAGTTACAGTACCCAAACCCTCATTAATTCCATATAGTTGCATACGGAATTTCACTCATACAACATCCCAAAAACAATCAATCAACCTTCAAGTCATATCATATATGCATAGCACGAAATTCCATGGCTTATAAGCATACAACATACAATCAGTTCATAAACCAAAAGAAATCAAACGTAGAAGCTCCCCTAACCTGGGATTTCCCTCTTGCAAAAGTGTAATGCTACAACTCTTCTTCTTGCCCAATACAAAATCCCTTAGTGCTCCCACAATTTGCCTTAGGTAGTCTCTCAATCCTCTCCAATTCGCTCCCCACTCAAAAGGTACAAAATTAGGACTGCAGAAACCCTCTTTTCACATAATTTTGACCTTTTATAGGTGTCTTAATAGTGGTTTTAAGTGAAAAAACGAAAATAGCCTTAATGATATTTTAATTGCTATTCAAGGCCATCATTTGGTGGTTTTTCAGCCCCTATTGGCTGCCCTGCTAGGGTTTCCTTGCCTTTTCACATTCAAGCCACAACTAATGGTTAGCAAAAAGAGAGTCAATTTTAGGTTCACCAAGGTTCAAACCCATACCATGCTTATCATCAAATCAATGCACAACCACTCAAGCAATTTATGTTTCGTGAAAATTTACATAATCTTATAAGCATGTTATCACTCAACACGATTATGCTTATTATTAAAATTAATAATAATCAAACAACACAAAATGGCATATGTAACATCCTGTCAGGATATTACGAATTTAATAAAATAAAAATAAAGGAATTAATTACACATCAATTAATAATACCTCATTTCCCAAAACACGGGAAATTTAAAACTTTATTAATTTACCAATAAGTCCATAAATACAAAACTACAAGTGTAATCAAAATGTTCCATGAGCCAATACAACCCATTTCAAATAAAACCAAGAAAACATAAAGAAAAAGATCCCATAATCATCCCCTCTCCGCAGCTAAGCCTCACCAGCTCCACCTGCATCATCACCTGCTCACGTGTACCGAGTACACAATCATTGCCAAACACAAGCAGATAGGGTGAGCTAACAGATGAAACACATATAAATATACCAAACACATATATACATGTATAATCGATAAAAATAATACATCAAGGTCACAAATTCTGCCCTATGCCGCATGGCCACAACCAAATATAATATCCTTTCATTTCCCACAGCACTTACTCCATTCCCATCACATGGCCACTACCATGTACACCGATGTACCTCATGGAAGCGTTACCTTCCCTCCACATGGCCACCACCATGTATATTAAAGTACATCAGGGAACTCGTTCCAGTTCTTCCACATGGCCACAACCATGTTAATACATCTTCTATTAAGTATCTCAAGGCGCCTTGCTACCACACCTATCGGCCATAACCGATAGAGCACGTGCGGAAACCATGGTACGGATCACATACCGTAACGCCAGGTGGAGTTCCTAAATACGAACATAGTACGTAATGTCCTAGGACTACCAAACTCGTCAGTGACTCACTAAGGAGGGCAATCCATCTGGACCCATCCGTACTGGCCACAACCAGCACACTCACACTGGCACACTCGCCAACCCGAGCCACAACTCAAGGTTCCTCGTGTTCATCCGTTATCCCGAGCCACAACTCAAGGGAAGTCATTCCGGGCCACAACATATAGAATGCCACGTGCTTACCCCTATCCTGAGCCACAACTCAAGGATACGTTCTGGGCCACAACCCATGGAACACAAGATATCTCACCATCGAGATATCTTAGAAGCCTTAATCTTGTTAGAAATATCATTGTGACATTTATATAAAGGTAAGGTTAAATAATTTCAGAGGTCCTCATTTTTGTAATGAAATTAAAAAAATCTAAAAAGATCTTAAAAAAAATAAAAAAATAAAAAAAGCACGTGCTGACCTCTGGAATATTCGTTACAAAAATGGGGACCTCTAGAATGATTGAGACCAAATTCATTACAAAAAGGAGGACTATCTCCTAAGCTTCAAATGGTACGAATTTGAGGACAAATTCACTTCAAGAAGGGAATGATAGAAGATTATTCCTAGGTTCCATACAAGAAGAACTTGAATGAACCTTTACAATTCAAAGAACGTATGACAAGGGCAAGGAGCAAGAGATTGGAAGATCAAATTTATTAAAGGCTTCTGATGCTACAAGCAACTAAAAAATCAAAGGATATGAAGATCATGGCTTGGAGCACATTTGAAGGATAATTTTTAGGAAAATTAGTTTACTTTTAAGACTTTGGGTTTTCTTTTATAAATTAGTTATGTTTCTATGTTTTTGGGCTTTAATCTTTTATAAATTAATTTCTGTTTTTATGTCTTTGGGCTCCGATGTTATTGTAGAGTTTCCAAATTATGTGCCTATATGTAGAGGTATTAAAAACTAATGTAGACACTTTTAGTCATGTATTGAATTTTATTTCATTAAAGAGAATTCTCTTTGTTCTTGGCTTAGGCCTGAGGTTCTTATCAAAAATTAACATTTTTGTGGAGAATCTTCACTTGACTTATCAATATGCTAGGTTGTGGTGTCTTCCATCCTTGTCTTATTCTGTATTCTTCTCTGATTTATTTTTGTTGTGACTTTGAAAGATTCAAATTCAGAAACGATTGTATTCTTTCCTGAATAGGATCGTATGAATAATCCACCAATAATTATTCCAAGCATAAAAATAAACAAAAATAAACACATACATAAAAGGAAAAAGGGAAAGAAAAATATTTAAAAAAAACTACATCGATTTTGCATATTTAATTAATTTGTGACGGAATGATAAATCAAAATAAAAATATTTTCAAAATAGAGTTTGGAGACGTCGCATATTTTCTTATATAAAACAATAAGAAAACCTTAAAGATAAAAGTTTGGTTTGCTAGAAAATATTTTTTTGTATTTGAAAGTTGGTTACATATAATGAATGTGTTAACACATGTTCACATGAAGACAATAATACATTTAATTAAATACGCAAAAAAAAATGAGTTTTGAAAATATCTACTTTTTTCCAAAATTAAGAAAATATAATATAAAAGAACAAATTTATTCTTTTAAAAAGGATAATTAACCTCGTTTATACATATTTTCATTCAAAATGCTAAATAAAATTCATTTAGTTTTAGAAAATTGTTTGAGTATTAATTTAAATTTTAATAATTTTTAAAAATTTATCATATTTTTTATATTTTTAAATTATTTGAAAATGGATGTAAGCTAAGCGTGCCACCGTTGTACAAACACAAAAAGTAAAATATATTTTTTTTCATTGCTATTTTTTATAATTTTTTAGAAAAAACGTTGTATGTGTGAAAAAGTGAGGTACGAAATAGTAAGTGGAACGGAGGTATGAAAAGTTAAAAACAGGTTGCAAAACGTAAAATAAGGGCCTAACAGTGAAAATGTAAAAAGAAAATATGGATGTATGTGCAAAAGTGTGGGGTGTAATTAGAAGGAGGAATACAAGTAGAATAAAAGAATAGGGGTGCTTGAGTGATGCAGAGGTAAAAGTCAAACAAATAAAATAAGTGGAGTGGGGTGTATGTAAAAAGCGCATGATGCAAAGAATAAACAGTAGCCTAACCAAAAAGATAACATAAGAGGAGTGGGGTGCAGGAATAAACGTGTATGGTACAGAAAATAAAACATGGCTCAGCCCAAAAGCATCATAAAAGAAGGCAGGGTGTGCATAGTGTAACACGCGACTGCGAAAAGAAAATAGCGGTCCAGCCCCAGAAATAAAAACAAAACAAGAGGTGTGGGAAGAAATGTATAGGGTGTTTCTTCCTCTGTTTCTCTTCCTATACCCCATAAAAGTGATACTCCCCATACTTCTTCTCGTAAAAAATATAATACAAATTTGCCTTATTTTTAATATTTGATGTTAAGAAAGGTATTTTTAATCTATAAAATGTTTTCTGGAATAGTCATTCTGAAATAAAAAAAAATTTAAAATTAATATTCTGAAATATATTTTTGAATCCGAAAATATTTTTTAAAATACTTATTTTGATTTTTTTTTAAATTTCAGACACTTAATTCAGAATTTTTTTTTTCAGAATAAGTATTTCAGAAGAAAATTCCGAATTCAAAAATATTTTTCAAAGTGTTTGCTGTGAAAAGATTTTTGTATTTCGAAATAGGTATTGAAAAAGTATTTCTGAATGAGAAAATATCAGTTCTAGCCATGATTATAGTTTTCAATCCGAAACAAGAGGGAAACATTCCGTGGTGTTGGCGTTGGCCATCTTGTTAGGCACAAGAATCAAGTCCCCACCCAATTATGGCATGAATGTTGTGGCTATGTAAGGTAAGGATTATGATATGTTGAAAAGTTTTTTTTTTTTTTTATAAAGTTTGATAAAGTTTATTTTTAAATACACACTGATTTTTTTTTTCTTTTAAGTCACATCAAACCTTTTTTTCATTCATTGATGTGTTGTCACCTGTGTATTGTCAAAAGTTGTCAATAAAACTTTGTTAAAAATAGGTTAAAACAATTTTATAACAAGTTAAAATAAATATATTTAAAATTTTAAAACAAAATATAAATAAAGTTTAATATAAAATATAAATTTAAATAAACTTAATATTATTAAAATATTTAATAAAAATATCATTATAACATTTATATAAAAATTAAATTTAGTTTCAATGTGGGAAAGATGGAACTGGACAATTTTAAAAAAAATTTGGGATTGAAATCGAATTAAAATAATAAATATATAGACCAAATTGAGATTCGGATATTTGATACGTGTCAACATACTAACTTGACACATGACACAATATTGACGTGAAACGTAGCATAAATAATTTAAAAAAAAATTAATTTTTTTTAAAAATTTAAAAAATTTTAAAAAAAAAAGAGAGCTGACAAGTAGTATATACTTAACTTTTTTGACACGCTACTAATGTAATGAACCTAACAATACATGAACTTAATTGAGACTAAAAAAAATCTAGAAATCTACTTGATATTTTGGTACAAAAATGTGAATCAAAGGAGTATTTTAGCCTAAAAAATAATTTTCCTAAATAAAACCTCAATTTCAACTCTGAAACCTACGTCGCCTTTCAAGGCCAATGTTGCAATGCGACAGTGGCAATTTTCGCTGTGGGGAAGGTGTCAAGCCATATGTAGGAGGAGGCCTTACACGACTTGCAGACTTTAAAGACAATTTTGTACATTCTCTGCAATTTCATAATTATTTCGGATTATACTTTCCATAAATATATTTTGAATTTCAATTTCCCATTAACACATAATCACCATTACAGAACAACACACCACTAAACACAAACCCCATACCTCAATATCACCTTCCTCTAATTGTTACCCATTTGGAATCAACAACACCAATTCTTGATGCACCTCCATAACATCAAAACGCAGCCAAATATGGAGATCTTCACGAGAACGAAGCACCTCCACTTCACGTGTCCCCTTTGTCGGTAAGTTTCAAATAAAACTACCAAAGCTAAAAGTGGTATAAAATAAAATTATAGTAGGGTGTAGGAAGTAAAAGCCTAAAATTAGGGATGTGGATAGCAAAGAGTGGTTTGAGCCCAATCCACAATCTTTGCTCCATTATCTTCGGGGCCTTCTCCCTGCACCCCCAAATCTTCTCCAGTACCCCTAATAATTACTATTTTACCCTTAATAAATTTTTACCTGGCAGGTGGGTGAAAGCAGTAAATGATATTTACTGCGACCAACGATGTATTTTTGCTTTGTTTTTATCTGAGCTTTGCAGCCCCAACTATTTCCACATCGTTTCTTCTCTCCCTTGTTTGCTCTCTCCGTTTTTTCTCCATAGTGCTAGTGCTTTCTGAATTGTCATCTGTGGTCCCTGTGCTTCAAGGTGGCAGTGGTCCCTGCATGTGCTTCATTCTCTTGTCACTTGTTGAAGCTGCCAGTTGTCCTTGAAGCTGGTCCGAGCTCCTTACACCCCTATTTCATTAATTTTGTTTTTGAAAGTTGTCCTCTTCTCTTCTCTGCCAGGTTAGTCTGCTTCCACTTTAATCATAATCAAATTGAATGTTGGAATTTGATTTAAATGTTGGAATGTTGTTTGTTAAGATCCATTTTGTAATTTTTTTTCTTTTTTTCTGTGAAACGGATGTCGAGATCCGTTTCAGGAAAATGTGAAACGGATGTCGACATCCGTTTCATTTTTTTTGTATTAAGGATCTCGAGATCCATTTCAGAAAAATGTGAAACGGATATCGACATCCGTTTCATTAATTTTTTTCTTTTTTAATGGAACGAATGTCGACATCCGTTTCACATTTTTCTGAAACGGATCTCGACATCTGTTTCGTTATTTTTTTTTCTTTTTTTTTACGAAATAGATCTCAAGATCCATTTCAGAAAAATGTGAAACAGATGTCGAAATCCGTTTCATTAAAAAACAAAAAAACATTAATGAAACGGATATCGAACTAGAAGCCTGGTTCGTTGAACTGCTCTTGGTGGTGCTTGCTGGTGCTTTGCAGCTTCGGGTCAGATCTACCCCACAAGGCAACAACGTGAATGCAAAAATAAGTGAAGGCAAAGAAGGCAGCAACATGAATGCAAAGATGAGTGAAGACAAAGAGTGAATGGATTTTAAATGCCCGCTGCTACTGCTAGGTTAGGTCAACGAGATTCCTTTGGGGGTGCAGAGGGCTGCAGTAAAAGCATATTCGCTGGGGTGTAGGGGGTGCAGTGTAACATCCCTATTTTTAATAAACTGTATTATTTATTTTAAATAAAACAATTAGAAAATCTTATGTTTTTACTAATGTTTCATATTTTATCTAAATGTAGTTTAAACAGTAAAAATATAATTTATCATGATGTAATTTTTATTTATTGAAAATAACAATAAGAACAAAACAAAACAAATATAATATATATATATATATATATATATATTAGATAAAAATATTTTAATTAAAAAAATATGAAGAATTTTCTAAAAGAGATAAAAAAATATAGAAAAGAAAAGAAAGAAGAAGAAGAAGAGATAAGAAGAAAAAAAAGAGAAAAAAGGAGAAAGAATGAGAAAGAAAAGGAGAAAGAGAAAGAAAGGAAAGAGAGAGAGAGAAAGAAGATAGAGAAAGAGAAAGAGAAAGAAGAGAGAGAAAGAGGAAATAGGGAAAGAAAGTTTAGAACAAAGATTCAAAGAGATCCTAGTCCTCTTCAAATATTATTATTAGTGTGCCCTTCAATCAATAAGGTAAGGGGAAGTGAGGTTAAACTCTTTTTATATTAATCTTGATAAACTCATGAGTTTTATATTAATATTTTATTTATTTTGACTCATATATTATTCTATTTACTTTTATTTAACTTATTTTCATTTATTATCCTCTTATATTTATTTTATTTAATCTCCCATTATGCACTGATCTGTTTATTTATTTATTTTATTTAATCTCTAATTATGCACTGATCTTTTTTATTTATTTTATTTTATTTATCTCCAGTTATGCACTAGTCCTATTTATTTATTTTATCTGTTTTATTTATCTCCAGTTACGCATTGATCCTATTTATTTATTTTATTTTATTTATGTACTGATCTTGTTTATTTATTTTATTTAATTTATCTCTAGTTATGCACTGGTCATGTTTATTTATTTTATTTAATCTCCAGTTATGCACTGGTCCTAATTATTTATTTTATTTTATTTATCTCCAGTTATGCACTGGTCCTATTTATTTATTTTTTTATTTTTTTTTATCTCCAGTTACGCACTGGTCCTGTTTAATTTATATTTTTGTTATTATATTTATTTATAACGTTCTAACCATTATCTAATTATTTATTTAAAGTTCTTGCTTTGATTCTTATTTTATCATTATTGTAATAAATAAAAAAATCAACAAATGTAAAGTAAAAATAAATATTATTTTATTCAATGAGTTTGGATAAAAGAAAATTATATGTACATTTTATTTTATTGTGTATAGTTTATACAATGACATCATTTTATAGTCATCACATTTTATGACCTTTGAAAATATCTAAGAGTATGTCAATTAAGTCTGGTTTCAATAAGTTGAGATTAAACTAGTGTCAGAGTGTTTGTATTTGGGAAGTCACAGTTTGGTACCTTGTAGGATGAAAGACAGGGACCATGGTGGGGTCTAAGGAAGTTTTACGAAGTAGGTGAATATCTGGATAGTTCAGAATAGCGCACTGGACTAGGATATTCATAGGCCAAACTTGGGACTATCTGATACCTGGTCGACATCGCCAAGGTTAGGTAGTGAGTATATATCTCTTTTGTGGACCGATAAATGGCTAATATTCTCGAGAAAGAAATAATTATGATTGTACCAATGTTTTATGAGAAATACTCAACTACCTAATCAGTTCCCAAAGTAACTTTTGATGTTCATAATGAATCATCAGAAGTGGAATATGGATCCATATGTCTGGTAAAACAAGATCAAGTTTTGTGGTTGTAGGTCCAAATCTAGGCCCCAGTGTCTGTATTGTTTGTTGAGTTTATTAAGTTTGATATTTAAGGCTTATAAAGACCTCACTCCTTTCATATTTTTCTTTCATATGTACTTGTTGCATGAGCAGAAGAGGAACCTGCTCAATGAGAGTTGTTCGGGATATTATTGGTGGATCTTCTAAAGATTGACTCATGGATAATTTCTATTAATATCTTTAGGAGATATTAAAAATATAGATAAATCTTCTATTCCGATGTAGGACTCTTAATATTTTACAAATATATGTTTTTGTAAAATTTTCATGAACAATTACAGAGATGTAAACTATATATATGAATATGAAGTTATGTTATTATTAATGTTCTCTCAAGGATAATCT
>Ga0214545_1011306_pt1 | contig 12397 bp, 9 predicted proteins | sample CNSS4metaG_FD_160064 | JGI IMG/M metagenome (GOLD analysis project Ga0214545, IMG submission 160064) | Root nodule microbial communities from cowpea collected in UCLA plant growth center, Los Angeles, California, USA - CNSS4 | ecosystem: Host-associated > Plants > Roots > Nodule | place: USA... | reverse complement strand
ACATAAAACTGAACATAAAAAAACCAAAAAGTGAAGTCGTTACGTCAAAGGACGACTTCACTTTTAAAGTGAATGAAACCGGCTTCCTAGAATACGGTTTCGCTTTTTGAAAAAAAAAAAAAAGAAACCGGCACAGTGGACGACTTCACCTTTAATGTCGTCCTCCACCACGACGACTTGACCCTATTTTGCAAAAAAAAATTCAACGGACCCATTTTTACAAATTCTTGGTCAAAGTGACCCCTTTTTACAAAAAAAGCCGAAACTATGCTTAAAGGATAACCTATGAACTAAAGTCAAATTGACGCTGTTGTGTTTTGAAAGTGTTTGAACCACATTCCCGCTTATGCAATAAAGTCAAAATCTTTATCACGTTCATTATATTCCTCACTGTGTTTTGCTTTCTTTCTGCTTCCTTTCTGCATTGGACTGGTAAAATTTCCACACCATTGTTGCCTCTACCTGCAGGTAACCCCTTCAACTACCTCATATTTAACATAGCCACTTTAAAATGCATTCTTTTTCTCATTTTTTCACCGTAGTTTTCATTTTCTGGACAATGAATCATGAATGATGCTTCTTATTCTTACATTCTTCTTATATACAATACTAGTTACCTCTATGCAAGTGTCAAAACTTCCATTCAAGTTTGTTGCAAATTCTAACTTTGAGAAATTTAGAACCTTAACCAGATCAACAAAAGTAGGAATCTTCAAACATTTCATGACTTTAATTCATCTCATGATCTTTCTTGTTATAAGTTGGGCTACCTGAACATTACCAAGTTCCAACAGTGAAAAATATATGCTTTTCAAAAAATTTATAGTTAGGTTGTAAGGTCAACAATCAACTTCTCAGTATTAAAAAATCTGTTTCCTTTTGATTAAGAAATGTTTTTGGTTCTTCTGTTAGTAAGAGATACTGAACCCCAGTTTAGCAAAATTAAAATTGAATGTTCAGGACACCAAATTATCATTGATACTTGTCATTTGACGGTATTTCTTTCTTTCTTTCTTTAAAACATGGAAAGTGTAAGAATCTGAATAGTTTAACATGTTAGCTTTCTATTATTTATCAAGATTTAAGATTCCATTCTCAATAATCACTTGAATCAGCTCTGAAAGTTCCCTTCCTTTAATAAGTAATTAGAAAGTATTCTTCTGTGCAGATAATCAAATCGTTGTTGGAACTTCAAATAAAAATATTTCACAATCTTATTGGCTTGAATGAATGAGTCAAGCTTTGCAAGAGGGTCTGCAAGATGCAGCATCAGTTGCAATTACAAATGATTTCAAGGTAAATAAATGTAAACAGTGCTCTTCAAATTTCATCATCCATCATATAAGGAAACACAGAATGTTGATGTCTATTATCAATATCTTTAAACTGCATAGACTCACACCCTGTGCTAATTTAGCTTCTCCATCTATGCAGAAGACTGAGGGAAGATATGAATTCTCTCGTGTTTTGCATCAAGGAAAAACTGAGAAAACCTTTCAATTGTTTTTTTTCCCAGAAGATTTGTTGGCCATCTCTCAGGACAAGCTGCAAAACATGGATTAAGAATCCTTTGAACATGGCCCTTCTTTTATGGACAGTTTGTGTTGCTGTTTCAGGAGCAATTCTGTTTCTCGTCATGACAGGAATGCTGAACAAAATCCTTACTAAGCAGTCACAAAGAAACTCATGGTTTGAGATCAACAATCAATTTCTCAACGCACTATTCACTCTCATGTGTCTATACCAACATCCAAAGAGGTTCCACCATCTTGTACTTCTTTGTAGGTGGAAGCCAAATGATATCATAATCCTAAGAAAAACATACTGCAAGAATGGCACTTGCAAGCCTCATGAATGGATGCATATGATGGTGATAGTTCTCTTACTTCATGTTAATTGCTTTGCACAATATGCACTTTCTGGCATTAACTGGGGTTTCAGTAGATCCGAAAGGCCTGTTGTTGGGGTTGGTATATGCATATCCATTGCAATTGCTGCTCCATCACTTGCAGGAGTTTACTGCATTGCCAGCCCTCTAGGAAAGGATTATGAAACTGATGAAGAAGCACAGAACCATATTCCTATTAGTAATACATTTGATTCAAGAAATGAGCATAATCTTATTGAGTACACACCTCAATGGAGAGGGGGATTATTTGATCTTTGGGAAAATCTTTCTGTGGCATGTCTCAGTCTCTTTTGCAGTTTTTGTGCCTTTGGAAGGAATATGCAGAGACTTCATTTTGGTAACATGTATGTTCATGTTGCAACTTTTCTACTCTGCGTGGCTCCCTTTTGGATATTCAACATGGCTACCATCAATATTGATGATGAGCCTGTTAGACTAGTTCTGAGGTTGATTGGTATATTTCTTTGTGTGTTTGGTTTACTCTATGGTGGCTATTGGAGGATTCAAATGAGGGAAAGATTTAACTTGCCACCAAATAAAATTTGTTGTGGGAATCCTGCAGTGACAGATTGCATACAGTGGCTATTGTGTTGCTGGTGTTCCCTTGCACAGGAAGTAAGAACTGCAGAATTCTATGACATAGTTGATGACAACTTTTTCTGCCAAAAACAGACTGAAAACTCAGAAGATTATTCAAGTCTCTCAGAAATTGAGTTTTCAACAGAAAGAAAGCAGAATGTTATGGAAGCGCCTATTCCCCTAACAATTCAGGTTGATGATAATGACATCAAAAGAACATAAAGAAGAAAAACCTCAATTATATCAAATTCTTTTAGCAGTTATGTATTAATCTCAAAATAGACTTGTACATTTGCAATATTTGAACATTGTTTTTCGAAGCAATTGGTAGGGTGTTACCTTGTGTTTGATAATTTTCAAACGTTGTTGTTAAAAACAAGTTGTGCATATGAACATAATGCAAATTACTTGAATAGCAACAACTGATAACTTTTTAGTGTGGGGTGAACACTGGTGCAACTTGTTAGGGATGGTCCTTATTAGGCAACTTGTTGAATGAATCCAATAGTTCAACTTTCAAAGTCAAGTATGGCTTTTTCGTCAAAAGCTCTGTTCTCTTGTTAACATTTCCTAAACTAACTTCTAAGTCCAAACTGGTAGATTGTTACAGCTTGGTTAACAAATGAATCAATCATTATCCAAACCGAGAAAGTTGAAGCATACCGCGTATTACGATAAGAAGTACATGCAACTTGGGAGTTCACAAGTAGTTTAGGTACAAACGTGTTTAGCATTATTTTCAGAGTTCTCTATACTTTCTAGAGCTACCATTTTCATGATCATATAATTACCAAATTCCTCATAAAATGTTCTCCCACTCTGAACTTTGATCTCCCAAAAAAACCTTTCCAATCTCAGTATGCTAACTTCATTACCAATTAAAACTTCTGTTTCACTTTGAGTTTGTCTTCCAAGTTTTAAAGCAATTCCAATTGAAGTAACATATCTACATCCATGTATTGCTTATCTTAGTGTAGAATTCTAATCTAGGGGTCTTTCAAGCTCCAAAGTAATTCCACAAATAGGAAGCTATATACATAGGCATGTGTCTGCCTCATATACTTACAGTTTCAACTTCACTGTCATTTTATTGAACAATTAATCAGTACAAATATGTACGAAAACCAATGTGGTCGAGTTGACCACAAGTTCACTAAACATCACAACTTCACATTCCTGAACTTTCACCAACACCTAGAGCTATATCACAGTACCAGCAACATACCCTTTTCAACACACTTTCCATTATTGATCAAAATTCATGAAGGTTTCACTAAACTAATTAAATAAAACTAACAAACCTCACACAAATTTCACCTTACGGAAAATTTACTGTACACATGTGCATACTTCTGATCAATATCAACAAAAGCAACGTAGAGATTGATCTTAATTATGCACTTACACAGTAAATTTTCTGTGCTATAGTAGTATGTTGGTAGCATTTGTTTCTGTTATAGCTAAATGGCTAAGACAAGCCCCGGCAAGGATCGGCGATAGAGATCACGGGGCTGACTTTGCCACAATGTGATGTTTTGAAGCTTGTTCTGCCATGTTTGAGACCTCAAGTCTCTGACCACAAGCCATGTGTTGAAGTACTCTCTGAACTGTGTGATGAGGGCGTTCTTGAGGGTCCAAACGTGAACCCAGTAGGCCTTTCCTTCCCAGCCTTCGGCGATAACACAGTCGCCGATGGCGGTAAGGCTTCTGGGTTCGAAGCGAAAACCGTTGTCGGTGGCGGTTTCTCCGGTTAGGATCCTCATCATGTGTTGGCACTGTGGGGGGCCATGAAACCACCACTCGAGGTCGCTTGCTAGCATGTTTGCCACTGTGTCCATTTGGCCTTGTCCTAAGAGGGCCTTGTAGAGTGTTTCCACTGTTGCCTTGTTCTGCATTTCCTCCTTCTGGTTCCTCTCTGCTTCCATCTCTGTGATTTCAATGGAGCTTGGTATGTGCTTCATGTTTGGGTTAATTGGAGACTGGTTTGCTTACTCTATTTTGTGCATGGGAATGTGGCTCTTGGATAGTCACATATTTATAACCTTACATAATAGGGATATAAAAGTCTAATTGTTAGCAATATATTATGGTTCATGGTTCAGGAAAATATAATATCGCTGTTATTTTTTTATTCTATTTTTTATTTTCTGACGGCTTTTCTTTTAAATGAATTAATAGTTTATACTAAATTATGTTAGAAATTAAAAATAGGAATATAGTATTATTTTTCTACGGTGTAAGAAGTGAATATTAATTTTTTAATTAAATTTGATATATTCTAACTTACATGGGTGGCAACTCGCTGTGTTACACACTTCATTCCTAAATTAACAATAGTAAAAACATTTTTCTTTGATTATTTAAGTATCCTATGTTTGTTTAATATATGAAAATGTTTGAATAGTAGAAATCAAAATGCGACGGTGGAGATTGATTATTTTATGGAGTGTTGAACTGGATGGTGAGGATTTTGTCGTGGAACTTGCATTTAATGCTGCACGTGTGAAGTGTCAAATTTTGTCAGATCAAAATTTACATTTACATTATTGTAAGGCATTAGGCTATGATGTTGTTATGTGGAGATACCGATGTGGACTTAAAGACGTAGGTGTACGATGGAGCCGAAGCAATTATAGGGTGTATTTCTAGAATGACTAATTTACCCTCGCGATTTTCTTTGGGAAAACCTTTGAATATTTTAGGAATAATCTAAAAGTACTATGCTAAATTGATGCTTTTGGAATTTTATTTGCAGGGTTTTCTATCGTTTTGCTCAGCACCGCCAATTTTCTTAGGAAAGTATCCCAAGTTTATTCAAACGACAAATGAACTTGGATTTCTCTTTTATGGAAGTTTAACATTATAGGTTTAAAAATATTCAAAATCATGAGTAAGGAGTATTTATTTTTAAATATAGGTAAAGTTGAATCAAATTGTTTAATTCATCACTCAAGATGAATTAATCCGTAATTCATAGATAACAATTTTCTACTTTTTTTTTTATTTGTTTATTACTTTTTAGTTATATGAGTTTAAGTTTTAGTTCCTTTTCAATATTAGAATGTTGTTAAATGTATTTAAATTGTCTGGATATTTAATTTATTTATTTATTCAATTATATAAGTTAATATTTTTATTTTTATTTACTATCTTTATAATATACCCCCTAATTAATTGTAGTTAATAATTAGTGAAATATATGAATATCTTGATTTTACTACAGTAAATAGATAGGTAGAATCAATAAGTTAAGAAAATAAAACATACTTAAGTGAATGAGTCATCATATCCAACCTATAAATTTATGTTAAGTTGAGTTGAATTATAACATTTTGTTTATGAAAAGTAAGTCAAATTGAATTATCTTATTTTTAACTCAATTTAAGCTAAGGTGAACCAATTTATATAAATCAGATGTGTTCATTTTTCACCCTTAATTATGATAACATAGACAAAAGAGGGACAAAATTAACCAATAAAAATCATGTTTTGAGTGAGGTTCATTACTCTTGTATTAACAAATAGGAGAATTGTTTAAAATAAATGAGTTAATAAGTTTTTTTTTCCATATAAAATGATACCAAATTTATCAATTAATAAGTTAAGAGTGTTACGTAAAGACAAGTTTACTAACAGTTTGTAAATATATTTTTTTACTTCGACAAAACATTTTTAACACAAAATCATAATAAAAAAATACTCCGCTATTGAAACGGATAATTTTTTAAAGGATTATTAATTCTTTATTTTATTATATATATATATATATATAATTAAATTTATTAAGACGGTTATATTTTATTAGGTGAACTATTAGAGTGATCTAATTAAAATAAATTTATGTTTAAGAATATATATATATATATATATATATATATATATATATATATATATATATATATATATATATATATATATATATATATATATTTTGAAAGATTAATTGTAGATAAGGGGTTAAATTAAAAATATTAAAATTATGGAAGTAATTAACAAAAGTTATATAAAAGGTTACATCTTGTATGTGGAATATGTATACATTTTTTTTTCTTCATTTCATCGGAAGAGAAAATTAAAAAGTAATATAAGGTGTTATAAACTTAGAAAGTTCCTCCTTCTAATAATTTTAAGAAATAAGGTGGATTTAAAGGAGTTTAGACAGAAGGGTAGAAGAGGTTGTGGGTTCAACTTTCCTATTAACAAAAATTAACAACTAACAATTGTTAATAGGAAAAAAACACTTAAAAAATCATTTCAGACATATAATATTCTACAAGGTGTTAAAAATAGCTTAATTAATTGAAGGGTTCAAATTGTTTATTTGTTATTGATATGTAAGAGTGCATAATCTAACATTTACTAGTGATGAATTTTAGTTTAAAAGTTTTAATATCAAATTTGTGTTATTTTTAATGTAAATTTTTATTGAGTAAAATTTCAATTTTAATTGCATCCAAAATATGAATTATATCTAAAGTTTTTCCAATACTCAATCAGTCTTTCAATTTAAAAGTTGAAGACATAAAAAAACAAAGATATGAAAAAAAAAAAAAAAAACTCGCTAGTATTCCACGAATTAAGGACAGTATATTCTACTATTCCAGGATCCAAATTGAGAGAAACGTGTTAATGATGATTGGTAGAAGTTTAATTAATTCCCTCTTGTCTACTTTTAAACCAAAACCTCGTCTTTTCTCAATCCCAATTTGTATTCATCCAAACTTTTTAATTCTTGAAACTCATACTTCAACCTTTTGCCTTTTTGGACTGAATATTCGAGATATTAAATTTTAACTTTTGGGATTGGAATCAAGCTTTGATAAATAAAATATGACACAAAAGAAACTACAATAATTGGCTTCACTTTTATGCAAGGAAAGTTGTGATAATAGAATATCTTTGCTTGAATTCAATGGTTATTTATAATGACATGATATAGAAAATTAAAATAGAATCTTAAAATTACATTATTATAATGTACACTAGCATGAGACCCGGGGTGTTTTTGATTTTTAAAATTTTTGTTTAGAAAACAGATTTTAATATTATTATCAATAAATTAATAATTTAATTTAAAAGTTATAGATGTTATAATTGTTAATTTAAATATATTTAAACGATAAATTCATCTAACAATGATATAATTATATATTTACGTATAATTAATTATTGTTATGTATTATATGTTATATGTTATGTGTTTTTAAGTAATTTGGAATAATCAATTTGTGATGACATAGATTGTTATTTTGTTTAGATTAAGAAATGTCAGTATGATGTTTTTTAGAAGTTTAATTACAAAATATTGTTTGTGATAATAAGTTTAGAGTTCTAGTAAAGATTAAAGAGTAAAAAACAGGTCTTAATTTTTTTTGTTTTGGATTTTCTTGTCAGATTTCAAAGTTATTTTTTATAAACGCATTACTATTTATATTTACATGATTCTAAAGAATATGTAATAATTATATTCCTTAAATAAATATAAATAATATAATTTTGTAGAATTAATTACGCTTATATATTAGTGTTGTTATATTTGTAATATTATTCTCTTATTGCTTTATTAATTTGACAATTAATTTGAATTTAACGTTAATTTCGGTTAATTGTTGTATGTTTTGCTATTATGGTTTCTTGTTTGACCTAACAGTACATCATTTGAAGTGCTATGGTAAACGTTTTTACTACCAATTTAATATCATTAAAATAAATGTAATATTTCTATCAGAATACGAAAAGATGGCGGCAATATGAACTTATTACATGTCTTATCGGGGTGATATTTGTTTTGCACGTTGATTGGTTTCGTCAAGGGGTTTCATTTCGTGCAGACGTTACGTTTGGTTTCTTTAAAAGGTAAGTTGGATCAGTGTTCGTGTGTTTGGTCAGAAACGAAGAAACAAACCATCATCCCTCTCGCAGTTACAGCAGCGTCCAAACCTGAAAATGTCTTCATCCAGGCCTATCAGCTTCACAAACTTTTACCAGAACTCAGTCATAGTGATGGAGCCCGCAGAGGTTGGTGCATTATTTTCTTTTGTTTAGTTAAAGTTTGGTTTTTTGGATAGGAATACCTACTTTCTGGCCTAAAGTTCATATTTTTCTGTACGATGGTGTTCTGGTTGAAGTGTTTCTAAAATTTTTTGTTCAAAGTTTTGATTTTTATGAATCCTTCTCCTTTCGTATATGTCAAGAGTGTCTCGAGTTCGAAGTTGGTTTTTATGAACAATGGGGCAAATTACTACTGATGGGGACCAACTTTTTTAGTGATCCGAAAGGAAATATGATAAATATAGAGTTTGAAGAAGGTCTTTTGGCTCAGAGACAAATTCAGGTTGTTGAGAAGATTCGGTCATTTTATAACCTCAACAATGTTTACTATGTCTGTACCGTTTATTGTGGAGACCGTTATTTTCGTATAAGGGTTTTCGACTTGGACTGGACGGAGGTTGAGTATCCTGGTAAAACAAAGAATTCTCTTGCATGTAACCCTTTGTCTTCAATAAGGTTTTTCCAAGCGTTTAGGGTGCAGTTCATCCCAGCCACGGTATGCAATATTAATCCATTTTTATTACATTTACAGCTGCATTTGTATGGTCATTCATTCTAATACATTTTATCTGTTGATTGTTGTCTTAACTGTTGATTATTGTGCCAGATTACTTCCAAATATTCTGTCAGGATAAACTTGCGTTTAATTACGCGGTCAATTTGTATGACTCTCTGTCGAAGATGTTTGAAATATATGTCGATACAGATGAGTCTTTGAGGATGGTTCTGTTTGGTTTTAGTAGGTACATTCCATATTATGGGTTGACTGGTCCGTGTTACCTACATTTAAACTATGTAGGAAACAATGTATTTCTTCATAGGATCTTCTCGGCCGAAGGAGTAGAAATGGATTATAACAGAGATTCGGCCAATGCTCCAAACAGCCAAGTTGCAGTTGCTGCTCCTGATTTTGAGAAAGTATTAAGCAATTATGATGTTAAAGCATCTTCTTTGGTAAGACTGATATGTATAGTCCTGTTTTTATACTTTAGTTCAGATTTATGATGGCTTAACATATTTTCTTCGAATGTAGTATCTGAATTCCAAATTTGCAAAAGAATGCTTGATCAAGGGACGCAAGAGCTACACACTAACGAATGGCCAATCTCAATTCTGGGACTGTAAAATTCGTTGGACGGGCAGAAGTTCCTATGAGTGTTACTTGACCTGTGGTTGGAAGAAGTTCTGCAAAGAAAATGGATTGGATGCCGGTGATCGGATAAGATTTGTAGTGGATAATGAAGAAAAGAGCGTCATCCATATATTGAAGAATTAGCTTATTGTAATGTTTTGAATATTTTGTCTCTAGAAGTATTACGTAGGACCTATGAACACTTTATTTAAGTTTCTTTTTTATGAACTGCAGATGTTAGATATTTTGTATATCAACATTAATGTATTTTGGAATGTTGATATATATGTTTATATAGAACTGCTTATTTATATTGACTATGTCTACTAAATCATAAATATGTACATGTGCCTTGTGATTACTATACCAAGTTTCAATTTTCGTTATCTACATATTTTGATTAAGTTAAAAATTTGAATAAATATAAATTTAATTTAGCGAAAACTTTCAATAAATATAAAGTATTATTACCAAATATTAAATTATTTTATAATTAGTAAAACTATAATTAAACCTTAGTATACTTATTACTAATACGATTTCATAAACAACATTATTTATCTATATAATTGTTACTCGGTAAAAATGGTTCCAAGTGAAAAATAATATAAGTATTCCAATTTGGAATAATATTACCTAAGAACAATTGAATTCATATATTATTGTTATTATTTATACAAAATTAACCATTCGTTTCTAGGATTTAACTTACTGTAATATTACGTTAATATAAAAAACAAAATAACTTCTATATAATAATATTACTTATATTTATGTTTAAAAAGTCAATTTTATAAATAATTGTAATGTTCATAATTTGTTGGATTTAATATAGTATGGATAGTTGTAATTAGGACAACTTGTTAATAAATGAACACGGATCATCGTTTGCATCAACTTATTTCATTAATAATATCATACATCTGGGAGGTGCGTTTGATAATTATGGTAGTCTGTTTAGTTAAATATTCAGTATTACTTGGGCTGCTCATATGAGTTTGCAAGGTCTTCTTGGGGTTCAAAACATTATTAAACTGACAATTGTGGGAGGTCAACTACATATTTAAGGTGGTGTGTCAAGTAAAGAGATTCAATATTAATTGGGCTAATTATATGGCTGCAAAGTAATACTCTATATAAGCAATTGCTATATGAACCTACATCAGGAGTTATTCGAGAATATTATGCCAAGGGTACCGAAGAATTAGGATGTTGTCCATAATAAGTACAAACATCAGTTGGTTGAATGTCTGCATATAATTAATTCTTGTTTTCTTGTTGGTGTATGGCAGTTTGCATATTTAATGCACTATGCCCAATACGATTTTTACCATAATGTAATTTTCAGTTCATACATGATAAATGCAAGGGATAACATCAAAGTACTACATCTTCATTTATTACTTCAAGGCATTGTTACAAAAAATTTATACATTACGCCAGAACATCATATTTATGCACATTAATTAAGCATTCTTACTCTGTAACTATTGCACATATGCATGCTTAGCAAAAAAAAGAACAAGTATGTAATCGTTCATTACACATTGTTGAAAACTTCTTTGAAAACTACATTTGTGGTAGCAGTCAAAGAATACAATCCAACACAATCTAAAGATTGACCTTGAGATTTGCTTATGGTCATAGCATAGGATAGCATGATCGGGAATTGTCTTCTAATCATCTTGAATGACCACGGTGACTGAGATGGGGACATGGACATACACGGGATGTAAACTTCTGTTCCTTTGTTTTTCTCAGTTATAATTTTTGCACTAATTACATGCTTTGCTAGTCTGGTGACTATTAATCTGCTTCCATTACAGAGACCTTCAGATTGATCTAAATTTCTCAAAAGCATTATTGGTGTCCCAACTTTGAGTGTTATACTATGGTTTGGTAATCCTGATGTTCTCAATGAATTTAAAAATTCTGGTGTAATACCGTCATATACATCAACGTTCATGGTGTCAGAAGTATCAATGCAGTCTGCGCTGAGGTATTCTTTGACTTCACCTGAATTTTATGAATAACAGTTTTTAGACTTTTAAAATATGACAAATGTATGAAAAAATGATAAGTATGAGTTAAGCATCACCTGGAATAGAATCCAGAACAGATTTATTGATTTCATCTATTGTTTCAATTCGACTGGCTAGAATAGCTCTTGATATCAAAAACATCTCATCATTGAATTTTTTGTGTAATTGTGGATAAGTGCTATTGATTATAGCTTGGATAGGGTCTTTGTAGTTCTTGATTAGAAATTCTGGAGGGATTTCTATATCTACTAAGCCATCATTAGGTTCATTCAGTGAACCATCACCAATTTTGATTATCCAAGAAGAAAACTCTTCAATTTCAGCAATAGTAGAGCTGTGCAATCCCTACTGTAACAGACGCATGTTTTTGGTCAAGTTCAGGATCTGGCAGTGCTCCCAAAGATAGGATGAGTTGATAGTTGCATGAACAATATCAGATCTGCTTCCTCAAGGGATAACAAGAAGAATTTGTCTAAAATCCCCTCCAAATACTATTACTTTGCCACCAAAAACAAAATTAGATTTGTTGTGTTCCCTCATGATATCTTTTAAAGTTCGATCCAGTGCCTCAAAACAAAACTTGTGTGCCATTGGTGCTTCATCCCAAATTATGAGGTTGGCCAATTTCATCAAATCTGATAGTTCACTACCTTTTGTAATGTTGCAGACAGAGTGTTCAAGTGT
>Ga0214545_1011303_pt1 | contig 12400 bp, 11 predicted proteins | sample CNSS4metaG_FD_160064 | JGI IMG/M metagenome (GOLD analysis project Ga0214545, IMG submission 160064) | Root nodule microbial communities from cowpea collected in UCLA plant growth center, Los Angeles, California, USA - CNSS4 | ecosystem: Host-associated > Plants > Roots > Nodule | place: USA... | reverse complement strand
AATGACAAACCAAAATCCAACCATAATGGAGACGACAAAGCTATTAAGCCTAACACTGAAGGTCAAAGTAATACACTATTTATAGATAAGGCTAAATTGTATAAGGATGTGACTGTTGTTGGTTGTGCCAGGTATGCTATTTTTTTTAATAATGTATTCAACGTCAACACACACTAATAGTTAATACTTGAAGTTGCTGCTTTTGACTTTTCAGAACTATTTATGTTCATGTGAATGGTGAAATATTGAGGAGCGATGAATGTCAATGTTTTCGTCCTCGTGGTTGGATTGATAACATGATAAATTATGAAACTTAAGTTTATGACTATTTATATCGTTACTACAACCATGTACTAATATAATTATTATTTTTGTGTTCAGTCTATAATGTTTGCAGCCTACGAGTTCATGTATAAACAGAAAAGGCTGACCGGGAAGATTAGTAGGGTTATATTCAATCCTTTCTATACAGTAAGTTTTTTATTTTTTTTCCTTTTAATATTTATGCTTAAATTAATGTATAAGTATTGACATTTGTTGTGGTTCAGAATGCAGTTATCCTTGATTGTAACAAAAGAAAGGTGAATAGACGTGTGTGGTGTCTAGATGACTACAGGCATTACTTGACACGTGATTTGGTTTCAGTGCAGGATATATTAACAATAGATTTTGTGAGTATCCTTACTTGTTAAATGTTGTTATATTTTGTTACAAAATGAAATCTGTTTGTTAATGTTACTTCTATTCAGTTGTTTGCCCTAGTGATTTATGCTGAACATTGGTGGTGTTATGCTTTTAATTGTCAAACGAAAGAGTTCTTTGTCTTAGATTCACTTGCACACAAATGTCGAAGGCGAAAACAAATTGATAGTCACGTGGTAAGTCCATGTGTGACATTATAAATTTCCATTACTGATGTTTATTGTGTTCACATTATTTATGTTCGATTTATATCTGTTATAGGTACAGAATATGGAACACCTTTTTTGGCTCTTATTAAATGACAAAAAACAATTGAAGCCAACATATGAAGTCCACATTGAAGACGTTCCTGAACAGCCAAATTTGTAAGCACAACTTTAATTGAGTAGGCTATTCATACAACTTGGTTACGTAATTAGGAAGTTTTCAATAAATGTTTTGGTAACCACTTGGAGGCATGATTGTGGTATTATGGTGTTGAAGTATCTTGAGATATGGGACGGCGTCAAAAGATTTGATGGGAAAAGCATGTCAGCTTACACTGATGTATGTATAATACCCTCGGAACTGTTTACATTTAAGTTGCATAAAGTTATTTTGATATGAATATGTAATTAAGTAGTTATTCTTTGGTGGCAGGAGGATCTACAACAATTCAGGCAGCAGTACATTTGTGATTGGATTCTTCACCCAAAAAATAAGCATAGGGAGGCTGTCCTTGAAATATTTAAACCATATTTAAAGAAGTAGAGATGTCAATATTTTAGTGTTGATTTATAGCGTAACTTTTAGGTCTTTTTGGATATGGATGACGTGCAAATGAATTGTTAGTTGCACTCCTTTATACAGTGTTGAGGGTGACAATGACTAGAATCAATTTTGTAAATTATGGTTTTAACAAACAGTTCTGTTATGGATTCAATTTGTGGTTATATATTAAAGTTACATGCAGTTTATTTTGTGATGACTGACTTCCATCTAAGTGTGTACCCACTTTATATTTTTCTTACCAGGTAACTGATGATAAGTACGTTGGTATCCCTTATTTTGGAGCCTATTAATTAAATTAACTGAAGAACACCATGACTTCAATATGATTATAAATTCTGATAACATGATTGTATAAAAATGCCAAGGTTGTACAACTTTTTTATGAGCAACTATATTGTGAATTTTCAATCAAAATCGGTGACAATGAAAACTGTGAATAATATTAATCACTACTGCTGAAGTTGAACGTAGTAAACAGTAATCAGTACAAATACTTTGACCGTGTGAATAAATAAACATATCATTGACAAACACAAACTCTAATAACAAAAGGTGTTTGGTTATGCCATGTTGATCATCCCAAATGATCAAAAAAATGTTGCTCTTGTTGATACTAGTTCCTGAAAAAAAATAACAATTAAAATATTAAGCTATCATAAATATAAGGTAAAATTAAACATGTTTATACTGTGGCATACCTAATGATCTGTTCTGTACCAATAAGTTGTTGATTACTTTCTATTGATGTTAAAAGTGATAAAAAGTTTGTGCACTGGACATCATAAACCTGGGCATGGTATAGGGATAATTAATTATTTCCATTAAATAGCATAAGAAGATGTAGTTATGAAACGAATACTAACCATGTTGGTTGTGGTACCACTTTGAGCATTCAAAATTTCATTAGCTGGTGCAATTGAAGTATGAAGTTCCCCATCCTAAAGTGCATGTCCACAAATCAAATTAACAACTGGACAACCTGCATATTAAAAAATGGTACTCTGAATACAAATAATAAATACATATAGTGGCATTTCGAGAAGCTTTATTCCTAGTTGTTGCACATTTTTTTTTGCATATCTTCTCTACCGTTGATTGCATCCTTGTACCTCGTGGTCGACCCTTTCTTTTAACGTGAATTGGACTTCGAATCGTTGTTTGGTGAGCACCACTATTAATTGGAGAAGAAATTTGCACATTTGTTTGTTCATAGTTTTCTAATGTTGTGGAACAAGATAACGAAGGATTCCTTGATAATAAGTCTAATTGGGAACACAAGAATTCTATACCCCTCTCGCTTTGGCATGCAAACTTAGCAATGTCATAGAACTTCTTACACAATAAGTCATACCTATGAACAGTGGGTTCGTCTTTCTTAGTGTTATATGATGCTCTTATCAAAGTATGTCTTCGCAATATGCGTTTGCTCCATCGACTCAAAATATACTTTTGTGATACAAATTTTACCTCCTCTTGGGCACGGACCATCAAGCTGTGGCGGTAAAGTACTCCTCTAAACTCAAAAAGCCGACAAGTGCATTCAATGTCTTTTGTCACAACATCAAATATAACTTCATTATATTTGTCTGCACTTTGGTCTTTCCATATCAACGCCTCTTTAATAATATATTTTGCCTTACAACCATGAACTTCAACACTTTTGATATTACAATTCATCTTACACCTAAGCTCATTTTACACTTCACCAAACTTCGCATCAGTGTATTCATCTTGAAATTGTCTCTCAATAAATGACTGAGACCCACATGGAAGGGTAGTATTAGCAGAAGCAAAATCTGATTTGCACTCTTTCTCCGCCTTAGAACGAAGGGCGTTGTCATATTGGACAACAAATTGCTGGAGTGTTGTAGTAGAGTTGATGAACCCATCAAAGAAAGCATTCATTCTCTCACTTCTTTGAGTTGTGGACATGCCTACCCAAAAATGACATTTCAAATAACAAGGAACCCATCGACGTCTTTCTTCGTAAAGAGTGTAAAGCCATTCGTTAAGTTGAAGATCATACTTTTCAATGAATTTTACCCACCCATTCTCAAAATTTTTAGCACTATCTGACTCATATACCAATTCTTTTACATCATGCTTGATTTCCTTGTATTTGGTATATCCACTAATTTTTCAGGTAGTTTTTTCATGATGTGCCAAAGGCACCAATGATGTCGTGTGTTAGGGAAGACAATTTCAATGGCATTTTGCATGGCCTTGCATTGATCAGTGACAATTCCTACAAGGACTTTATTTCCCATGCATCGCAACCAACTTCGAAATAGTCACACAAACGTACAAGTATCTTCAGCACATATAAGCTCACACCCTAATAAGATTGACTGACCATGGTGATTAACACCCACAAATGGTGCAAAAGGCATATCGTACTTATTAGTTAAGTATGTGGTGTCGAAGGACACAATGTCACCAAAATCTGCACATGCAGCCCGACTCCTTCCGTCTGCCCAAAATATATTGGTTATGCGATTATCTACATCAACATCAATTTCAAAAAAGAAGTCTTTGTTCAACTCCCTCATACTGGAAAAATGATTTAATAAAGCTTGTCCGTCACCTTCCTTCCCTAAAGCGCGTCGTTGCTGACCAATATAGTTTCTTGCGTCTCTTTCGACAAAATGCAAGTTCTCAAACCCCCCTGCATCACACACCAAAGAAAGAAAGCTCTTGTGAATACGCACACCCGCTTCGTCATTTATGTCAAGGGTTCTTTTGGCTTGCATATTCAACTTCCTATTCCCACGAATTAGTCTTGACTTGGAGGGACTTACGTCATGATTGTGTTCATGGACCACATTGCTAATCATCCATTTATCTTCTCTTCTAACGACAGTAATGCACGCAGGACATTGTTTTCTTTGTGTGGGCAGTGTCTTCATTTCAGGTGGTATGGACGACACACACTTTCCCTCCCGCGAACACACTAATTTGAAGTAACATAATTGATTGTCATCGTCTTTTCTCGAAGTTCTGATTCTTGTTCTGAAACCACTTTTAATAGCGTATTCTTTGTAAAATTTCTTGACGTCGTCAACACTGTCAAAATACATCCCAACACACGGAGAAACGACATCCTCAGAGTGCTTTTCGTTGTCTTCCTTATCAATACCTTCCTCGTCCAAGATAGTTCCACTATCACCATCTTCTTCTAATAAATTGATGTCCTTCAAATCTATTGCGTTGTTTTCTTGTAAGTAATCCATCTACAGGTAATTCATAAAACACGCTTAGGTTCGAAAAAATTTATGACATAGTAATCTGATTTCTAATGCAGCAACACACATGGTAGGATAAAGTATCGTTTTATGTCCACTTTAGTAAAGGTACTTCGAAAACCATACAACATCACCTTACTATAGAAAGTATTAAATGCATTCATTCCCTCAACGAAAAAAATGATTTTTAGGTTTTCTAGCTTTGTATTAACCTTCAAATAATGTTTACCACAACAGTACGTACCTCGATTCTTTGGACGGGTATATGCGAAACTTCTTTGTGGAGGTGCGGAATGTTAGTTTCAACATTTATTGCTTTTTGCCATGGTTGGTTTCTCCCGCATTGAAAGCAAACGTCTTCTGAAGATGGAGGTTGGAGGAAGTAAATGCCATTTAATGATTCTGTGTGCGGTAGGTGAGAAGCAATGTAACAGGGCACACTCTTTCAAACAAATTAAAATGAGAAAGCTTTAAATTTGCCGTGTTCAAAAAGAAGGGCACATTGGTAATTTAGCGTTATGTTTTAAAGTCTATAAAAGCATTCTCATGTTGCCGGTCCTTATACTTCAACCACACTTATGTAGGTGCATTCAATTATCGCACACCACCTTGCTCATTAATTACGTTAAAATATCAGTGGCTAACCATTTTTTTTTGTCTTTCGTCTTAGGTATTAAGTGCAAAAGTGCAAAAATGGATCCTTGGGAGGCTCTTGCTGTTGATGATTCTGTTTTGAAAGAATTTTTGGAACGGTGCAATGGTAACACTACTTTCATCCCTGGCCCTACTAGACATACCCAAGCTGTTTTGCTTAATAGAGAGTTAAATGAAACACATAATACACAAGAGTTTTTGAACAACATGGTTGTTGCTAGTCGTGCACGAGATTTCTATACCAATGCATGGACATGGGCAAAAAAATTCATCAAACACCACGGTTAGCATGTTTTCCTTACTGCAAAACCAATGCTATTGAAGTTTATAGGATAAAATTTTAATTAATTAATATCGCATAATTTTCAGGTTTAGTTGACGACGGAGACATTAAAAATATAACTCCACTATCAAAGAGGAAATCAATGAATAGAATGCCTTTTGTTGCTTGTGTTGTCAAAGAGTGCAAACCAAACGGTCTAGGGGACATACTCATCACTATTAAGGTTATTTTTGATTTAGTGATTTTGGTGCAGTCCATTATTTAGTTATTGCTTATGTGTAAAATGACTATGTCAACACCCTACTGATACAGCCAAGGCAAGCCTACACAATAAAGTTCTATCAGATCGTGAGTTTGGTAGTGACATTGGTGTTGACTTTGTATTATTGTTGAAAGAAGTAAGTAAACTATGAAATTATGTCTCTTGATTGTTTTTCCTCTTCTTGTACAATTACTCATTAAACTTTATGAATTTTGATTCAATAGGTTGCTATATTCAGACCTTTTGGGTACCTCAACATCACACTTAGGAACATTGTCAAGGTACATAACTAATCTTGAAACAAATATATGTTTTTCTTAATTCATACCATGTCTTCAAGTCACACAATATAATCATTCATGACATTTGTAGGTTTTCAAGTATGACATAACTCATCCAACTGAAGAAGAAGTTAAAACTTCTATGCCTGTGGTGCAACTTAACTATGTTGTCAAACAAAATGTGGAAGCCAATGCCCAGCCCAGTATAAATTCCAATCCAAACGCAAATGACAACATAAATATGGGACCCAATTTGCAGCCCAATGTGGAGCCTACTAACACTGCTAATGTGGAGGATATACTGCAAAGGATGGTTCCTCCATCCACCAATATTCCATGTCTTGAGGTTGGGGAGAGTTCCAAAGTTCAATCTTCTGTTCTGGATAATATATCACTTACGTAACTCATGACTGTTTAATGTCTTCAAATTTTAGGCTATTTATTTTTAACTTTAGTGGTTCTATTGTTAATTTTAATTTTCATGGCACTGTTGGAAGGATCTACTACATCTATGATATTAAACTTATTTTATCACTATGATATCCATGTAACTGTCAATTTAACTTATTATATGATCATCTATGTACAATTAACTGTTGACCACCGACAAATTTTTTGCACACCTTCATAATTTATGATCTTTGAAAAAGGTTATAGTATGAAACTCACTTACAATCAATCACATAAATAGAGTAAAATTTAATGTAGGCTACTGCCCATGATGAATCTGTGGGAAAATTGTGGTACAAGTGGAACATAACATACATGCCTAACACTGACAATAATAAATGGTTATCAATCAAGTATTAAGTGCTAACCTACAATAAACATTTTGCACACCTTCTAAATTCGTGGGTTCTGCTAACATAAATTCAACGAAAGTTAACCTTACCAAAGTTGGTGTGTGATAATTGATAATAACTACTCCATACTTAATGAAATATAACACCTTTATGCGTATATGAAACATATTGAACAATAACAGACTACGTGTGGCATAATTCATCCACAACTCCAAAATGATATTTTTGTTATTTGTATTCAAATTATATAATAACTCAAGAACAATTAAGTAGTGACCTGGTCCAAAAAATTGGACATAATAACTCTCAGATTTTTAAATGTAGATCAATCATATATTAAGTGTTGACCTGTGAACAACATCTTGCACATAATTACTTATTTGTCATCTTCGTGGTAACCAATATTACTAAATTTTGGACCACATACGTATTCGTTGTTCACTTGCTATAAAATTTAGTTGCAACTCAATCAAAATTAAGATGAACAACATCCAACTATCACTTCACATAAACCACTCAAAATTTCATAAATCAATGACTAAGCCAAACAAGAAAATTGTCATCAATCACGTCCACAATGTTTAAACATAAAAAATACCAAATTTAGCAATAGAAATCCAAATTACAACAAACATAAAATCTCTAAATCAACTACTTATGGCGCTTCCTCCCACTAAATGTTGCAAAAGGAGTTCTTATTGCCATACTCCTGACACGCAACTGAGGACCATCCCTTCGTCGCACATACATGTTGCTTTGTTCGAATTCTTGTGCTTCCTGATTTGGAAAATGAACTTCTTCCGCATGACCCCTCTCACCAGAATTGCCAAATTCAATGCAGCCCCTGGGGTGGTTGGAATTAGGTGTTTGCGAATGACCAACACTTGGTTCACCAAACTCAGAAAACTTCATTTTGCCCTGCTAATGTTGGCGCTGGTTCTTCCTCTCAATCATCATTGCATTCAAGTCTACAAGTTCTTTTTGCAATTCCCCTAGCACACTTTTTTGATGTTCAAAAAAATTAATTAAGTCAACTATTTTAGTACCCTTAGTTTGACGTCCATATACCTCAAAACCTTCTTTAACGAAGGAATTGGTCAGCTCTTCTGCAAAGGCAGCAACATCTGCAACAACCTGAAACAATTCACAACAAACTTCAATCAGTATAGATGACACATTTAGGAAAAAAATCAAAAAACAAAATACCCAACTTATAGTGTTATTTGTCAAACTCCTTTTAATTACATTGTCCTCTGCTTTCATTTCCATCCAATGAAAGATTCTGGGAAACTTTATCGTGTGCTGACAATCCTTTAAATTCGGAATCAAAAAATGGTCAAAAGACCATAACTGCCACAATTGTAATCAAAATCAGTCAAAACTCATAACCAAATATTTTAAACTGATCAAACAAGTTTGAAATTAATTTAACATACAGTACATGTAACAAATAAACACGTCCAGCTACATGGAAGTGTTTGCTGCTTTGTTTCTCCTTCAAGAACAATTTAGCTTGACATATACTGCCAACCAAAAACTCATACACCACTCGACCCCAATTAAATTTTCCAATACTACCAAGGTCATCAACAATGTTGAACAAAATAGAAAAAAATGTTCCACTACGATTGGACAACAAAAACTCAGAAATTGCTAACAAAACGTAAAGCTTACCAAAATCCTCTAAACAAAGCACTTTAATATGTTTTAAGATGTAATCATATACCATTTAGATATCAACAACTTTGGAAGCTCCAAATAAATTCCTTGAATCACTATTTAACCCTTCCTGGTTTAAATCAATGTTCTCATCAACCACCCTCAAACCTAGACCAAGACATACATCTAAATAGGTAAATCCAACAACTTCTGTACTCATGTGAAACCCCCCCAACCTTTCCACCCACCTACTAATTAACGGACTCAAAAGATCCTAGATATTTTAATAGACTTTTTCAACTCAACCATCCATCCAAACTGTGTTCCTCGAATAAATGACTTTTGCTCATCTGTTAACTTCTTATTCAAACTACCAATCAATTTTGTCCGACATGAATGCCTAAAACAGATCTGGAACAATAAAAAAAATAGTTATGTCATTTTTATCATAACAAATTTCAAAATAAATTGAATTCCAAAATTTATCAATACCTTGCGGTCAACATTCAATTCACTTCCCTCACTGACTGAAGCCATATTTATGACCTGAATACATAACCCCAGGTAATCACCCAATAATCAATTATGGAATAAAATAATATGGAAGTTAAAAAGATTGAGTCAAACCACATACTTCCAAAAAATTTAACACAGGTCATCACCTATGAGCAAACAGGTCATCATCAATAAATCATACAACTTTAATCCACTTGGGTTTGAAACCACATCAAAGAGATAATTTCAAATGAAATCACACTATCCATACTTAATCACCTCATAATCAACTATTGAGTGTTATCACATGAAAGATCAAAAAAATTCAGTCATACCATAAGCTTCCAAAAAATTCAACACAGATCATCACTTGTGACCAAAAAGGTCATCACTCATACATCACACAAGTGTAATCAAGTTGGCAATGAAACCACATCAAAGAGATAATTACAAATTAACTCACATTATCCAAACAGAATCACCCAATAATCAATTATGGAATAAAATAATATGGAAGTTAAAAAAATTTAGTCAAACCACATGATTCCAAAAATTGCAGCACAAGTCATCACTTCGATGCACACAAGTCATCATCAATAAATCATACAAGTTTAACCCACTTGGGTTTGAAACCACATCAAAGAGATAACTACAAATGAACGCATATTACCCATACTTAATCACCCCATAATCAACTATTGAGTGCTATCACATGAAAGATCACAAAAATTCAATCATACCACACGCTTCCAAAAAATTCAACACAGATCATCACTTGTGACCAAACAGGTCATCACTCATACATCATACAAGTGTAATCAAGTTGGCTATGAAACCACATCAAAAAGATAATTACAAATTAACTCACATTATCCAAATAGAATCACCCAATAATCAATTATGGAATAAAATAATATGGAAGTTAAAAAGATTGAGTCAAACCACATGATTGCAAAAAATGCAGCACAAGTCATCACTTGGATGCACACAAGTCATCATCAATAAATCATACAAGTTTAACCCACTTGGGTATGAAACCACATCAAAGAGATAATTACAAATTAACTCACATTATCCAAACAGAATCACCCCATAATCAACTATTGACTGGTATGAATTCAAAAAATTGAGTCAAACCACATTATTGCACAAAATGCACCACAGGTCATCACTTATGAACAAGCAGGTCATCACAATAAAATAAGACAGATTTCATCAACCTAGTTAGAAAACTAGTATTGATGCACCTATCAAAGCACCAAAATCACAAAAACAGAAAAATAACACAAACTTACCAACCACCGCCTGAATCGAACAACTGAAAGCACCAAAAACCCTAACTTCGCAAGCTTCATCTTCGATTACAGTGTTGTGGTCATTCACATGTACAAGATATATGATAAATTCGCCTTTAAACAATAACTCACTCGACTATGCAGGCGAAAACCAAAAAAAAAAATCTCAGTTCCTTAACGAAAAAACCCACAACGACGACTTCGAAAAAAAATACCACAAACATGTTGGCGTAGTGGAGAAACGCACAAAATACGAACCACGATGCTGAATCCAACAATGGAGACGAACAAAAACCCTAACTCTGGGAGGATCGTCTTCTCCCTTCATCTTCTCTCTTCGTCTTCTCCCTTCGTCTTCTTCGACTCACTAAAACACACGTATTCTCCTTTCTTCCTTTCTCCTTTCTTCCTTTCTCCTTTCGAGTGGGTTTTCCCTTTCTTTCTTTCTTTTCCCTTTTTTCGTTTTTTCTTTCTCTGCGCAACCCACTCTCCAAAGAAAACCTAATTTCCCACCCTTTCAATTTTCACGCCCAAACCCACTCTCCAAAACGTATTTCTGATCCGCTCAATTTTCACGCCCACACCCACTCTCCAAAACGTGCCACGTCTCAAGTAAGATGCTTTAATAAAATTAATTTTAATTTAAAAAATAAAATTCACCTGTGCATGCCACGTCATGGAGTCAAGTACGGAGTCAAAATATGGAGTCACTTTATCATTTTCCTTTATGTTTTGATATTTAAATTTATGGTGTTTTGATATGATGTTATTATGAATTGAATTTTTTTACATAATATCATTACTTTTTCATTAAAATTGTATGTGGTGGTTATTATATTTTTTTTACCGCAAAATTTCCGTCATAACCTGTTATGGTTTCCGCCATAATTTTATAAGAGTTTTTGGGGTCATTGATATTTTTCTTTATCCGGTATCAATAACATTGATTCCAAATACAGGGCGAACTAGTCAAACCCCTATTTTGCAGACTAAAACGTAGAGTTAAAATGAATTAGTCTGACTCACGTTATCATCTTAATTATAATAATAAACAATTTGTATATAATTTTAAGTATATATATATATATATATATATATATATAAAATTCATAAAGCTAAAGACATACATAAAATATGTAATTAAAAGATTTTAAAAGGGATTTGTCTATGATAATATTAGTGAGAAATTAAAATTATTTCAATGAACAAAATCCTTCACACAAAATATTATTTATACTATTTATAATTTGTGAGGAAAATTTTTAAAAGGGTCACAAAATATTTTAATTTTATTTTGCATTGAAATATTAGTGATAAGTATTTTCTGACAAACTTTTTATTATTATTATTATTAATAAATAATAATATTAATAATAATAAATAATCATAAATGTTTATCAATTCGACAATAATATTGTCTTTACTGAAAATTTAGCGGTGATTTAGAAAATCTGTCATAAATTATATCAATTGAACCTCATCTTAAATTAATATTCGTCATAAAGATTATAATTTAGAAAAATATTTTGACACACTTGTACATTTATTTGACATATTGGAAAAAAACGTGTCAAAAGAATAAAAGAATGTAAAATGTGACATTGTCCTTATATTTTGTTGTAAACATTATCACAAATTAGGGATGGCAATTAGGGCCTGGCCCGCGGGCCCGCATAAAAAACGCGGGGCGGGCCAGGATAGTGAGCCCGCAGACCCGCACGGGCTCGGCCCGTATAGGCCTGCGGCCCGCACGGGTCGGCCCGCAAGCCCGCATAAAATTAAAAAAAAGAAAAAAAACTTGCACTTGTGTATATTAATTACTTCTTTTATGGACTCTTACATTAACATTTCAAATTCTTGTATAATTGGAAAAGACAAGTATTATGTAATTCTTAATGTGCTAAAATTTAAAGAATACATTGTGTATGTCATAGTATGAATATGATGAAAATG
>Ga0214545_1011294_pt1 | contig 12410 bp, 6 predicted proteins | sample CNSS4metaG_FD_160064 | JGI IMG/M metagenome (GOLD analysis project Ga0214545, IMG submission 160064) | Root nodule microbial communities from cowpea collected in UCLA plant growth center, Los Angeles, California, USA - CNSS4 | ecosystem: Host-associated > Plants > Roots > Nodule | place: USA... | reverse complement strand
TACTTCTTCTCCTCCATGCAATGTTCTTCTTCATGTATCCTTTCTCTTCTTCGTCGAAGATTCAATTCTTTTTTTACTTTTTTTTTTTCTGTTGAACATGTGTCTTTATATATCATTTTTTTTTTTTTTTTTTTTTTTGTTTTTTTTTTTTTTTTTGATTTGTTTTTTTTTTTTTTTTTTTTTTTTTTTTTATTTTTTTTTTTTTTTTTTTTTTTTTTTTCCTTTTTCTTTTTATTTTTATTTTTTTTTTTTTTTACTTTTTTAATGTTGAAGATATTGTACCCATGGTTTAGTACCTGTGGATAAGTAATTTGTGTAAGTCAGTAGATTCTATTTTCTATCCTTCTTCTTCCTTTCGTGTTTTCCATTTCATGTTCTCCATACCTTTCATCTTAATCATCGTCGTACACTTCTTTTGAAAAAAAAGTGAAAGTTAAGTATTTTTCATTTTTAATTTTTTTTAATATTTTAACTTCGTCGATGTTATTTTTCATTATGTGGAATGTGGGACTGACATGGTGGTTCGTGGAGCATGGTAACTCACGTAGAAGTTGCAGCATTGAGTTTCAATTTTTTTCTTTTAGGCGTCAAAGTTTCAATTTTTTTTTCTTTTGATGTCAAAGTTAATATTTTTTTTTTCTTTTTGGAAGCCAAAGTTTCAATTTTTTTTCCCATTCAATTCTTTATTATTCTTATTATCATCTCACATTTTTCTATATTGTCCTTTAATTTAATAAATATTTATTGTGTAAAAGATTCTTAAGAATGACACAATATTATAGAAGAATGTTTGATAAATCTTTTGTTTCTTAAATTAATATTTAGGGTTAGGTATGACTTTGACCCAAATTTTGAATTTATCTCTCTTTGAAATTTCGATACATTTTGGTCCTTAAATTTCAGAAATGAATGAATATAGTCTTATTAAACTCATTATGTTAATTTTTTTTTTAAGTTTCAAACGTATTTCCGAGTTAATATTGAATCGTGAATATGTCAAATAGTGTAAACAACTCAAATACTAACATGAAACGCGTTCAACATATAAAAAAAGTTGACTTAATTTGATTAGAAAGACTATATTTATTCAATTTTAAAATTTAAAAATCAAATATATCAAAATTTCAAAGATATGTTTCAATTTAGAATATCAAAAGATTAAAAAAATACTTAACCCATATTCTTATAAGTGCGGAAGTGTCATGATGAAATTATTTATTCTAATAAAATTGAGTACTTTTAAATACATACTTAAATTAACGTAGCGTAAAATAATTATATCTTACTTCTGTATAGTAATAAACAACACAAATATATTTCAAAATTAATTATTATAATAAAATTAATTAAAAAATGTTACTATAATTTATTTTAGTTATGAAAAATTATATAGATAAATAGTAATTGTGAAAATAATATTTTCTTAATTTTTATAATATTATAATGGAACACTGGTAATGTAAGTTTACATCAAAATAAAAAGTAAACCTATAATTAAAATATGTATACAAAAAGTAGTTATAAAATATTTTAATTTTAAAAAAATAGTATTATAATTATACAATGAAAACACTTTTAGTTTCTAACTTCTATAATATTATAATTGTACTATAGGAATACTTGTAAAATTTCAACAAAATAAAAGGTAAAATACTAAAATATGTATAAAAAAAGTACTTATAAAATATTTAATTTTTGTTAAACCTTGATTATAATTATATAATAAAAACACTTTCAATTTTTGTGATAGCTATTTCAAATAATAGAAATTAAAAAGTTGGATAGTAAATATAAAGATACTAAGGACGAATAAGACTGAAAAAACTGTAAACCAACAAAGTTCAATCCTCATTGTTAATGGTTGTGGATATTGGGAAAAAAAAAAATTTACTTACAGATATAATTTAAATCTTTAGGAATAAAATGTTGACAGGATACACTAAGCAAAACAAAATACAATATATATATATATATAAATGAAGTATATAGATAATCATAAGAGTCTCTGGAAAGATATGAAGTTAAGAACAGGTAATCAACTTAAAAAGATTAAATTGTTGACTACTTAAGTTGTTATCAGTTCAAACAAGGATGAAGAAAACATTTCACACCTGCATTCTTCTTTCATTCAGAAAACAATGTCAACAATTTTCCAATATGCAGCACAGTGCCAAGTGTCCATTAGCATAGGAACAATAACAGACAAAGTAGAACTCTCCCTTTCACTTTTTGACATATATGTAAAGAATGTTGAGTAAACATGTACTTTTTTACTAAAATTATTATTAGAAAAGTCATGTTACTTGCAAAAAAGAATAAATGTAAGAAAATGTATAATGAGAAAAGTGAAATTTTCAAAGTTTGCTTTTCTCACAAAATATAGTATTTCACTATTCTTTGAATGAATGAGAATCAATTAACAACCCTGCATATTTTTTTTTTGGCAAAAATAACATGCATTCTGTTGTTATTTGCATTCTATTAACAATAAATTGTCAAACACCCTCCACTAGGATCCTCTGCAGTTTTTAGAGGTTCATAATCTAAGATGAAGCATTGATGCGAAGTTCTTAACAATATTTTGCAACAACAATTCTTCTTTTTCTGATGAGATTCCTTGCAGATTTTATAAAACAGTACAAGGATCTGTCTACATTCTACTTCTCAGAAAGTTCCTACACTTACTGAATGGTTGAAGTGAGTTCACAATTTTTCTTTCTGGGCTACCTCAGTTGTTATGTTAGGCTCTAATCACAGGTACATGTGTATTACACCTATTTCGTGACTCGGGAAGCTAATGAAATACCATCATTAATATTTTGCACTTCAATAGTTAGGATTTCTGTAACATCTCTTCATCACAGTTCTCTGAAAGTATAACATCTGGCACCTCCTCAATATCATCTGCAGGCTAATAATGGAATACAAACATGTCATATCTCTCAAACATGAATAAGAAGAAAATGTGTAACATATCCAACACAATAACTTACTTGCCATAGTTCCAGTAGATGCCAAAGTAAAAAACTCAATATCATAACCAAGCAAAAGAGCTTGCCTGCCCAAGCTCCACAAGACAAGTATCTAACACAAAAGAGACAATCAGCAATAGAAGAACTAGCACTGATATTTGTAAGGTCTGGAAAAATGCTCTCACATTAAGATGAAACCATTTCAACAGATCATAGAATATATAAATACTCAGATTCTTTTGATCCTACTCCTAATTTAGGTATTTATTTTACACATGAACCACTTAGGTTAACAAAAGAATTGTCAAAGCTGTAGTTTAGTTAAATGAAGATCCCAAAGTACAGTGCTTTGACTCTCACATACGTTACAAGCAGATTAGATAATGCTCAAGTAATTAGCGAATCACATGATTGAAACAGAATGATCAGTGGACTTTTTTGTACAATTATGTGTTGCTGATATAATCAAATAGAACCAGGAAAGTACTACCGTGAGAGACATTCTAATAGACTTTGATTGGGACATTTTGAAGCACGATCATATACAATTTCTGTCCGCTTGGCAACATCATGCCAGTTGTAGAGTTGCCTCATCTACAGAAAAGAAATGAATGAATTGAAGGGTAAATAGTTTACACACTGAAAGCAACAGAATGAGGCTATTTAAACTAAAAACTCACTCGATTGTGCATGACTTGTGGATCAATTTTGGGAAGCATAGATATTGCTGTTTGGATTGCTTGCACTATATCACCTGGATCAGGTTCTGCCAACACAACCATGTCATCGGGTAAAACCTACAACAAGGGAGTTAATATATATCAAACACTGATTATAGGATTCCACAATTGTCTCAACAGCCATGTATGTGGATCTGGTTAGAAATGGAAGTTCATAACAGTTAATCAAAAAGAAACTATATTGAAAACATTTATACTAAAACCAAACAGGTGCAAAAAGAAGATGCCAGATACCTACCTCAGGAACACCTCCAACTCGGGTGCTCACTGTTAACAATCCACAACTAGCAGCCTCTAATATCGCCATGCAAAAAGCTTCTGTCAAGGAACTATAACAATGCAAAGCTCAGATAAGACAACAGATATAAAAGAAATAATATTGGAAAGAACAGAAGAACTCAAAACAAGAATTTAAAGCCCAGAAAACATAGCATGTGCAAACCGATAAAGTTCATGTCCTCAATACCGAGTTAAAATCAATAATTTCATATTGGAAGAATGAAATACTGCATAGCTTGGATTGATCTTGATTTTTTATGCAATTCATATGTCATGGATCAGCATGTGCAAGTTTCACATTGACTTTATGAGATGTAAGCCAACCAAGTGTACATAAACAAAAGGTAGAAATAATGTAGCATTAATCATTTTGGGTGAACTAGTGTCCCCATTCTATGGGTTCTTAGAACCCCTAGATTGAATTGGATCTAATTAAAATTACCCCTTCTCCTAAAGATGTAATACTACTATCAACCCGCGCACGTACTCCTTAGATCACTAGCGTCTGTCATGTCACACATATAAACAAGAGGGTTGAATTTGAGATTCTTCCCAACGGTTAGAGTCAGTGAGTCATTAGAATTGCTAGGAAATAGTAACATTAATTGCTAAGATCAGCTATCAAAAACCTTAGCTCAAGGGTCAACATTCTTTTTAGCCATGCGTATCGTTTTATTGTTGTATAGGCTGGTATAGAGACTAAAATTTCTCCTACTTATAAATGACCAAGTAAAACAGAATAAAGATACCTCTCTTTACTGAAATGGTACCCTACCATGATCTTCAGACCCAAACAATTTGGAATAGATGAGTGATCCCTCATAGACAATGGAGCCAGAAGAACACTTACGCTGATTCCATTTTGACAAATCTTACGACCAAAATGACAGAGGTTTTGTACAAAACTCAGGCTACATCACAATGCCCGATATCTAATTCGTCTACTGTACCCATCTGCACCATGTTGGATGGGTTGAATTCAACTATGGTCCCAGGTGGCTGAGACACACATCTCAAGCAAGAACAAACTGGAATATATTGACAGATCATATCCTGAATTGTTAACAACTGATCCGACGTTTAAGAAATGATGAACTGAGAAGGCTGTACGAAAGGATGGTTGATCAACACAACGGACTCCTCATTGATGGGGAATTTCATCAGCTTCCCAACAATCAAAATCTTGGATACCAAACGTCATATAGATTTGATTTGAAATTTACAAATATATAAAATATACCTTTCTTTTCAAATTATTTCTTTTAGGGCAATTCTTCTTGATGTGTCCATTTTACCATTTTTCCTTTAAATCAAAAACCATAAGAGGAAATGAAAAGTTTCTCTTTATGGGACATTGTTTAATCTTGGATAGTGGACTTGATATATTTTTAAAGGGACTTGATATATCTTGGATAGTGGACTTCATATATTTTCAAAAGGATGTCTTTATGTACTTGAATGTGCTAGAAAATTTACTTCTTGTTGCAAAGTTGGATGAATTAGGATTTTATGTTAAGATTGGAAACAATGTTTTCTCTTTATTTAAAGACATTTATTGTTATGAATCTTGTACTTCAATAAATGGTTTATATTGTTTCAATCTTGATGTTAAGTTCATTGAATCATTGTTTAATGTTGAATACGTACTTGGTAGTAAGAGGAATGTGCTTGATAATAATTCTGCTTATTTGTGACATCAAAGATTAGGTCACATATCCAAGAAAAGAATAATGAGGTTAATGAAAAATGACATTTTACCTCAATTGGATTTTGATAACTGGGATGTATGTTTGGATTATATTAAAGGAACGCAGACCAAACAGATATCCAAGAATTATGGTACAAGAAGCAATCACTTGAACGTTGAAGGATACATTGATGCAGATTAGGCAGGGAATATTCTTGACAGGAAATCCACATCTGGGTACTTCATTTGTGGGATGAAATTTAGCTACTTGGAGAAGTAAAAAGAAAAAGCAAAAGGTAGTGGCTTTGGCTATCATTGAACCTGAATTTAGGGGCATGGCAAAAGGATTGAATGAAGTATTTGTATTATGGCTTAGAAGGTTACTAATGGAGATGAGCTTTGGTCCCAATGGAGATGAACCTGTTTTTGTGACAAAAAGTTGCAATGTCATCTCTCACAAATCTCTGTCCAATACTATTGAACAAAGCATGCGGAGATACACAGGTATTTCATAAAGAAGAATCTCAAAGAGATGTTTATTGGATTTCATTTTGTCAAGTCCGTAGATATGTTGGAAGATACGTTTCAGCAAAGAACTCTGACTCTCTTGACAAGTTGGCCATTAAAAGACATCTATGCAACAAGTTGAGGGGAGTGTTAGTATCTTTAGAATCGCAAGAAAATATGAACTTTGACTGCTAGGATCAACTGTCAAATCCCTTAGTTCAAGGTTCACCCTTATTTTTAGCCTCTGTATCATTGTATAGGCTAGTATAGAGCCAAAAAATACTTCTGTTCTGACAGTTAATTAAATGAATACTTTGGGGGGTCAGTGGCATGTCACTAACCAATCCTCTGGTTTAAAAATAACTCTCTCAATGATGTATAAAATAAATTCCTCAAATCTCAGAAGATTTTCCATTTTTCTCTTAAAGATGTTATCCAAATCTATAATAGCTGATAAGTAAGACAGATGACCACAAAAGGAAATTCTAGAAGGTTGATACGCATTAAACTAAGTTAGCAAATTTAATATTTAAGCTTCAGACACTTTACAATGGCTTTGTCCCTCTTATTTATCAAAATTATATTTTACTCCCTGTCCTTCCAACACTAGTAGCATCCTGTGGTAGTTAATATTTGCCAGCGAACAACAATAGCGAAAATAAATGTAAAAGATCTGACCTACTGCTACAAATTATGACAGAATTATTAACACATCACCAAGAAAGAGTAAAAAGTTTAGGAAGAAACTGAACCAGGTTAAGAAGATATGTCCAGATATTAGAACAGATCGAACTTGTGTATGTGGTACAGCTCCCAATAAATCAACTCTATCAAAAAGAGAATGTTTTTCTCTCATCTCTTCCAACCGCACACGCTTAGGTCCATCACCACCGATAATGAATCGAACCTTCAAATAGATATATAAATTATGCCTTCGAAAGTATTCAGTAAAAAGGCTATAAAATATATAATGTACTCTGGACAAACATATTTCTTTTGGTGCATAATTTACCGTGGCTCCTACATGAGGAAATAAATAAAATAGTAACGATACATGCAAAAGATGCAGAGAGACCATAAATCATATGAATGGTTGAGACAGATGCAATATAGAGAGGGGTTGCTCTGTCAATGGTAAAAAATTCACATCACAGTGATCACATACACATGAAACATCAGATTTCATTAGGTTCTACCAAGATGCTAAGGTTAACATAAATGATTTAAGAATGCACTTATCTTTGTTATGCATACTTGTATATACAGTAAGATCACCATATAACTTTTTTGCCAAGGTCAAGCAAACAAATAAGTTATTGGTACAAGTTATTGTAAAACTAAAGTGTCATAGAAAACTATGAAGTTAGAATTCTTGAAAAGGTGGACATCTATACGTGCTTATTGTACTTAACAGCAATGCACTTTTGAAAAACAGTCATTAGATGTTTCTCAAAACAAAAACTTAACAGAGCACCAGAAGAAGCACCATTGAAATTTTGTTAAGTAACACAAATTTTCAGCTTTTGTTATCTACAAGCAGCAGAATGGAAAGGGATACATAACCACAGGAGTCTTAAATTAATACCATAAGCATTATATTAGACAGAATCCAATTTCATTAATCTCATTATGCAAGACAAAACTAACAGTGATTTCAAATTCCAACAACTCACATTAGGATGCAACCGGCACACTTCTGGAATGACTTCAACAAGCAAGTCTGCTCCTTTCCGGTAAACCAATCGACTGACAACAACAATAACAATTTCCGATCCACTAGGGCGTTCCAATGCTGGCTTGAACATGGCAGTGTCAACAGCATTAGGAATAACAAAAACCTTTTCTGGTGCCAAACCTGACCTCAACACTGTGTTTTCCTTGCTTGTGTGGGAGACACAGATTGCTTGGCTCACATCTGCCAAGGTAAACTGCATCACCTTGTTCATATGAATGCTACCAACATCCCCAAAACCATGAAGTGAATGATCTGTGAACACAACCCTGTATCCCATGATCCTCGAATTCAAAAGGGCATCATGGCAAAGTGTTGAGAAAGTTTGATGCCCATGTACTACAGTAATTCTTTCTCGAATGAGAATTGTTCTTATAATTGGTAACAACCCATACAAGGTTGGAAATGTACTCTGATTAAAGAACGGTCTCCACGGAACATAGTAAACTTTCAAACCACCAGTCATATATCTAACCCCAGAACGATTTCCATAAGCATGAGTCACCACCACCACCTGAATAGTCAAAAAAATCAACAGTAATGCTACAAAAGTAATGCTAAACCACTCCGTGTACAATTTGCATTTACTACATTGATCTTCCTTTGTACTAAAGAAGAATAAGAAGCTATAATTATAACTAAATCTTGAGTACTACCAAACCTGATAGCACAGCAATAGACGAAGTACAAATAATATAACAAAATGTACAACCTTTTTTACAAGGTTAGAGCAAACCCAATTGTTCTATTTTATTATTTATTGATTTTTTGCTGATAAAAAAAATTGAAATGAAGAAGTCTAATAATTTGGGTTCTGAGGATCAACTCCCAAAACTAAGATAAATTGGGAAAAATCTAAGACGCTGACCTTGTGGCCTAACTTGAGCAAGCATTGAGAGAGGTAATAAACGTGGTTCTCGACACCACCAAAGTTGGGATAGTAAAAATCGGATACCATCAGAATTCTATGCTTCTGGGGTGGTGAATCACCCATCACAATCACGTACCTGTTGCATGCAGCCAAAAATGAAAATGAGATGCTTGTAGTAATTAATGAAAAAGGTGGTGAAATTCACGAGAAATGAAGGAATGGTAATGCATACCTTGCAGAAGGAGAGAGTGAGAATGAGTAGAAAAGAAGAAAAGAAGAGAAGAGAAAAACGCTTCGTTTCTCTGTGGTTTTCACCGTTTCAAATTCTTGCTACGTTCAGTATGAGTTTGAGTTTGAGAATTAGAAGGTAACGAGCATGGTCAACATTTTTCTTACCTTTTACGTGTGAATGGTTAGTGCTCTTGTCGTTTTCTGATTTCTCCATTAGCTGTAGATAATTATTAATTACCGTTTTAAATAGAGTTGTTGTTTAAGATAAGAATTTAATTTTATATGGAAAAAAGTTGAAGGTTATTCTTAACGTCATTATTAGTTGACAGTTAATAGCAATAAATTTAAGAATCACAATTTCCGATAGCAAAAGATAATTATTAATACATTATTCTCTTTTATGAAAACAAATTCATTATCATATCTTATAATTAAACTTCCTCACTCTGAAAATTTGAAATAATTAATTAATCTTCACTCTTAAACTCACTCATATATATATATATATATATATATATATATATATATATATATATATATATATATATATGTGTGTGTATATATCAGTAATAATTCATTATTATCATATTTCCTGAAGTGTTAACAAAGTTGGAAATCTATTCTAGTTAAATATTCATGGATAAATATTATTTGACCCAGAAAGAGATTGAAACAAAAAATAAAAAATAGATGACAATATATAAGCAACAGACATGTATCCTAACACCCAACATTTTCTCCAATCAATTATCCTAAATATTATTTACACAATAACATCTTCAAATTTTATACTTATAATCGATAAATAAAAAAGAAAAAAATGGTTACAAATACAACACTATTAAAAAAATTCATATTTCCTACCAATTTTGTTTTGAAAATCTTTTTGTAAGAAATACTTGCAAATTTTGTTGTAAAAATTTTTTTGCAAGAAATTGCTATCAATTTTCTTGCAAAATATTTTGTATAACACACTTTTCGCAACAAATTTTGTAAGAAATACTTGCAAATTTTATAATTTTGTAAGAAATGATTACCCGCGAAGGAATTATCTGTCAATTAAAATTATTAAAAAAACTGACAGAAAAAAGTCTTTTCTTACAAATTCTTTTAACAAATTTGTAAGAAAAATCTCATGTAATATGAAAATTTCTAGTAGTGCAACATCTAGATAAATGAATATAACGCCAAGTTTCTTAAAAAAAGCGCTTACGGAGATAATAGATTAGTTTTTACAAAACTTAAATAAACATCGAAGATAGTACACTAAGTACATTACGTTATTACATTGTAAATTGATAAAGAAATATATTGTATAATACTTTTCGTTCAAAAGATTATTGTATAATTTTATTCTTCTTCGTTATAATCATTTGTTGCACTCAATTTCCTTGGAAAATTGTAAAGATTGCACCTCTTTCTACTTACTTCAAAGATTTGATATATACTTTTTCTAACATCAGTTGAGGAAATGACTCTCCCACAATAGATTTTATGGATGATATCTTATACGAGAAAAAAAGATTTTAGATGAAGTATTAGGAATCTAAGTGAATTTGAGTCTCACATTGAATATAAATAAATAAAAAAGTTTAGTAACATACAAAAAAGAAGACATATAAGTCTATTCCCTTAATATTTTGGACTATAAATGATATTGTAATCTCTTATATGAAATTACTAATGACTTATTGGTATCAAATATGTACATACACATTTTTATTATCATATCCAATTGAAAATTTTGATTATTACCATATACATTCATGTTTAACTAATTGAGAATTCTATATCAAAATATGAACATACTCAAATAATACTCATAAAATAACATTTATTTGACATCCCTACTTTTAAGAGATTACAAAAGAAAAATCTTACAAAAATTCTTCGCATTAATTATAAAAAAGAACTTTCTTATCCGAATTTTGAATATAAACGTCATCTTTTGAGTCTGGATATTTTATTCTTCTATATTTATCGGATAGATTCAAGATTAAAAAATTTCATATTAATTATAACTTCTCTTAAATTACTTTTATTTGACATATGTAAATTGATTTCCATGTAAATACATCTAATTTATTTTAGTATGTTTATAGTATAATAAATGAACTTGACCAAGTATTATGTACTTAGTGTAACCTAGGAAATAATTAAGAAGTATAGAAATAATATTGAATCAACAGTGATCTTTACTTACATAGTGTATAAATAATACTTACACATTTAACTTTTAGGTGTTCCATATTCGATTGCTATGAATTAGAATTATTCAATTCTATCAAATAAGAACAAGAAATTTGATTATATATATATATATAACAATATATAAAAATATATCTTTTTTATCCATATTTTTTATTATAATTTTATTCTTAGTTATTATTTTAAAATTTAATTATTTAATTAATAATTTATACTGTTATTTTAAATTTTTTTTATCTTAATCGTTATTTTAAAACTTTTTTTTATATAATTATTTTATTTTTTTAATTTTATATTTAATAATTTAAAAAAAAATTAATTATATATTTTTTATTAATCTTTGTTATATTATTTTAACAACTGTGAAATCAACTTTCACACCTGTGTTTACGTTGTTATAGTATTTTATAATATTGCATTTTGGTTATTAAATTATTGTTAAATTATTTTAAATCTAAAAAAAGAGAAAAAGAATTTTCGGAAAGACCATCATTTCACGAGAATTTTCGGAAAGACCATCATTTCACGCATACATGGTTACCAAAATTACAAGAGTTTGATTAGTTTGTACAATGCATAAGATGTGACAGGATTTTGCATTTTCATCTATTTTTGAAAATGAATTATTACCAGGGCTCAGCTTCATTCAAAGAATTTAATTTTCTCAATATCCTTAAAATAAAATTTAAACACTAATACCAAAGCATTTAAAACACTTTACTTCTTTAGTATTGGTACGTGAATAAGACCAGATTCCATTCACCTATATAAATATTTCATGTTAAACGTGCAAGAGACCCTCTTTCTGACAAGACTCGAGTTTCTCTCCGCTTTCACCGATGGATCGAATCCAGCACAAGTTTGTGAAGGTTGGTGATGGTCTCAATCTCCACGTCGCAGAAATCGGAAGCGGTAAGAATCAATCCAACGCCGTCGTTTTCTTCAGCTTGTGCATTTCTTTTTTCGTTCTTGATTTGGACTGTGTTGGTGTTTTCAGGTGGAAACGCCGTCGTATTCTTGCACGGTTTCCCTGAGATATGGTACTCGTGGCGGCACCAGATGATAGCTCTTGCCGATGCTGGATTCAGAGCCATCGCCTTCGATTACAGAGGCTATGGTCTCTCCGATCCTCCATCCCAACCCGAGAAGGCCACCTGGTCCGATATTCTCAACGACCTCCTTC